>Ga0247824_10000965_pt1 | contig 15297 bp, 7 predicted proteins | sample 13C_PalmiticAcid_FD_194412 | JGI IMG/M metagenome (GOLD analysis project Ga0247824, IMG submission 194412) | Soil microbial communities from agricultural site in Penn Yan, New York, United States - 13C_PalmiticAcid_Day48 | ecosystem: Environmental > Terrestrial > Soil > Agricultural land... | reverse complement strand
CTCCCCGTCCTCTGCCCCTTCCCCGCGCGCGTTCTGCAGCTTGGCCATGCGCACGGGCGAGATGGACCACTGGTAGAGCGTGTCGTGCCGCAGGCTGTCGAGGATCGTCTGGATGGACCCGGCCTCCTCGCGCAGCGCGTCGAGCGTGAACTCGCAGCACCGCCGGAAGACGCCCTCGGTCTTGGTGATGCCCATGCCGTCGACAATGTCGCGCGTCAGGCGGAAGGGTACGAGCTCCGGGACGGGCAGCACACGGCCCATCTCGAAGGCGACGCCCAGGTCGATATGCACCACCTCGCCCGTCTTGGTGTCGAGCAGGATGTTGTGCCCGTGGCGGTCGCCCAGGCCGAGGACGTGGCCGAGCATCGAGATGGCGGCTGTGGTGCGCGTGTAGGCGGTGCGCTTGTGGAACCACTCGTCCGGGTCTGGGAAGTACTCCATGAAGAAGTAGCGCATGACGGGGTGGAAGCGCTCCGTGACCTTGCGGTAGACCGAGGTGCGGGTTTCGGTGGTCTTCGTTTGGGCGTTGGAGATCTCCTTGCGGCACTGGGAGCCCTTGAGATCCTTGGGGTAGTATTTCTCATGGGCGGGCATCAGGTATTCGTGGAGCGGGATCGTGTTGGAGACGAACTCGATGAGGCCGGAGGAGGAGGTCAGGGGCAGGACCTTGTACGTTCTGATGCCGAGATCTCGCTGTCTCGTTGTCCGGTGAAGCTTGAGAAGCTCGGAAACGGCGGCAAACACCTGTTCCATGATGGCGTCCTGGCGTAGATCGTCGTTACCGCCTTTTACAAGCTGCTTGAAGCGCTGGCCATTGGTGCCGACGGCCGTGATGATCTTGGGAGCGCTGACACCAGAGGCGATAGACATCTCCGGCTCGAACTTGTGGATCATCGGGACGTCCGAATAGTCTCCGCTGGCCGACAAGGCCATCTGCATCGTCGGTGGCGGAATCGGATACTTGGCGAGGACGGCCAAAAAGTTTCGTCCCACGGACGAGTTCTTGATCGGGATCTTCTGCCCAGCCTTGTACCGGTTTGGATCGCGGTCCATCGCCAGCGCGTGGTAGACCCTGCTTGTTTGGTCGATTGCCGGCCATATCTTGGACACCCGTTCCGCTTTGGTGAGACCTTTTGCCACTCTGTCGGTCGCCTTCTGCCGGGAGACCGCGACCTCGTCATCCTTATTGACGCGGGTCCTCGCTCCGGACCAGATATGGTACATCCCGTGATAGGGATGGTCAACGCAGATGCGGTAGACCAGTTCGATCAGGAGTTCCTGGAAGAGGATTGCTTGGTTCTGCAGACGAGATGAAAGCTGATTCATCAGAGGCGCAAATTTTCGGGTTGGGACCTTGCCAATGTACTTCTTGACAGCCTCGTTCGAGACATCTGCTTCTGATTGCTCCAGCCAGAGGGCCATGAAGCGCAGGGCATCATTGTTGTGCTCGTCGGATGCTGCAAGAGAGAGAAGGTAGTTCTCCAGACTCAACCTGAGAAACTCAGATCGACTCTGCTCTACCCGACGAAGCTCCTGTTGGTCAAGACCTTGCCACTGCGTGGCCTTTGCGAGATGGCTCGAGTACCGATTTTTGTGTTGTGAGTCCTTGGAGCTGGCAATCAGGGCCTTCAGCTGAGCAACCTCCTCATCCTTGCCCTTCTTGAGATTCTGCAGACGAGCTAGATCCTCCAAGCTGTCGGGGTTTTGGAGTTGCTCGTCACAGAACATGGCAAACTGGTGGAATACCTGGCCGGCCTCCTTGCCTTCATTCTTTCCTTTTAGCTCCTTGAGAGCCGGTTCAAGGTACTTCTTCTGAATGCTGTCCGGACTCTCCAGCCTGGCAACAGACACCTGATATCCCGTCTTGGACAAGAGATCTGAGCGGCTGACAGGAACTGTCTGGTTTTTTAGAGACGAGTCCTTGTCAATGTTCTGCAACATTCGAATGGAAGAGATCATCTCCCCGTGATCCCACAGTGAGTTGGCCGCCTCCATCCTGACAGCGGCGTCGACGCTGAGCCCCAAGGACTCGCTTGAGCGAATGAGGTCAGTGAGTGTCGTTGACAGACTCAGCGTCTCCTGGGTCGCTCGATGGAAGCGGAATATGTCAGACGAGAGTAGCATGCCACGAATTTGGACAAGGCGTGCGTCCGCCGGAGTCAACCTTGAAGCTCTCAGCTTGTGGTGTTGACTCCACATGCTCAGCGTCGTCTCTCTGCATGAGAGAATCTGGCTCACGTCGGTGTATCTGTTACTGTTAGCATTCGTACCTCTGGCATATGCAGAATAATTCTTACCGCCCGCTCATCATCCACTTGGACCGTTTCTCATAATTCTCCAGAGCATGCTGCAATTCAGACTGGTCGGTGACATTCAGCACATCATCAAGTTCCGCCAGCACTGCAAGTGCTCCGAGTTGATGGCGCAGGGTCGAGGTATTGAGGCTGCGGCTCGTCAAGTGCCGAACTGTGCTCCTCAACCCGTCGTGAATCACGTCCCGAACGGCGTCGATGCCAGGGGCTTGGTGCATGCTCTGGTATGCCTTGTACACCGTAACGGCCCAGTTGTCGTTGGTCGGGGGTGCTGGCAGGTTCCACATCTCCAGTCTCCTCGCCGTTGTGAATGTCCCATCAAGTGAGTCTGAGGACCCGTCCAGGCTCTGCTGCGTCTGAAGAAGCGAGTTGGACAGTCCCGCGAGACCGAGGCTGCTCAGCGCTTTGATGAGCGCTTGCCCATCCTGTCTCGAGGCAGAGTCCCGACTCCGCAAATGGCTGTCGTATTGTGCACCGCGGAAAGCAAGGCTCTTGCTTCCATCGTTTTCGTACTCGAGGCGAGCCACGACACTGGAGAGCGAAGCGTCCTGGTCGAGACCATAGTACGCATCCGGATCGTCGATATTCTCAAAGATGTCTAGCAGAATCTCGCTCGAATCTTCGACATCTCTGACTGCGGAGGAGCGGCGCGATCCCCTTGACGATTCGGGATTGGCCAGCTCAACCAGCAATAGGGAGACCTTGAACATGCCACATCGCGCGGCAGCTGCCGCTGCGCTTGACAGATTGACGTCCAACCAATGACCGCGGTCTGCGATCGACGTTTCGTTTGGCAGAGGTTGGGTTCTCAAGTAGAGAATGGTGTTGATCAGCAGCTTCAAATTCTCCTTCGCTAAGTCAGACGTGGAGTTCAGCCATTCCTTGAGAGCCTCGGACAGTTCTCTTTTTATCCCTTGTTGCTTGTCAAATTGGTATGTCAAAACCAGGTGAACGACGAACGGGAATGCTCGCTCTGCAAACCCCTTGACTTTGGTGAGGATAGGGGGCAGCACCCTCAGCGTCGCAATTTCTGGCACGGATTGAGCCAAGAGGGTTGCGAGCTGCTGTGACCAGTTTGGACTCTCTAGGTGCGCAGCCGAGAACACCTCCGCCTGAGCCGGTGTGTCGACCTTGAAGGAGTCCGTTTGAGGTGTGCGGTAAGGGTCCCAGTTCGACGAAATGAGCAGCGGCTCGGCAAGGCTCTGTTGGCAAGCGCCCAGAAGGTCGTGGTCATCGTCGCTGACGGCGTCGGAGACGACTGTGCGCAAAGCCGCCTCGGCCAGGCCGGCGGTAAAGCAGTCGCCGCTAACGGTAAGAGCCTCGATAAGATTCAGCAGTCCCTCCTCGGAGCCACCAATGTCCAACGACAGCCTGCGGTACTCCTTGAGACGAGACTCACGAAGGAGTTCATCAGGTACCTCTCCAGATGCTGCAAACGAGCGGCCAAGAACACGTCCAGCCCAGGCCATGTATTCCTCACTCAATCGCTGAGAGGCGCAGCTCTTCCAAACAACAGCACCGTGGCTTACTGCGTCGCCATCCGTCTCGATCACGTCGAGCCTGCTCGAGGGCGGAACTTTGAAGACCCCGCAGAGCATAGAGAGAGCGACATCGCGCGCTGGCTCGTTCAGCAACTGATTCTCGCGATCCCAATCCTCCAAGATCTCCAGGAGCAGGTTGCTCTCGTGAGTTCCCTTCTCGGCGTTGCCTGAAGCACGGATGTGGGCGGCAGACTGCGTGATGGATTTGAACGCAAGCTTTTGTGCCTCGTCCTGGAACGCAGGGGACTCATAGCCGGCCAGATACTTGGAAAACCAAGAGTGGAATAGCTGCGCTTTGGTCATGGTCGCCTTGAATTGACTTTCCTGTGTCGTGCTCGATTGGCTCGATTCGAGGAACACGCGGAGATCTGCCAGGCTGGAGAGAGCATAGCCGGCCAGGAAGGAGGGCGTCTGCTTGAGGTGACTTTCACCTTTGAGAACGAGATACTGCGTGATGCCTAGAGCATCATCGGCGCATTCGGGGTCCACAACAAACGCTCGCAGAGAGTGCAGAAGCATCTCTAGGGGATATGCAGACGTCGCGTGGTCGCCAGCCATGCAAATCAGAACGCGAATCTTGCGCAAGACCGAGCAGGCATGGAGTGGTCCGAGTGCCGGATGTATCGTGTTCAGCAGCTTGCGGGCGACGAAGACGACTAGAGCAGGTGTCCACAGCGTCTCGGGCTCGTACGGTGTCCGACTGCACAGATGGAAGATTTCCCTCGGCAAATACTTTGCCTTGAACATCGGCTGTTGATTTGGAGGGAGGGCGGCGGGCAGGTGGCCGAATTTCTTTATCTCCTCCATGGTGTTCGCGGCGTAGGCGAATCGCTCGTCCCGCCGGAAAGCCTTCTCAATCGGATCTTCTTGGTCAAAAATGTCGAAGAAGGTGGCTATGATGTCAGCAAAGTTGAGGTGAATGTTTGCAAGGAATCCTTCTTTGCCCAGTATCTTCCTGAGTCGGCTCTCTCCAGTCACATAGTCCGCACCGCCCGGGATGCTGATATCATGTGCGATGCTGTAGGCGATGATCTTGGTGAAGCTCTGCTGGACCAGCTGTTCGGGAGTCAGACCCAATGACTGGGCCAAATCAAGGGCCTCTTTCTCCTGCCCCCGCATGATCATGATTGCGGCAGCCTCGGTTTGGGCATCCTGGAGGAGATCATGGAGACTGAGGAAACCAAAGATCTCAAACGGGATCTCCTGGAGCGAGTCTGCTTCGAGCCAGGTATACAGCAGCTGAGGGGCAAAAAGCCTGAACAACTCTTGAGGCCCACTGAGTTGTAGAGTCCGTGATATCCTCGAGAGACAGCTGCCGGCGTACTTTCCCGACTGTGCTATTTTCCCTGGCGTCTCAAAGATGTGGTAGATGCATCGGCGCAAGAGTGTTGGCCATCGACAGGCCAGTTCTGCCAGCACAAAGAGCCGGAACGCGATCCCCTCGGTGATTCGTGGGTCGGAGGGTAGACTCTCGAGGACATCGACGAAGATGGTATCGTGTGTTTTCAGCACATACAATCCAAAAATAGTGGGGAGATTGCGTCCAATGAAGTACTTGACGTCCATGGCCCCGTCCTGCAAGATGTTCATGAGAGTAGACCGAGAAGATGGTAGCTTGAGGCTCGAGGCGTAAGCGGATCTAACCTCCAGCAGGTTCAAGAGCATGTTGGAGAGGCGAATTTGCGCAGCCGCAGATAACGAGTTGTTGGGCAAGCAGTTCTTTACCAAATAATGATAAAGATCTCCGGCCATGGTGGAAATTTCGAGGTTTTCATCTGTCCACATGCTCATGAAGCTGTCCATGAGGTCAAGACAACAGCACAAAGCCACCTCGCAGCACGAGAACTCGTCCCGGCTGACGATACGTCCCGAGGCTTCCAAGATCTTGATAGCAGTCTCAAGAGGCGTCACGGCGTCTGACGTGAAGAGCTCCCGCATGAAAAGTCGGCAAGACAGGAACTGCTCTTTCGAAAGCTCCAGCAGTTGGTCAACGATGGATTCCGGAACGCGCCCGATCTCGCCATCGTCTGAACGCACAACCTCAAGGAAGTGTATTCGTAGGCTTGTTTCGAGATAAAAGGCCTCGGGGGTATGGCACAATAGGATATCTCTCCGCGGTAGGATCTTGGTCTTTGATGTTGTGCTGTTCTGGCTTGATTGCGAGTCGAACTCGTCATCAATGTCGATAATATCAGGATTACGCAGAGAAGATTCTCGGCGGGACCTCTCCTGTAACGCATCCGAAAGTTTGCCGAAGAACTTCAGCAGGTGCGGCCTGTCTCGCTTGAGAGAAACGAGTTCTGCTTCCGCAATGGGGGGTATGTAAGGGGCCGAGGAAGCCAAGACCAGGTCGAAGAAGTTCTCTTTCGAGGGCGCACCCAGTATCGCCTTGAATGTGGCATCAACAATGCCAAAGAGGGTTGTTTCGAGGTCCCTGGACATGGATGAATTCAGGTTGGCAAGTTCCGGAAGCAAGAGCGCTCCTGTGAGACACGCGAGGACGATGCTCTGCAGCCGCTCGGTAGAGACGGGGATCGCCCCTTCTCCTCCACGCTTCTGCCACGAATCGGTCAACTGCTGGATCTCCTCCACCTTTGGATAGAGCAACTCGAGTGCGAGCCGCCTTGCTGCATGAGACCCGGATGGATCAACGACCTGGTGAGGTTCACCCAAATGTTTCTCGGCTGACGATGGTTTGGCGGGGGTGGTCGGGTCGTCGTTCTGGTCCAAAAGCAGTAGGTAGTGGATGAAGGACCGGGTTTCAGTTTGACTCTTTCGGTATTGGGTGATGGAACCGCCAAACAAGCGAAGTGGCACCGGCATGGTTAGAGATGGGGCGCCATAGCAAGCCCTCAAGAGATTGGCGATGTCATAGGGGGTTGCATGTGTGGCGTGGAGAGAGGCATAGGCCAATTCGGCTGCCAATATGTCAGACAGGCAATAAAGCCGAATTGTCTAGGGTAACTTACCAGGGCTCCATCTGACAAAGACCCATCGGATGATGTGGTTGGACGTGGCTTGACTGGCGTTTGGGAACATGTTGTTGCGAAGACGCAGCAGGCTGAGCATAAGAACGAGAGAAGAGTCGACGAGCACCGACGGGCCGCTAATGTCAGCGGTCGTGACGATCTGGTTGACATCGTCGGCGAGCTCGTGCCTAGGAACGAGGTTGGCCTCTAATACGGAATGAAGAAGGACGCAAGCAGCACGGCTGGTCGGCGGCAGGGACAAGGCTCGGACGCCGAGTTGCCAAAGCTGTTTCCAAGTCGAGGCGAGAGTCGCATGCCGTGACACCTCATGAGTAGCGAAGCTATACGAGATTAGCTTTTTCGAGAGTGATGGATAACGGAGTGCAGAACTTACCTGGAACATGCGATCATTGCCCACGAAGCCACTGTTCCCTGCTTGGCAGTAACGGACTTGGACACATCTGCCAAAGCCTCAGAGATGTCTTCCAGCGAGGGCGGCTTCTGCTTGCCAAGGAAAGGTATGAGTTGCAACGCAGATAGGCGCACCGATGGATCCAATGACCTGAGCTTTTGGTGTATTCTGTTTGAGCTGCCTGCGACCCGCCGTCTCTTCCGGGCTTGGCCGTTGCTTGGATGTTGTTGGCTGTGCTCTCGCTGCGAGTACCGCGAATATGCAGCTTCCAGAATGGAGAGATTCTCCAAGAGAGCCCAGTTTTGCTCGCCAGCTTGGTTATAAGGACGAAGACTGAAGACGGGAGTCGATGGGTGATCTGCCGGGAGACGAATGGCTGAGAAGGCTATGTCGTCGACCTGGAGCCGAGCGCGGTCCTCGCGTCTCGAGTAGTCGGACCACAACGAATCCAGCAAGTCTTCAACGTCTTGAAAGAAGGAGTCGTCGGAAGATTCTCGAAGTAAGCTCTCGACGTAAAGATGCGTCCCGTAAATCGTCTTGAGCATCTCGTCGCGTATCGAGTTCAGCATGGCGTCCCGGGAAAGGGCACGAGGTTGCCACCAATGGGATAGAAGGGGAACAAGATTCCTGACCAGCCTCTTGGACAGGGTGATGTCGTCGGCCTGGATGCGCTGAAACACGGTGTTGAACGTTGAGAAGGCAACCTTCTGGAGCTCACCAATCTTCATCTGGCGGAGCTGAAGGATTTGCAGCACAATGTTCGAGATCTTGTCTGCTTTCCTGGGGACAGGCGCGTTCGGGGCAGCCACCAGTAGATTGACGCATGTCAAGAACTCGAGAGCGATCTGGCCCCCGATTTGGCCAGCACCCTGTGACACCGAAACAGAACCAGACCTGCCACCTGTCCCTGGGGCCGGAGAGGCGCGAGACAATGGCCCACTATCTCGGTCGCCCGTCTCGAGGTAACGGGAGAGAGCCTCGACGCAGAAATTGACACAGGCGTCCCAGGTGTCGGGGGAGGCGGCGGCTAGATTCTCCACGTTGGCTGAGAAATCGAGGAAGCTGCTCAGTGCCTTCACGTAGCCTTTGAGAAGCGGCGTGATGTAGCTGTCTTCGGGGCCTGGGAGAACCTGGGTAATATGGTCGATGATGGCCTTGGCCGTCTTGCGTTTGATCTTTGTGGCTCCATGACGGACAGCCGCCCGCAGGGCCTCAGCGCACCCCTCGAGTCTTGCGGTGGCATTGGCAGTGGTCTTGACCGACTTTTTAGGGGCGAAGTAGGCCTCCTTCTCTATGAGGGTGCAGCGAAATAGGGCCTCGTAGAGGGAATGGTAGGACTTGTCGTCAAAGGGATTCCTACTGGTGTCAGCAGCAGCAAACGAAAAGGGGACTGCGAGGGCTTCATCTCAAACCTTTGGCTCGGGAACCCATGATCCACGGCGTCGAAATATGCCAACAAATCTGCAAAAAAGAGAAGGTTTAACATTTGAGGTGGAAAGAAAGTCGAGACAGCCGAGACTTACTGTCAACCGCATCTTTACGTGTTTTGGCGGTGCTGCTGGTGAGCAGGCCTGTGTCGCATGTCAAACAAAGCACTTGACTTGAGCCTCGGTCGACCGTGTCACTTACCGGCGATTTGCTTGAAATTGATTGTGTCACCAGTGTAAGACCCGGCTGCGCGTGGCATTTTTGCTTTCTTCGGCCGAAAAAAGCCAACCTGAAAGGCTGGCGATCTTCAGTTCACTTGGGAGCAAGGCTGTTCGTTGGGTTGGCGGGTGGACGGCAGACTGGGTGTGGCACTGCGGAGAAACGACCACAGCAACAGAATGAACCCGACAGACAGCAACACTGAGGGCCCATCAACCGTGGCCACAAAACAAGCAGTTCAACTCATGTGTTGGGGTGAAGGGATACCGAGTAAGGCCAGAGCTTGAAGGAGGCTCGAGAAAGCCCAAGGCGCTGCATTGGAGCAAAAAAACAACCTGGATCAACAGCGCGCATGGGGGTCGCCCCAATGCTGGAGGCTGATGCAGAACCTGGAATGAGGCCAGCGGCAGGTGTGGGCAAGGAATCACAATCGACACCACTAAAATAATGGACGAAGGGACTTGAATGATTGAGAATTGCTGCTTATGACTAAAAGCCAAAGTCGGGCAGTTTTACGCTTGCTCATGGAATCCAGGCTCCCATCTCATCCATGAGTCTCCTGTCCGAAAGACAGGCAGGCCCGTCCCGCCTCAAGGCGGAATCGGGAAGGAGCTATGACCACCGCTCGCTCGATTGTTGCTCCACAACACACAGCAGGGAGGAGCAGGGGCGAGCGTGGACTGACAGGGAGTGGCAGAACGATTCACCGCCTAATTCTTTTGTTGACTGCAACCAGTTTTGGGTGCCAATCGGCAGGCAACCTGGAAGTCAGCTAGCGCAGGACAGCTTTGATCGCGATTCCTGACGCTCCAACAACTTATCGAACATATTGCCTTGCGCTTTGAGTTCTGGGGAATTGGTCGACACCCGCGTCCCCAGACACGCCAGACACCGTCCGCCGTCGTCTCGAAGCTTCCTTTGGATACGCGACCGCGACTCTCGAAGAATGCGCAACGGCGCTTCTGGCCCCGCCGACCATGTCTGAACTGCGCGCGCTCGAGGCCCTCCAGGCCCTGCACGGCGAGCTGGTCGCCGTCCGCCAGCATCGATACGAGGGCTTGCAGGCCTTGGAGGAGCTGTTGGACTCACAGGCTGATGCGTTTCGAAAGCTTCTCGACAAACCCCCGCGAAACTCGGCCAACAGGGCCGCCCTCGGGACCGGGAAGGTTAGGATCGGCGAAGACGAATATGCGATCAACGATGATTTTGTCAACGATTGCCTCAAGGTCGCCGACGACCTGGACCTGGACGAACTTGAGGCCGCGAGGATCCTCCTGGACTGCGATGCAGAGGGTGATCCTGAGACACAGAGCCGCCCCTTGTGGGAATGTGCTGTCATCCGGTTCCACCAGGAGCGCAGATACCTGCTTGATTGCATGCGTCTCTGCGTTGAGATAGCAGCCGACGACGAGCTGGAGCCGGGCCTCCAGGACGCTTTCGGAGCCGTTGCCGAAGACAAGGTTTTTGGCATCCCTCCACCTGGGTCACGGCCCGAAGCGGCTGGCAGGAAGGTCGTTCCGCGATGCATGGAAGCTATGCAGAACGTCAGGTCGATGTTGCAGAGCATGATGGAAAAGGCAGCGGCACGAAATGTCTTGCAGCAGGGTAATCTTGTGAAGGCTTTGGCAAACCAAGAGACGTTCGGCTTCTCGCGCTCGAGTCTCGTTGAGCAGCATGAGTGCTTGGCGACAATCCTCCACGCCGCTGTCGAGAAGCGCCATGCTACAGTCAACGACTTCCAAGACTTCCTCAAAGTCCTCAAGAGGGTCGACAAGTACGACCATTTCCTCGGTATGTCATGATGTACGCTGCCCTCATCATCACAGTGTTGCTAATATCCAGTACTTAGTCCACCTCTTCCCTGTCCTTGCTGCATACTTGACAGCTTTCGGCTCAACCGAGGGAGTGGGCGACCTCCAGCAGGCACGCCAACTAAACCGGGTCATCTGCAAACAGGGGGACGACGATTCCTGGGCACTTCCCTACCTCGGTGCCGCTGTCCGGGCCTGGTGGATTACCGAATACAGCGGGTGGTACTTGGACGACACGAGCTACGACCTCCAAGGCATCAACCTAGATGAGGAAGACGACGAGAGGAACAAGCAGTTTGTGGAGGCGCTAAAGGAGGGCGCCTTTGACTTCATTCTTTCGGTCGCCGCCGACTGCAGGGCTCAGGAGTGGCAGGATCCATCGCGGCTCGGGATGCGCCAGTGGCTGCAGCGAAAGTCCCCTCCCCTAGCATCCGACCCCTTCCCTTTCAGCCATTTCCTCCAACAGAGCCTTATGGTGCACCTCGAGGGCTTTGTGGATGCCGCCATCTCCAACCTTCCAGACATGCTTCGAAAGCTGAGGACCGAGGAGGACGAGCAGCGTCAACTTAGCCAAAACCACGAGCAGGATCTTGATCTGGAACGGTTCCTGATTATCATCTCGTATGCCTACGAGGGCAGGCCGGACGCCGCCATGTCGTTTTGGGAAGATCCGGATAGCAACCTCGCCGGTTTCCTGCAATGGGCTTCAAGACGTGCATCTACTCCGCTCGTCAGCGCCTTCTGCGAGATGTTGCAGTGTCTGTCAGACAGCGAAGAATGTGCCACAGCTGCCCATACTTTCCTGCTCGACGAGGGCCACCAATCTTCTGGCAAGATGAAACGTTCTCAATCTCTGACATGGTCTCAGATCTTCAAGGAGCTGGAGTACTTCACAAACAAGATTCGGGAGAGGCAAACCCCACCCCAGGCGCACGTCATGCACCGCCCCGGAAAGCCTGGTGCCGACCTGGCCGAGACAGAGCCCGAGTCTGCCTTGATGCTGGAATGCTACATGCGGCTTATCGCCAAGCTTGCGACGGAGAGTGAGGTTGCCAGGCAGAGGATGCTCATGGACGAAGACCTCCGGCTTGTCGACACACTGTTCAAGCTCGCAGATGGCCCACTGCCGGGTCGTCTTCGGGCCTGCATCTTCTACGTGCTGAAGGCCCTGATGACGAGGAAGCAGGTCCCGGAGAGCGAAACGTTGTGGAAATATGTCGATGCTTGGGCAACGAATACTCTCAAGATCGACCCTGGGGCGCCGCAAAGGACGACGTTTCTCGGCCAGCCCCTGAGCCCCCAGGGCTTCATGGATGCAATCCTGAACGAGATCAGCAATGGCTTTGAAGAGTCGAATGCCTTCATCCAGCTCCTCACCTCGCTCTTCGCCCCACTCGAAGGCCCCGAGGGGCTGAATGACACCCTGACTTTCCCCGAAGATTTGGGCAGCAGCATACGAATTCCCGGCATGGACTCCTACGTCGACGTTGTTTTCCGGGTCTACTCCCAGAAGTCGCTGGACCTAATAGACCCTGCTCAGCTCAGGGCGGTGCGTCTCAGCTGTCTCGAATTTGCCTTGACGTGTCTGTCCACTTTCAACGAGGATTTGATCATTATCGGCAATGAGAGCAACATCGCTATCGATGTGGCCATGCCGACAACCGACCTGGCTGCCTACGTGCGGCTTCATCCGTTCGCCCGCGTCATGGAATGGCTGTTCAACGAAAAGGTCATTACCGCTCTTATCCGCACCATCCATCAAGATGCCGGCAGCCTGGGCAGTGCATCCCCTGACTCGCCCTTGGTGCTCAGTATTCTGCGGGGAATTCAGGTCATGATCAAGGCTCTTGACCTGCAGGAGACCTACTTGCACCTCGTCCGACCCCTCATACAGTCCGAAGCTGGACAGCGACGGGCGTCCGTGGCGAACGCCGCCTACGGTTCCTTCGAGGACGGCATCCTAAGCCATCTGGGCCTGGTGGTCGACCTGGGCAAATACTGCAACCTCGGACACGGCGAGTTGACGCTGGCTTGCCTGAAGCTACTCGAAAAGATCTCGACCTCCCCCAAAATCATCTCGGCTTGGAACCCGGATACTGGTCGTCTCGGCCACCGGAATAAGGCCATCGTCCAGCTCGAGAGGGACGGCGAGGGCCAGACCATTGCTGCTTCGCTCGCTGCCAGCATCTCGGCGACGCTGGATCCGGTTCTGGAGGCCGAGTCGGAGAGCTATGTGATCAAGTTGTTCATCCTTGATTTCATCTACGAGTGTCTCAAGGCGACCCCGGACCAGCCGACCATTGCTCACCTGCTCTTGGGCTTTCATTGCGAGCTTAACAAGCTCAGCATTGAGCCGAGGGGGCCGTTTGATTCGCAGAAATCTCTCTTCCACAGTCTCCTCAACATCCTCATTGGGCTTTCTGTGTACGAGGAGGAGCATGGTATGCGTGGATATCTGATCACGCTGAAGTACCGGATCCTGCGCATCTTGCAGATTCTCTGGAAGTCGCCGCTCTCTAGCGGTCTGGTCATGGACGAGTTGAGGGCGACCAACTTCCTCTTCCACATGCTGCTCAGGGAGATCCAGATCCAGCCGGATCTGAGATGGGATGACTTGGAAGCGAACAATCCTGAGTTTCTTCTTTCCGGTGCCTCGGTGGCATACATTGATTACCTCGGCGCGCGGGCCATGATTTTTGAGTACATCGGCAAGGAGCTCTGCAGCGTCTCACAGAACCGGATACCCTCGGTCAAGCGCCAGATCTTTGATGCCCTGAATGGGCAGATCAAGATGGATGGCGAAGAGCCCATGAACCTCGCCAACATCTTTGATTTCTTTGACTTTTTGAATCCCGATGCCAACTGGGATGTGCCTCCGCCCCAGTTTGTCTTCTACAAGGATCTCGACCTCAGACCATCCGCTGTCGAGCACGGAGACGCCGGTCTGCAGTACAACATCCACAAGGTGAAGGAGACGATTTCGCTGAAGCGGAACGAGTTCAGGGACACGCTTCAAGTGGCGCCCCAGCAGCACCTCGAGGCCATCGAGACGGAAGAGAGGATGCTGGTGGAGTACTTGACCTTCACGAACCGCCAGAAGCTGTTCGGTGCGTCACGACTTACTCTACTCCGAGCGTGGGCAAACCTGCTCTTGGTCATGTTTGAGGCAAACGACTTCAAGGGCACGCCCAAGATGGCTTTCCTGCTGCAGGCGCTCCAAGCCATTCTCCCAACCCTTGAGGCATACAGCAGCCTGAGCCCAGCCGAGGCGTTCGAGCTCGCGCGAGTCGCCAAAGTCTTGCTCTTTAAGCTCGACTTCTCAGACGACGATGGCGCCGCCCCGGGCCTGGACAAGGAGAAATTCACCGTCGGCAACCTCATCAGCGACAAGCTCTTCCAGCTCTTCCAAGTCTGCCTCAGTTCCATCGGGAAATGGGCCGGCAGCGCCGAGCTCCGGGCGCTCTACTACGGCATCTGCTACCGCTACCTGACCGCCGTCGTCGACAAGGACACCGCCACCGCGCCGTCTCACACCCGCACCGCCCGCAGCCTCGCCACGGCGCGCACAAAAACCCTCAAAGCCCTCCAAACCCACGGCGACCGCCTCCTCAACGTCATCTGCGACGACGCATACGGCAGCGACACGGCCTGCCAAACGGCCGCGATGCTCCTCCTCTCCGCCCTCGTCCACACCTCCCGCACTTCCTCCTCCCCCTCGCCCATCGCCGACGACGACGCCCACCTCATCGCCTCCCTCAACCGCCTCAACTTCATCGGCGTCCTCGTCGACTCCCTCAAAACCATCCTCGCCGACTGGCTCGCCATCCTCTCCCCGCTCTCCTCCTCCCCAACCGACCACCACCCCGCCCAACAACAACAAGCCGAGCAATACACCACCGCCAAACTCGCCCTGCTCCTGCAAATCGCCCAGACCCGCGCGGGCGCAAAGTACGTCCTCCAGGCCAACCTCTTCCGCGTGCTCGAGACGTCGGGCGTCTTCGCCGCCGACCCGGAGCTCGAGATCGACCCGCGCAACACGCGCGCTCTGGCGGGCCACTACGCGCTGCTCGTGTCGCTGGCGCGCATCGTCGGCGCCGCGGTGCTCGCGCGCGGCGCGCACAATGTGCTGCAGGGCCGCCGGTTCCTGACGCAGCACCGCATGCTGGTGGTGCACACGCTCAAGAGGAGCGCGGGGATCGGGATGGTGGGCGGTGGCGGCGGTGGTAATGGGCAGGCACAACAGCAGCAGCAACAAGGGAGATGGGGAGGAAGTGTTGCTGTTGTTGGTGGTAGGGATGCCGAGGCGCAGGAGATGCTGGAGGAGAGGATCGAGGAGCTGGCGGAGGCGTTCATGTTGTTGATTACCGCGACGGGGTTTTTGGAGGTAAGTTCCTTTTTTTTGGTCTTCGGGGGCAGACACATGAACGGGGAGGGGATGGGAACTTGACTGACTGACTGACGATGATTTGCAGTTTGAGACGGGCCAGGTCCCTGCTGAGAAGCCGAGGGTGAACACGAATCTTTTCCATTGAGCGAGGGTTAGGTCAGAGAGGGGGTAGGTGTGGAGGGATTGCATGATGAGGAAAGTAGGTGTAGGTACCTGAG
>Ga0247824_10000963_pt1 | contig 15300 bp, 17 predicted proteins | sample 13C_PalmiticAcid_FD_194412 | JGI IMG/M metagenome (GOLD analysis project Ga0247824, IMG submission 194412) | Soil microbial communities from agricultural site in Penn Yan, New York, United States - 13C_PalmiticAcid_Day48 | ecosystem: Environmental > Terrestrial > Soil > Agricultural land... | reverse complement strand
ATGTATCATCAAGGGACCACAGCAATGGACGATACCCAGCACTTTTGTTTAGCAGGAACGACCAGTCTCAAAAAGATCTCCTACGAACATGTGGATGGCCACAATGTGATTTTCTGGGAAGACATCAAGCGAGTCTTTCCTGGAGTCGAGCAAGTCGAGTGCGACGGCGTCGTGGTCAGCCTGTTGAGAGACTCGAATCATAAAAGGTAAAAAAAAACAGATGTGGTCCAAACCACGGTACGCAACAAGCGATGTGCTGAGGAGACAAAGGGGGGAGGGGGGAGCATGAAAGAGGGACCCTTCTTCTCGTCCCAATGAACGCTCACTCTGAACAAATGCAACTGTCAAACTAGAATCGAACCTGAATGCATCAAGTATCGCCCTGGTGTCGTCTTGGATGTTGTGTTATCGTCCTCTGATGAGAACACATCCGCATCTGCTGGGAGAAACAAGGAGCCTACCAGTGCTTCCATGAATGAGGATGTCGTCAAGGACTCACAGATTGAACAGGAACCGGAAGACATGTCCAGTAGCAACAACAGAGCCTACACGCCGTCGACAGCCCCCACACTCCCACCCATGAGTGCACTCTCCGACTTGAAGAAAGGGTCCAGGGCTTCATTGTCATTCAAGCAGATCGAGACTCTTGCGCAGAAAAGTTCCATGGAATCCGAAATCGAAAAGCAGCTCGTCTTGTCACTCCCATCTGATCTCCAACTCCAGGTTCGCACCTCTTCCAACGTACGGGAATCTCTTATCCAAGCCGTCAAGGATGGCCAAGTGCTTCAACCGAATGAGCAGTTGGTCGCATGTCTACAGAGACTCGATGACAAGATGACAGAAAACAACGAATTGGCATCGAGGATCATGGATTTGGTATCCGAGAACAGGGACCATTTGGCACAGATAAAACAGTTGCAACAAGAACTCGCCTCCAAGCAAGACGAGATGAAGCAGCTTCAGATCCAAGCACTCGACCGCCTGGCCCAGCTCCAGAATAACGTTCAGGCACTTCTGACACAAACCTACGAACTACACGAGTACCCGATTCCTCGTCTCTTTATCGTCCTCCCAGACGATCGCTCGTCGTGGAACCCATTGGACTTTTTCTCAAACAAGTTCAGGCTGTACTTTCTGTGTGAGTGTGGCGAACACACAAAGGCCACCAAGAGCAACATTCCTCATCGCATCCACCTTGCCAAGCATCAAGGTTACGATATCGAGCGTCCCAATGAGTTCTTTCAGCAATACGGATTGTATGTCCTCATGATCCTAAAGATGCTCAAACTCGGTATCTCCGTGGCAGGTGTTGCCGTTCCGGCCTTGTCCAACTTGATCCCAGATGCTCTTGATCAAGCGACGGAGAGTCTGAAGTTGTTGACAAACACTATTGAGCCTGGAATGGATCAAGTCATCAGCCACATTGAGAAGGTCTCCACAGACGATGGAGGAATTGCGGACGGGTCTTCATCACAGATGGAGAACAATGAAGCATTGGAAGGTGCCGATCTACGTCAGCTGGAGACATTCCTGAAGAACAAGGATAAGGAGAGAGTGCTCGGAAACCTGTACAGGATTGTCACTACCGAAGGACACGTCAAGTGGGTGTGCATCGATCACTACCGCGAGAACTACCACGAGAAGGATGCGATAGCATTCCGCAATGCGGTGGATGTGGTGGGTGGATCGTTTGACGAGAACGCTGGTCGTGTGGACGTGAAGCTGTTGTCAAGAGTCCAGGCAGAGCAGTTCTATGGAGCCCTAAAGAAGGCGAGGTCCGTCTATGAACTCGTGCTTCAATTCGACTGGGAAACAAGCCAAAGCGATCTCAAGATGTTGCGAGATACTCTTGCGGCCACCAACGTTGGTGTGCTGGAACTTTATCTATGGAATCAGGGCGATCGTGCCAGAGATATTCTGAACCGCAGCCAACGTTACGACCCTGTGTTGGACATCATGCGGCACCCTTCTCTCAAGTCGTTTACGATCAGAGGGCCTCTGGATTTCTCGAAACGATCTGGTCTGCTCTCTCGCAACGACGACTTTTCCAACCTGCGACATCTGAACTTATCCCATGACCTATTCAAGGATATCCCAGGTGTCAAGTGCTTGATTACCAAGGCTACAAACATTGCAAGCCTCACTGTCGGACCCAGCACTCTACGAAATGATGTCCTGCACGCCCTTGAAGCTTGCAATGCAGTTGCGAAACACAGGACATACCCGATTAACGTCAGAGAATGGGATCTATCTATTCCATCAACGCCGAAGGAATCGATGGAGACGGAGACGATGACCGCTCACCAGCGCATGGAGCATGTTCACGTGCTTACAGTTTATGGTGAGGAGAGTATTCAGGAGTTGGATATGGATAAGTTGGACGATTTAGCCGTGGATACTATTGCCAAAGCGACTACGAATGGCTCGAAATTTACTGGGCTTGCACTGCGACGAGCTGACAAGCTGAGCGGTGCATTCATCAACGACCTTTCCAGCATCGTTAGTCGGTCTGAATTGAGCACGATCACATTCTACACGAAAGAAGACTCAGGACGAGTGCGCATTTTGGAGTCGATTCAATGGAAACACCTCCGCCACTTAATCATCCAACTGAAACGAGGCACCTTCGAGACGAGTGTGATGCGGACATTGGTCGACGGAGTGACGAAAATGTCGGAAAAGGTCGAATTGGACGAGTTTCGGTTTGGGGGTGAAACATGGGGCACCGTGTCTCTGCTTGAGGGAGATCTTCTGCAGACCTTTGTTGCTTCAACATCGATTGGATGGCTTGTTTTGAATGTGGATATGACTCTGGAGCAAATCCTTTCACTCTTGAGATCCGCCGACGTTTCTCAAATGTATTCTCTTATACTGAGGGCTGCTGGCTTTGATTCCGCCAAAGTGGATGCTATCCTAGATGGCCTTCAGCGTGCGAAGAAGCTAAGATACTTGCACCTAGTGTATGCCAAAATCACAGACGAGCAAAAAAGTCGAATGAGGGCAAGAGGGGTGGATCTTAATGAGTAGAAATGAATTGCCCATGTGAATCTAGACAAGAATCTGCGGCAATAGTAGACAAGATAAATACAAAGCAACCCAACAATTTCACGTCGGTGACCAGTATTCTTTCTTTGTGCAGTGAACTGGCTGGTTGATGGCCGCCTCTTATAATACATGTCGATCGAGCTTCTTGTTATTCCATGCAGGATGGCCCATCATCATAGAGAACGGTTTCCCGCGAACTGCCACTGCCACTTTAGTGCCTTTGAGTGCTATATGTCATTTCGGCACTTACTTCACCAAGGGTTTGTCTGCGGTAGCCATCTCAAATTGAATTCAATAGATGGAGAAGGCAATTGTTGGAGGTGTATTTGACTTGACTGGAGTGGTAAAGAAGTGGGTAGGGTCTTCTTCCGGTTTTCATGAAGGAGATTTGAGATAATGCAACATGGACGGTCAATGTGCCCATCTCATTTTCCACAGGTAATCGCAGTCGGCAGAACAATCGAATCCGTGAACCGGTCGACATGGGGGAATTGTGTTGATCTATCTGGCGTAAGAAAGAGAGTCAGTCGCCAGAAAAGAGGAACAAGACGTCCATGTCATTGGTGCTGATTTGACAGCACAAGGTGCGACGAAAGTTTCATTGGCCTCTTCGCAGGATGCAAATCAACGATGATCGTCTCTTCTGTATACCGTGAGAATGAATGAAGTCACACAGTACCCATTCAGCTCCATGATTTGAACCTTGAAGAGCCTTTAGGAGACGGGTTGTCTGGGCAGAGCACACTCAATTGAGTGGTGTTGCCATGTTCATATTCGCATCACGAGTTTTTTATCAGCAGGATCCTGCAACTCACCCAGTGTACACTGCTTCCACAAAGCCATCGCTACTGCTACGCTCTGGATGACGCCTCAATAAAAAAAAAGGCATTGTCCATCGCTGGCTGCCATGACATGCTGTTTTTCCAAAGTGTCGAGAGTGTGGGTGTTCTCTCGCTGCAGTTATGTTTTTTTCTTCAATCGCCTCTGCATATTCCTCAAGAGATTCCGTCCATCCATCCATGACATGCTGATCTCCTCCTACATGTAATCGGTTCGGTCCACCGAGTTTCTTTCGATTTTCCGTGTATACTGCTTTTTTTAGGGCAATTCGTACCCAGTGCAGTGCAGTGATAGCACCAGATGGATAGTAAACAAGAGGGAGAGGAAAGAGAGAGTTGGACAGAGTGAAAAAAAGGATTCATGCGGAGCAAAAATGACCTTGGGCGAGCGCAAATCCCAACACGTTCGGGGTAGACGCTGTATTACTTTCTCCAGAACCACTTCCTCAACGATTCCAGAGGTCGACAAAGCGTGCAAATGGACGCACTCCCTTTTGTCCGTTTTTGCCTATTTCCCCCCCCCCTCCCCTCCCCTACTCGTTCCTCGTCACGGAGCAAGGCTGGGCAAGTGTTGGGGTCACGTATATCGCTGAGGAGGGGGGAGGGGGTGAATCAGGCCGAAAGGTTCTCGCCAGGACTTGACATGGGCATGACGAATCTAAGCACACAAAGAGAAGGAAGGAACGAGAGAAGAAGGGAACAAGGCGAGAGAAAGGGTGAGGACGAGAAGACCAAAAAGAAGAAACGATACAGAGAAGTTGAGGATAGCAATAGAAAAGCAATAAAAGAGGAGGCAGGAGTGGTGCAGCAAAAAAGACAGAAGGGACACAACGAGGGAAGGGGCAACACGAGTCGGAACGAGAGCAAGCGATGAGGAGCGATGATGAGGAGCATAAAGATGTGGGCTGTGTAACCGCTGGATTGGTCCGAGCACGCATGCACGTTGCACTGCCCAGTTGTGAGCGGACACAAGACTGAAAAGTGAGGGAGGGAATGAGAATGGGGAATGAGTGAAGGTGTGAGAAAAGGTGTGAGTTGGAATGAGAGGGGGAGAGGATGACAGTAGGAGTGTTGGTGCGAGGAACTCTCAACGACAAGTCGATTCGCTTCCAGGAACAAAAGTGGCCGAGCGTTGTCATTGGCGGTACTGCATCATGCGAGAAGAGGAAAAGTGCTGACCACAGAACTCCTACTGAGCTCTCCTTCGCGTGCCAGGTCCACAAGCTTGGGATCCATTCAGCTTTACATGCAAAACTATGATGGTTTTATTCGGACACGGCTCTAGATTAACAAGGGGTGGGGTGTATGTGGGATAGATACTTGATGCCAGGCTGGACAGGCTGGGGCGTCTTCTTATTTGCGCTTGCCCTTTGCCTTCTGTAGCTTCTTCATGCGTGCTTCCGCATTCTTCTCGCCTTGGTCTGCCTCCAGTCCGCTCATGATGCCCTTGATCTTGGCATTGTACTCGGCATCCTTCTCCCGTTGTGCCCTGAGCTTCTCCCGTGCGATGAACTGGGCATCCTTTCTCAGCTCGCGGATCGCTCCCTTCTTCTCCTTCTTGACCTGTGCCTTCAGCTTGTGAGACTGTGCACGCTCCACATCTGGGTCGTAATGCTTGTCCAAAGAGTATCCCTCCTCGAACTTGGGGACATACGATGCAATTGGTACAGGTTTGTGTGCCTGCATCTGCAATGGTGTACGGCTGTCTGTGGAGAACGAGTCGAGTTTCTGAATACGATCCAGCGCCTTGCTGATGCTTCCTTTGAGTGATGATGAAAAGTGCGGCGCTGATGCCAGTGTTTTGAGTAGTTGCATGGGACCGTCAAAAATTTCCTTAAAGGCACTCGTTGAGGCATGAAGAAGTGCATATTTCACAAGCAGGTCTGCTGCTGCCGACATGGCCGCCACCCTATTTGTGAGGAACAAAGTGTTAAAATGGGGTATCTCGGAATGAGCCGTCCCTTGCATGCCAGCTGGACCGTGTCATACCTGTAGTTATTCTTCTCCAATGCAGCATCCTTTAACCTGAACATCTCCATCGAAAGTCGTGCAACCTCAACCGACTTCAATCCCGTACTGGTCATTTGCAAGGTGGCCACGTCGACATCAAGGATAGGGAATGATCCAGGTAAACTGTCCACATCTGAGAATATGCCCTTGGGGGACAATAAGACAAGAGACGAGCTCAAAAAGTTGATCGCCTCTGGAACAATGCGCTTCGACAGCGATTGATAGTCGAGAAAGATGTTGCACAGCATCAATCCTGATACGAGATCTTTGATGGAGGCCACTTGACATTGTCCCAAGTACTGACTCACCAGGAACTGTGCAGGCGTGATGACTTGGTGTTGGAAATCGGATGTCGAGTAGATCTGACCGAGGATACGAAGGAACGTCAGCTTGTCCACCATTGGGAATCCTGAAGACGTTCCTGATGCTAGATCCTGGAGCAGCTCTGTCTCGAACGCCTCCAAGTATCCGAGGATGCACGTTGTTGCATAGTCTCCCAGCTGCGTCGTCATGGCGTAGATGTGACGAACAAGAGTGTTGAGGACGGCAATGGGATAGGGCGATTCCGAGACAGAGATCTGGAAGGTATAGTCGAGCAAGATGGGGTAGAAGACCTGCATCTTTTCCTTGTTCTGGGGCGACAGCTTGGGATGGTAGAGCGCACGAATACGGTGAACAACCGTGGGAACATCCTTCAGCTCAATGGACTCGATGATGGACATGAAATGGTCGAGCGACGTCGGGCACGGGAATGTGAATGGCAACTCGGATGCTGCTGCCACTGCATCGGCACTTGGCGCCTTGGACCTGCTTTCTGCCTTGGCAGTCTTCATGATCTTGGCCTTGGACGCACTCATGTCGTTCATGTCATCATCTTTGTCATCATCGTCTGTATCGCCGGCTTTGCCCTTGGCAGTGGGTCGCTCCATTGTCATGTCCAAGTCTGAAAAATCGTCCTCAGAGTCGTCCTCCTCGTCTTGATCTTCATCGCCATCATCATCCATTCCTTCAGAATCGTCCTCGTCTTCGTCACCCTGTTCATCAAGTTCCTCTTCTTCATCTTCGTCGTCGTCCCCTTCGTCATTGTCCCCTTCCTCATCCTCAGAATCGCCTTGGTCAACCTGGACTTTTCTACGCTTCTTACTTGGCATCCTTCCAGGCTTTTCTGTCCTCAGCACAGGTTCATCGGTGACCATGCCTGCACCAAGTCCAAACTCGTCGTCAAGTGCAAAGTCATCGTCTAGATCGTCTGCGGCAGGTGCGGCTTTCCTCCTCTTCTTGTATCCTCCTTGCTCATTCTCGTCTTCTCCTGGGGCAAGACCTTCCATACGGCGTTTGCGAGCTTTTTCGGCCTTTTCCAATTTTTCGACCTCTTCCTGAGCAACCTCTTCCTCCGTCTTCAAACGGTCCTGAGGTTTGGCACGTCTGTCAAAGGCAAGCTCCCGGATGTGTTTGTCGTAGCTGTCATCAAAACCCTTGTCCAAATCCGTCCTCTCGGCTTTCATCCTCTCCTTTTCTTCGTCAGCCAGTCGGTCCAAAGCACGCGATGCTGCACTGGTCTGTGAAGGAAGGGGTGCACGCTTGGGACGGCGCTCCTCTGCTGCAGGATCGGCAAAGCCCAATAGGCCACGAATGTCATCCAGCTGGTCATCCAACTCTTTGGTGATTTCATCCACTTCATCCTTTTCCTTTTGACGTTCGTGCTTGTGAAATTTTGACTTTGCGATGATCTCCTTCATGACCTCGGCTTTGGATTTTGGCCGGCCGTCGTCGTGTCTTTCCTCGGGTGCTTCATCGAATCCTCCGAAATGGGAACGGCTGACAATGTCACTGCTGATGGCGCCACGGTTGCCGTCGTCATCGTCGTCGCTGTATCCCAGCTCTGTCTCGTCAAAGTCTTCGAGTCCTGCAAGCGACTGGCCATAGTGGGTCAAGTCTGTGTCCTCCAGGTTGAACATGGCACCGCCCTTGCTCTTGCTCTGTTTTTCCCTTGTGAAACGCTCCAGCATCTTGTCCTCTGGGGTCATGTTGGGATTGTCTTCTCCGAAACGCTTATCGATGACGCCTCCTGCCTTGTTCTTCTTTTGCAGTTCTTGAAGCAAGGTTTTGCGGCGCTAGTCGATTCAGTGGTTTGTCAATGTTAGAAAGAGGATGCATCGTAGCCTCTGGCAAACGGGTATCCATTAAGACTCTTGAAAAAAGGAAAAAAGGCAGTTTGCAAAGTAGTTCCTTTTTTTGCACGTACGTTCTCTTCGCCGACTTGCTTTGACAGGGTAGGCTTTCCCTGGACACCTTTGGTCTTGCGGCCGAGGACGTCGTGCTTTTGACGAGTGAGTTTGATTTCAAAGGGATTCATGGCGTCCTTGATGTGAGCGAGCTTCTTGTTGAGATCATTTTTTGCACTGGCGGCGGTGGGGCGACCCTTTTTCCTGTCCTTCTTGCTGAGGGAGGCACGGGCGTTGGGGCCGATAGCGCCAGCCTCCTTGAGGGAGGACTTTAGGCGGTAGAGAGCAGACTTGGCCATGACTCGTCCCCGGGGGGTGGGGGGTGGAAGAATAGAGAGAGAGGGAGGGAGAGAAGGGTGAGAGTCGGCCCTGGGAGCATTTGTTTGAGAGGGTGTAAAAAAAAGTGCTGCATTTGACATAAACAAAAGCACGTGGATGCGACTGCTTGTTCAGTAGTCGAGTCTGACTTGCACACACGAGTGCTGTGCTCTCTATTCGAGTGAACGGTGAGGTGCACTCTCCCTCCCCCAAGTGGACCAGAGCGATCAGTGTCAACAGCCTTTGGGGTCATGCACGATAACAATGTGCAGTGAAGAAGAAGAACAATAGGCAAAGGAGAGAGACAAAGGAATCATATGTGGCAAACAGTTCCGTGCGCGCATTTTGAGTCTCACTCAGAGTGTGTCTGTCTTTCCCCTCCCAATCGACGGACACCTCTGGAAAGGGGGGAAGGGACAGATGCAGACAGACCCAGCGCATGGGTATCGCCTCTTCTTTGAAGATGGTGCAAACGCAGGTCGCACTGTGGTTTCCCTCTGCACTGCTTTCCCCCCTCCACTCCCACAAGCAGATCTTGTCCAATCAGATCATATCTCATTCTTGCACTGTGTGTGTGTGTGAACTCAATACAACATCCTCCGCGCTGTCATCACTCTTTGCCCCCACTCTCATCGTTCGCAGCTCCCCTCCACTCCCTCTCCCTCCACTCACTCGCTCTTTCTTTCTTTCCCTCCTATTCCTATCTTCCTTGGCTTGCAAGGTAAACCCCCTTCTACTGCTACTGCTACTGCTACTGCTACTGCTACTGCTACTACCCCAAGAACCTAGCCTTGGCCGTGTGAAACCGCAATCCGTGTTTGTTGCTGATCTGACTAACCTAAGATCCCCTCTCATCGCCCTACAACTAGGCAAAACAGAACGATCATAGAGATCTCGCAACTTTGCTTTGGCACAAGTCACCACCTCCAACAACAGTTGCAGACACTATCGGCATCACCTTTGTACATACTGTCCATGACATCCTCGTCCACTGCAACCACCTTCTCCACCGCTGCAGCCACGACCGCCACTACCACGTCGACCATTACTGCCTCCGACATGATACCCGACAGTGGCCTCTCCAGTACCAGCAGTGTACCCAGAACAACAACAACCACCACCACGAGAATGACCAGCAGCACCGGTCATGAAACCTTTAAAGACAACCTCCTTTCCAACAGATCGGCCACCAAAGACGACCTTGACAGTAGATCCAAAGATGATACCCGCTATATAACTGATAACCAACAGGGGGGCACTCACAAAGGGATCCTTGCGCATGGAGACACCGCTACCACCACCGCCAACCACACAGATATAGAGGCGCATACCACCAGTACGAGATCAATAGACCATCGGTCATCCGAATCCAGGACACAGCAAGGATCAAATCGGACTGATGGAAGATCGGACAACAAGCGAACAGGGGAACGCACCAATACATCAGGGAGCAATCCTCGACCTGCCAACGATCACCCTTCATCAGCCCCATCCAAACAACAAGATCGCACAAGCAGCGGCCACAGGAATGATCGAAACCGTTCTCAATTGGCCAATGGTGGCCGGGATGAAAAGGACAAGGCTGACTCTCGTGAGCGACCGAATGGCGGTAACCGGGAAGGAATTAAAGAGGGGGCAAAGGACATGGAAGGACGCTCACGTAACCAGGACAATAGACACAAGGACAATCGTCAACAATCTCAGGCTTCTAGGAACAACCAAGGCAAAGACAATGCAAAAGATCCTGATCACAAAGGAAGGGACAACCAGCAGAACAACCGACAGGGCAATTTCGGCGGCGAGGCTCGTCCAGATCCACTCAGTTTACTGTCCATCACCGGACGCATGGGCTCGCTTACCCCTCAAAGACCGTTCTTTGGCAACTCTCGCATTGTGGACGACTTTGAGAAACTAAACAAAGTGGGTGAGGGCACCTACGGTGTTGTCTAGTAAGTGAAAAGTGTACATACCCACAGCTTGGCACGTCTCCTTTTGGACTTTGCAATGACGTCGCTGACAACCCGCTCTAGTCGTGCTAGAGACAAGAGATCAAACGAAATTGTGGCGCTAAAACGGATCAGGATGGAGCGTGAGAACGACGGATTACCAATATCGTCGTTGAGAGAGATCAAACTGCTCAAGACCCTTCGGCATGACAACATTGTTTTGGTAAAAGACGTGGCTGTTGGCAATGATTTGGACCAGATCTTTCTCGTCATGGAATACTGCGAGCAGGTATAGGAACGCTCTCGGGACTTGTATGTGTACTCTGTGCCATTCTCCAACCCCTCACTTTATCTCACTGACGTCATTACGATCTTGCAGGACATGGCAGCACTCATGGATAACATCAAGAAACCGTACACTCCTGCAGAAGGTATGACACCCACCTATACATACCTGACAAGGCGATTCTTGCTAGTGCAGAGATGTTTGGCTAATTGAATGATTCGATCGACTGCATAGTGAAATGTCTAATGTATCAGCTCTTGAAGGGCATCGAGTACTGTCATGATCACTTTGTTATACATCGTGATCTGAAGCTTTCCAATCTGCTGTTGAACGGTCATGGAATTCTCAAAATCGGTACGTGCAGCCTGACATTGGATGTGATAGCAACCATCTTATGCCCTATTTGATATTAACAAGCGGCTGTCATTGCCTGAACCACAGCTGATTTCGGTCTTGCGCGTCCATTTGGACTCCCATCAAGACCGATGACACCCAAAGTCGTAACGCTATGGTATAGAGCACCAGAGTTGCTTTTTGGAGATCCAAACTATACGACGGCCGTAGATATGTGGTCTGCGGGATGTATATTTGGCGAGTTATTGCAGCACGCCCCATTGTTGCCTGGAAAGGTGGAGAAGCAACAAGTCGACCTGATGATCGACTTGCTAGGAACACCCCATGAAAAGATTTGGCAAGGATTCAACAAGCTGCCCATGTCCAGCATAGCACTCCCAGAGCAAAGGTAACAGCTCGTCCCCCTTTCGTTTTGTGCTGATGAACACTTTGCCCCTCGATAACTAAGCGCACCGCTGCTTCTCGCCCTCCCCCTACAACCAACCAGATTCAACAACCTGAGGAAACAGTTCCCCAGCATTTCAGACGCTACTAGATCCCTTCTTAGCGGTCTATTGACATACGATCCAAAGAAGCGCCTCACCGTGAAACAGGCGCTCGCTCACCCTTACTTTATTGAATCACCACCAGCTAAGCACCCTTCGTTGCTGCCTACCCACCCTGAGATCAGGAACATTCAGGGCACAAGGTAAGCACTGCACGGGTGTATCTCCTCACGCTTGATCACCCTACGGTCCCGATACTAACGACAGCCGTTATACATGATCTCATTACGCTCAGGCAAGAAGAGAATGTGAAGCAGAAGCGACCGATGGGTGATGAAATGGATACCACAGGCGGCAATCGGAAGAGAGTAAGATGAGTGTTTGTACTAGTTGGTCCAAAGTTGAAGTAAAATTTCCTCTGTACAACAGTCGCGGTGACACGGCCTTTTCCTTTCTTCCCTTTCCGATCTCCAAACTCTCCCATGAGCACAACCAAGTCGAAGCAGGACTGAGAGGATCAACCGTGTAGTAGTCCACCGCTCAAACACAAGTGATCCACCAACAACCGATTCTTGTTCTTCAGGATGGCAACACCCGATCGTTTGCTCATGCCATCCATACATCGCTTTCCTCTCAGTCGACTTTCCGCCTGCAGTAGGCGAGCGCGAAGCTTTGACTGTTCTTCAGCACCGTTACTGCAGAGACATTCAGCGCATCCCTGCAAAAGCTTGGCTCGTTACAATAGCTGCTCCAAAAGGCTGTCGACGGATGATGGCTCTACTCTTACTCGACCGTTGTACTGCACGCCTTGGCGTATTTCTCGCGACCCATCCGGCACGATTTTGACCTCTCGTGGTCCTACCAGCGTGTCGTCGTCCTGCTCCTATGCTCCGTACACATCCTTGGTGTCCAGTGGGCACCTGGGAGGCTTTTCTGGAGATCCCTACCCAGAATCCGACCTGGACTTTGGGCGATGCAAGAATCCTATCCAGCTACAGAAAAGCATAACATCTTACCTCAGGAGCCACCCGCAGCCGACAGAACACGCTCTAGTGGCCATGTTGATGGCATGCGCAGACCTCACGAGGACCGCTCTATCTTTGCCAGTTCCAGGATACGAACAGAGCAAGAAACAGAACCCTGGCTCGCAGGGAAAACAGAGACACGGATCACTATCAGTACTCGCTCGGGAAGCGGGCATCAGTGATCTAAGGTTGAACCTCTTGAAGACAATCCTCGACTCTTCTGCTTTTACCTCTGACAAAGTCTTTGCGATAGCCCGCTTCATCTACGATGACATTTCAACGGGATCATACCTTGACACAGATCCGGACGACAATGCTACTCAACCTACGCACCCATCCCTCCAGGTCACAAACGCCTTCTTGTATGTCTGCGCCTTAAATGGACACTTTGACGAAGCGTCTGCTGTTCTGGAAGATATGATGGGCCGTTCACAAGGTGATATCAAGCCGGACCTCACGACTTTTCGGCATGTGCTCCGAGCCGCCCACGTACGTCGGCAACTGCAACTACAAAGTCAGAAGGAGGATGCAAGTGCGTTGGATGCACATGTCGACTGGATCATCGATCACGCTGCAGAAGCCTTGGTCAAGCAGACACGGATGGCATTCTGGATAAAATTGGGATTAGGTGGACTTGTGGGAGCTACCGTCGGCAAGTTCACCATGATTGGTGTTTTGGCGCTCCCATCCTCAAAATTCATGAGCAAAGTTGGAGAATCTGCAGGGACAGAGGCCTCTACAGTCCAGGGACCTTTACAGCCGACCGATGGAATCATTCAATTATTGTCAAGCCAAGAGCTGGCCATGGGAGTGGGCTTGGCGGCAGGTGTCTTGACAGCAGGCTATTTCATCCGCGGAAGCACTCGCCCATCAGTCACCACTGTAGCGCAGGAACCGACGCTCGATACCAATTCTGAGGATGCTAGATCCAGCATCCGATACCAGCATGCTCCACAGAGCCTTCCTCGGGCGAGGCTGTTGGGCTTTTATTTTCCTGATCTTGCAACCACAGATGTGGATGAAATCCGTGAGAACTTGAGAAGCAACATGGGGCTTTAAAAAAAAAGTGTGCTGCAGTGTGGGCAGAAGTGCGGCTCTCTATCCACACACCGTCTGGAAGTGCATGATTCTAGAATCCTTGGTCCGCGTCTTGGAAACAAGGAGGTTTCTTTTTTCCTTCATTGCTTGATCTGCTGGACGGACATCAGAAATTCCACTCGCGATCATATTTGATCCCTGGTCCCGCAGTTCTAAACGGATTGCAATGGAGCGCGCACGATCCAAGGGTTCTGTCAGCTTATTCCAATCCGCACCAACACGACGACAACATGTGCGATGCTTAGATCCCCACTACTACCCGCGGATAAAGCGAGAAAAAAAAAACACCACGAATCTTTTCCAGGAAACGGTGCCTTATCCGCCATGGTGATCCTGTCCGTAACCATGATCATGATGCCTGCTGAAACGAAACTTTGGAGGTCTGCGCCTCGTGAGCTCTCAACGCCTTTCCCCTTTCCTCTTCATCCCTGGCCCCGCTTTTCTTTGAGACTTTTTTTTTTTCCATCCTACCTCGTCGCACTCCCTTTTTTATCTTCTTGCGTCACTTGGGCACCTCGCCGGCACACCACTTCCGATCGCCCTTCTGGGTGCTCCTGGTTTTCCAACTTGGAAATCCCGAATGGAAAAAAAGCAAGGTAAGGTGATTACTCCATACCACACCCCACAGGTTTTTGCCATGATCCCTCCCTTGCTTTTTCTCTACAAGTCCGTTCTCACCAGCGGTACGGCGTACCCTTTCTTCTTGTTCATTATCACGTCAGCCAAAGTCAACACCCAACCACCGCAACAGCACCGAGACTACACCGCTTTTTGCGCCTCACCATTTATACGCGGTGCTGCCCACCCCTCACCCAAAAGGATACGACCACTTTTACCACCAATCATGACCTCAATAAGCGCTATCCGCCTCAACTTGCTACATCCTGTCTATTCTCTTAACTCGAGCTCCACTGGATCATTGTCCACAGTTCACTCTCAAAACATTGTTCATGAGGAGGGTGAGCACTCTGGCAACAATGGTGAGAAGGGGCCTCAATTGGGACAAACACCCCATCGGTTGCATTAGGATTCTTTTTTTATTGTACAAAGTCCTCCGTGCTAACGTGGTATTACAATGCATTGGTCCAATAGGTCCTCTACAAACTCGATACGACTTCAATGCCAGCGATACCACGCTTCACATTCCACCACCACCACACGGTCATGCCTCGAACAGTTGCAGTATTTCTCCTCCTCCACCCTTCATGCCTCCTCACGGAATTGTTCATCATGGCTCTCCGCCGCCTCCTCAATACCCTGGCCAGGTACGGCTGGCGCCAAGTGATTCTCGAGAGATGTATCTCAGTCACAACAGCGAAGGGGCAACAAGACCCCCCACCGCCTTCCAAGTCCTCCTCCACTCGACTTCCGTCGGTCGTGGGGATTGACCATGCCCTCAAGCCAAGTTTTCTGAGCAGCTTGGGACCAGGGATCCCTGTGACCCCGACGGCGTCCGTGTTTGGAGATGGGTTGAATGGATTTCGTGAGCAAGAACCCAACGAACCCAGGAGGGATCTTTGGGTATACACCCGAAGAAAAAGGCTGCTGGTGAGAAAGATTGATTGGCGGATCATCCCGATCCTGGGGCAATGTTCGAACATGCACTTCTCGACAATAAGTGAGTTACCTAGAAAAAGGCCGGAGAAGGGGGAGGCTTCATTTTTTTTTT
>Ga0247824_10000961_pt1 | contig 15308 bp, 23 predicted proteins | sample 13C_PalmiticAcid_FD_194412 | JGI IMG/M metagenome (GOLD analysis project Ga0247824, IMG submission 194412) | Soil microbial communities from agricultural site in Penn Yan, New York, United States - 13C_PalmiticAcid_Day48 | ecosystem: Environmental > Terrestrial > Soil > Agricultural land... | reverse complement strand
TCTCCATTTTGAAAAAAAAAAAAAAAAAAAGTGTTGCAGGCTACATCCTTTATTGATCCATATTAGAATTGTCCCCTGTCCTTGGGTACATTCGGGTTGTGCTTGGTTTGCAACAAAGGCACGCTGGACGAATCCGAAAAGGTGGCCGATCCCACTGACCCGCGCTTCTTTGAATTTCGTGGAGAGTGCTGATGGGACGTACCCGAGTCGGAAGGCGGTAATGGCGGCAACGAGGCTGAACCGCTCGGGTGATCATTAAAGATGGAAGCTGCAGTCACTCCAGAACCGCCTTTCTGTTGGCTGTTGTCCTGGTTGTTCATGTTGGATCCTGAAGACTTGAGTGTGTGTATAGAGTATTCGGATCCTTGCACGCCATGTCCCGTAGGGCTTGAACTAAAAACAACCCCTGGAAGAAACTGCGTCGAGGCCCTGGGTGTCAACGATGAGACAGAGTCAAGTGACCTCGTCACGCCTGCTGCAGAATCCTGCTCTCTGGACGACGACACAACATGCCGATCATTCTTCACCCTTGGAATAGCAACCCCGGGTGCCTCTAATGGCGATGTTTTGGCTCTTAGCGATGAAGAAGAGGAGGAAGACCTGGGTCCTTTGCTCCCTCGTTGATCCTTGAAAAGAGGATGAGACAACTTTCGACGATGACCCTCCAGAGGGTGTGAGCGATCCTGTAGATGAGGCGCTTGCATCCGTGGATCAGTAGCATGTCCATTGCCAGATCCAGAGAGCTGTGAAGACATGGACTGAAGAGATGTACCGTGATGGGGCTCTATAAGAGCAGAAGGGTGAGTGGTGATGCCGCCGTAGGTTGAACTGGCTCTTGATCCAAGTCCTGGTCGCGATGGTATAGGGTTTCCAGCGAGACTCTGAACGCTCCCTCGACGCTCTCGATTACTGTACATGGATTCTATCCATAGTGACAAGAAGAAGAAGAAAAAGAAAAAGAAAAAAATGTCAAGAGGTCAAGATTTACACTCGTAAAAACGAATTCATCCCGCAGGTGGTAGCGCCTAGAATTACCCAAGAGCAGCGTGGTATGGTGTGATCCGGCGAGTGCATTGGTAAGGTTCGCTATTTGGTCCTTTGATCCAGCGATAGACTGCCTGCTTGAAGTACCCATCAGCGGAGTGTTAGGTCCTATGGCCTCTGCTGCGATAGAATTCCGTGTAGGACGTCCTGAACGAGGCTGTGGGATGACATATCCAATGCTCTGAGGCGGTACCCTGCCTTGCTCCATAAAAGACTCTGTCCTAGTCTGTTCTGATGGATACAGTGCACGTCCGGCAGTGTACGAATCGAGAGAGGTGCGATGGTGATGACTGGGAACAAATTGAGATTGAGAAGCCATAGCCCATTCCGTCGTTTCCAAAGCTAGCTTGCCAGAATCCGCTTTGCGGTTCGAGGTGATGAAATAGACGCCGATGAATGTCATAAGGCATCCTGCCAAAAAGTTCGAGCCCTTTTGAAAGTCCATTTCGTCAAAGTCGTTGTAGAGAATGCCCGATCCAATAATCGCACTGGTGGTGAAGAGCACAAACTGGGTAGGGATCACTTGCTATATGCACACACAAAAGTTGTTTGTAAAAAGCCCAAGTATTGCATGTGAGTCATGTGGATTTAAAAAAGTCTCCATCTCATCCCAAGGTACAAGCTGATCACACCCTACTGTTGAATCGAACCGCTGGAGCGACTTGTTCAGAAATTTGATCTGTAATACCGCCGTTGAGACCAACACAAAGACAAGCAGGTATGCGATAGGATACGTGAACATCTTGTAAAAGGAGAGGCTAAGAAGCGACGACAGGCCTTTGGTAGCCAGCACTGTGTAACCCCCTATTGAAGCAACAAAAATAGATATTCAGATGGCTTTGCTTGGCGGGAGGATGGTCTCTCTTGGCAATGGTCCTATTGAATATTCATCCTTACCAAAGATCCCGACAATTGAAAGGTCGATGAATATGTACTTGCTTCCGATGGTGTCCGAGAGCGAAGCAAGTACTGCAACTGCAGAACAGCAGATGATAAAGTAAACAACGAATCGCGTTCGTAGTAAAGCCGCGACGACAGCCTCAGGGGTCAGCTATTCGACAGTCGATCGAATTTTTTTCGTCAGTACATGTGTACAAGCGCAGCCGTCCCACTTGCTACTGCAGCAAATGAATTCAGCGAATGGATACACGCCATACCTTCACATCACTTTCTTTAGAGTTGATGACGACCACGACAGTGCCAACAATAGCTATCACAATTCCAAGAAGGTCGCGCTTTCGGAACGGTTCCTTGAGCATCAATGGTGCGAGAATGACATTGCTCACGAGCGCCACAGTGCCCAAAGGAGCAATAATCGACGCTTGTGCGTATCCATAGGCCAAAAAGTTGCCGCATTCGCCCACGATCATGAGCGTCATCCCGAGCCACCATGCCTTTGACCGCAAGTAGAGCATTTCAGATCCATCCGAGGAATCATCATACCCACTAGAATCTCTGGTTGTCCCGGCGATTGTCTCGGTTTGGACGCTTGTGTCACTGTTGTGGTTGCTGCGAAGGCTACTACCACTTTGGGAGCTTTGAATGCTACCATTGTCGTTACTCAAGCAGTCGTCCTCGCTGCTGTCATAGAATGGTGCACTGGTAGCCGAGACAGGCTGATAACGCTGGCCGTCATAATAGTTGGAGATCGGTTCTTCGACAATACAGGTTGGAGTGGTGTGGAGGAGTTTTGCATCCGAGTTTGCTCCGGGTTGAAGCTGATTGTGGGCGTACTTTTGCACATTCAGGGCGACAGCGATAAGGACCTAACAAAGACAAGATGCTACCTCGAGTAAGCAAGCGCACGGAAAGGAGAGTGGTGAATGTGCTGAGAGACAATGAACAATGGACTTGCATTTCCCGAAATAGCGATGATGACTCCGATGTACGAGTGGACCTAGAGAGCGAAAGAGTGAGAGAGAGAGAGAAAGAGAGTATGAAAGAGAGAAAGAAGGTGGGAGAGAGGTTAGAGCGCCTGAGCAAGTTCGATCGTTGCGAGCGAGCCGCATAGAGAGAAGGGAATACATTGATCTCGGGCAACTCGTCCATGGGCCACCCCATGGCAGGCAGGCAGGCAGGCAGGGGGGAGCGAGGGGATGCAGGACAAGAGAAGAGAGAGAGAGGGGGGCGAGATGAGATGGCTCGCGGTGGAGGGACTCAGCTTGGGTATAATCTCATGGGTTGGTGGAGGGGAAACGAAAAAGGGGAGGTGGAGGTGTGAAGCAGAAGGCACACACAGCCAGCTCTAACTGCTGCACTTGCTGCGTCCATGTCACATGCACGTCCTTCCTTGCTCGCATGCTCTGCTTCAGAAACTCCCCACTCACACGACCCTCGCGACCTTGACACACACTCTTTTTTCCTCTCCACACATGTCCAGATACTTCAAGAACGCTGCTCTGGTCCTGCAGGTCGCCTGTGGCGTCCAGCTGTTCAACGAGTACATCGCAGAGTTCACCTGGGTACGTCTTCCCCTCCCTCCCTCTCATCCCCTGCACCGCATCCACTCCTCCCCTCTCCCCTCAACCTCTGCATTCGCTGATCTCGACCACACCTTCCTCTCCATGCTCCATGCCTTCCCCTGCTAGTGCTTCGGCCCTTCCATGCTCCCCACCCTGAACATGACTGGCGACATTGTTGGATACGAGCACTTGACACAGCGCTTCTCCAAACTCGGCTCCGGTGACCTGGTCGTCGCCGTATCTCCTTCCGATCCTTCAAAGCTCGTCTGCAAACGGGTCATTGGTGTCCCAGGAGACAAAGTCTGCATCGACCCCGTCTCCCTCCACCGCCAATACATCACTGTAAGTCCCCTTCGTCTTCCTCTTCCTCTTCCTCCTACGACAAAAACTGGCTGCCTTCCATTCCTAATCACTCGTGTGAAATCCAGGTCCCACCAGGTCACTATTGGCTGATGGGCGACAACTTGAGCAATTCGACCGATTCTCGTGCCTATGGCCCTGTGAGTGGAGGATTGATTCTCGGACGCGTGTTTGCTCGAGTAAGGGGAAAACTCTATAATTGCTACTGGACTTCTCGACTGGGAATGCCCGTGGATCATCGCACTCACGATCTCAATGAACACTGTAATGTAGATCTGGCCTAGCCCCAAATGGCTTGGTAACGGTTTGGAACAGGTGGTCGAGCTCGGCTAAGCATCTTTGTTGCTTCTGCTTCTGCCTCTGCTTGTTTGGATTGGAATGAAACTTCAAATGCTCGTTGTGGTGCCATCGATTGTGTATCCTCCTCCCCCCCCCCTTTTTCCCTTACCAATACCAATACCAATACCGTTGTCTTCAATGGAATGACTAGTTTCCACTCTTGGCGTCCGGTACGCCACAAACAAGAGAAAGGAAACACGTCCTGAGCTGGGAGAAGGATAGGTGTCCATCATTCGTTTTCCATAGACCCATAGGAGTTTCTAACCATCAATCTAGGGTCCATCCCTGTTGTCCAAAAAGGACAGAAAGGTGTGTCTTGTTGCTGCCATCCCTCCTCGAATGTTCTGTGCCACCAGTTAAAGAACTGTGCTATTTGCAATAGAAATTGAATCAGTCGATGGTATTGTCAGCTTAGCACATGTCGTTACGGCTCCGTTTGTCGTTACACATTGTTTATGTCTTTGTCGTCGACCACCAACATGGCCATTGTCTGCGTCCGCTTCCACGTTCACGCTCGCGGACCCCCGCTTTCCCCAGCCTTTCCCCCGCGCCAGTAACACAGCAAACTTTGACCCTGTTTTCCTCTCATCCATTACAACCATCGCAACAGTGGATACTCTCTAGCGCTTACTGCGTAACTGCATACACTGCACAAGTGCATAACTTTGGCGTCCACGGATAAGATTCCTATGGCCGTTACAGAGTATGTCAACAGGCTCGTTGATATTTGATCTGGTCAAGTCTATCAGTTGGTCTATCAATTGGTCTATCAGTTGTGATCAAGAGTGACCATCTCGTCATTTATGAACTTCTGCGGAAGCCTTTCTTTGTCTTCTCCTCCCCTTTCCCCGAGTATGGCACCCGGACGACTCAGGTAAGCTCCCCCCACACCTCCATTCACCTCCATCCAGTCCACCTCCATCCCCCATCCAACCACGCCCATGTCAACAGCACTACCTCTTTCCTGGTGTTGATGTTCTCTCTCTCTCTCTTTTTTTTGTTTCCTGGCTGTGTAGGGAGCAGTCCGCCATCACCGTGGGATGGGGAGGATAGGCTCCGAGGGGTTGTCGGCCACCCCTCGGTGACGTCCCATAGGGCCAAGCGTTCTGTGGAGGGATGCATTCACCTACGGGTAGGTTGAATGCTGTTTACGATGTTATTGCTCAGGCCCATCCCATGTTGCTTGCACCACATCTTTCTAACAGATACTTTCTAACTGCATATTCTCCATTGTATGCATTTTCACAGTTTTGACTGTATCATTTGATCTGCCCGTTGGATCACTGACGACTGATAAAAGTCATTGACTGAGATTTCCTGTCCCCCATTCTCTTTCTTTCCCACTTTGCTACCTCCCTTCACCTGAACAGCTTCTGGCCAAGAGAAACTCGCTCAGTTCGAGATCACAGAATCCAGCAGCCGACCCAGTCGCCTGCCTTGAAAGGAACCTCCACCTATTACTGGGAAAGCGACCACTACAAACTCACAATAACGATCCAACTCTTCGACAATGCCTATCATCTACAGCGGTGATACCAGCAACAACGGCGACAGTGATAGCAGAAATAGCACCTGTAATGGTAACAGCAACCGGAACAGCAGCAGCATCAAACTCGATCATAATCAACCAAAAGCCTACGCCACTACGCAGGCCAGAAGATTGGCTGTGGACAATGGGATTGATACTGTGCCTTGCGCTCCGGACTTGAGGTATCACAGCAGAATACAACATGACCCTGCCAACGACGCTGGAGTCTACTCTGATAGTAGCTCCATGGGCGAAACCAGTTTTCAAGGCAATGTCCAAGCCTGCGATACTGAGCACGAGAGGTCATACGAAGCCGAAGAAATCGAGGTCCTATTCATCGAGCACCAACAGGGACTGGCCACTCGCCGGTGGACCATTTGGAGGCGAGGAATCTTTGACCCAAGATATAACCGTGACATGCTGCAGGGTTCGAACGACACGCTTCATGTAAATCAAGCGAATTACAGTAACCGATCGCTGTGGGTTCACCTTTGCACCAGGTTGCCTGTATGGTGGACTATCGCATGCTCCTGTCGATGGCTCTTTAACACCCTTATGGCTACAGTCGGCATGCTTGTGCATATCGCTCTGCTGTACATCTCGGTAACGGTATCTGATCTTGGCTGGATCTGGAGACAGCTTACAAGGATCGTCCTCAAAGCAGTGGCTCCACCAAGACGCATGAAGGCACTGGTTCTCTTGGTTGCCCTTACTGCTGGTCTCGCGTACCATGCCAACACATCTCTTACTGCTCTCCATGAATTTTGCTACCGATTCAAGGCCAACACACAAGCAAAGAGTTTCGACCTCCCGACCATACCACAATGGTGGAGCATCCCTCAAACCATCGACATGGTCAGGAAAATCAACCTCTCCTTGGAAGACTGGATCCCCTTCCAAAGGAAACCACTCAAGTCCCTTGTGCAGGCACGCGCGCCCAAGGATCGCATGCGTATGATCCAGAATATCGAGGGCAAGATGGAGATGATCCAGCAGGCTCTTCATCAATTGGAAAATGCTGACAATCGCCTGACCAAACGCATCACTAGCTCAAAACACCGATTGGATGTGATTTCAAGAGATCTCGAGCTCCTTGAAAGCCAATTCGCTCATGGCCAGTGGATCAAACCAATGATAGACGTGCTTCGGGACGAGATTCCAAAATACGTTGCCGTACCTAAGAACCCTTTCACAGGCGAGATTCAAATTCCTGTGGCGTTCTGGGACCAAGCGAGAGACCTGTTCGCAACAAGGAGCCAGGTCGATGAATCCATTAAGAGGGTGCTGAGCAGCCGCTTTGTAAAAGTGGGCACTCGATGGACCCGGTTTCTAGAGGAGAATGACCAAGCGTTGCAGAATCTTGTCGGATCTCAGGTCGAGAAGATTCCCAGGGAAGAGTTCCTGAGGCTCTTTGTGGCAGAGGCAGATATCATCTGGGCCAGTCTCAAAGATCGAGTGGTGAGTCTTCTGGAGCATGAAGAGCAGTTGAAAACCAGCAGTGAATCATGGACAAGTCGGGGTGATGGCCTGTTGCCTGTTGACTCTCGAACCTTGACGGAGATCGAGTACCAATTGGTAATGGATGTGGTCGATGAAGCCCTTGAAAGACATTCCGCTGATGTGGTTGCCAAGCCAGACTATGCTCTGTCGAGCGCTGGAGGAAGTATCATCCCTCACTTGACTTTTCTGGACTTTGTGGTTCAAATGAAGCCAAGGTTCTTGGGTCGCCTTGGGCTAAAGCACCTGATCCCAGCGAACCCTCAAGTAGAGAAGCGTGCTATCAAAGCGATTCAGCCAGACGTTCATGCAGGATCCTGCTGGGCGATGAAAGGGGACCATGGACAAATTGGCATCCAGCTAGCTCGAGCGATCATTGTCACAGAGGTGACAATCGAACATGTGGATCCCCGGATCGCCTTGCACTATGGGAGCGCACCACGGGAGATGGAGATCTGGGGGTTGGCCTCTTCCCAGAAAGGTCTGGGGAATCGGGATAGTCGACAAGGCGAGGCAAATGCACCAGCTCAGGGAGCATCCTTGCTGACGACAATTGAATACAAGTATGGTGAGCACGAGGGTAAGCAACCCAAGCTAATGCAAACATTCCAGATCCCACTTCAGAAGCAGAACGTTGTGTCCACCGGAGTAGTAGTGCGGGTTAACTCGAACTGGGGCTATCCAGCCTTTACCTGCCTGTACCGGATCCGTGTGCATGGCTTTGAATCGACATTGGCGGGATTTTGAACAAGGCAATAAAACTCCCGTTGAGGTGCGAGGGGTGATGGTTGATCTTTCCTCTGCACCTCATTTCTTTCCTCTCCCCATCCCTCCCGCAAATTGTATACCTCTTTTTGCCGCTTGAGGCGATGGGCCAGTTGGCTCGTGGCTCGCCGTTGAGCAACGTCGACGACAGATCCTGTACATGCCGTATTGATTGAGTCCAGCCCTAGTCCAGCCTCTGTCCTACATGCAGCAAGTGGAGCTCCAGCGTCACCCAAGACCCCTCATCGTCACATCTCCTTCAGAGAGGGATACGCATCAAGGACTTGCCCGCGAAGACTGTAGGCTACAACGCCTCGGGTAGGTTTCATTCGCCATCCATGTTCCAACATGAACAGCGAGACAATGTTGAAGACTAAGCATGCTGACGCGACCGAGACCGGTTTTTTGGCAAGCGTGTCGACAGAGGAGGAGTATGTACTGCCCTATCTCAGTTCATTCAATGACAGGGCCAACAACTCATCATCGTAATAATGAAGACACTTGCCACGAACCCACATGAGGACAGGTCGTCTTAGAATGAGCACAATAGGGTTTTATTCTAGCCCTGCCGCAGCAGATCCACTCGACCCATGGTCATCCCGTGGCTCCCTCGGCCTGCAACCTTTGTGCCAACGCACTCCAGTACCTCTCAGCCTTTAGGCACTGCTCTTGCTATCGGACTCGTGCTCGCCATTTGAATGGTCAACGCTATCAAAAGTACCCACGTTGAAAGCAATGTCCTCGTCAATCTCAGAATCTACGCCTTCATCGGCGACCCGCGTCATATACTTTGAGCGCTGCACTGCCAGCTTGATAGTGAGAGGGACATTCGGGATAGCGGCGCGAAGAATAAACTTGAACAAGAAAACGACGTGCTCAAAAACCAAAATAAACCCAAGGCGTGCTGCCAAGAGTTCACCTTCCTCCATGGCATGGAGGTGCTTGATGAACAAGTTTTGCTTTATCCAAAGGGAGCTAAACGCAATGGCCGCTGCGTTCGCAATGACAGAAGTAAAGGAGACAGACTCCATGATGCGTTCCCCACATCCCTATGACAAAAAGGAATGAAAAAGATGTATTCTTCATTGAGCGATAATTAGCCAATTATGGAACCGTCAAGGAGAAGCTGTCAAGTAGCACTGTTACCAATGTCTTGTGCACGAAGCGCGATTGGCCTTTGATATTGTGTCGGGAGCCGGAATGCTTCCATACGGATGTCGATCGGGTTGTTGACGAGTGCAAACGCCGGTGCCAGGGGGGAATGAAGTGACGAACAGGGTGCAAAGTCCAAATTGAATAACTGCTTGTCAGTTGTCGCTATTTTTTTTTTTTTTTTTTTTGCGAGCTCCGTTGATCTACTTCGCGATGAACCGAAATCGAAACGATACCTGTTTTGCGGTAGCACTTGAGAATACGACCTTCATAGCTTGGCAGGTCGTCATCTTTGACACTATTGAGGTGCCTTGGATCTTTTCCCTAGATTCAAAGAACTTGCGTTTCTTGAGGGATTTGTCCGCCAAGATCTTTTTCCTATTTCATGTACGCTTGATCCATCTTGAGACCAGCATTCAATAGGTGCACGCTACCTTGACTCAAAAGCCGTTGGATTTCAGACAATCTGGACTTTCGGAAACGCCATCTCAAAGAGTCCATACTGTTTCCCAACTAGTCTATCCACCTAGTCTTGCGAAACGCTTTTGCCACCGCTCCACGCAGGGCTTATTGAATTCTGCAGCTGTCGCGAAGCTGCGCCTATTGATTCTGGTCCTGCGGGTTCAATTCGGGTCGCCACTCGTCACGCTGAATGTAATTGAGGATGACACGCGCCAGCTTGTGGGACCCATTATGATCCCGGTCTCGGTCTTGACCGCATTCCTCACACCGGTGCATCCCCCCACCCAACTTGCCAACGGATCCGCACTGGCAGCACACCAGGGAAGTCCTCCACTCATCTGCACAAAGCCCAAGGCGCCCGCCCGTTTGGATAATGGATGACGTATAAAATCCGACTCTTCATCGGTATCCGTCTACGATTATTGGACTCAATCGTTCGAAGGATTGTCCGCCGCCTTTCTTTTGCCCTTGCGATCCCAGGTGAATAACGACCGCAACTGGTTTCCAAAAAATGATGAGGCGTGCAAGTAACTCAGGAACCTGAGTTTGTCCTTGCGTCCCGCAATATCCGTCCCGCTCAGGGACGGGAATTCAGTCGCCATCTTGACGATAAATGGTGATATTACTTGTTGCGCCAATCTCGTCACCTCGGTTCCAATCCTCGCCATTTCGTTGACAACTACGATGACCTCGTTCCGCAGACGATCTTGATTCTCACTATCGCCGAAATTGTTGAAGTCAAGGCCACGCTTGAGCTGGGTGGGTAGTGTTCCACATTCGAGGCTCACCGTTGCCCAAGCAGTTCTGAACAACAATCGACGGTTTGAGTTTGTTGACTCTGCTTGGTCCCTTGTCGCTTTTCTCCGATGGGTCCATCCGGTCCTTTCTTGAGCATGGATCGTACATCTCTTTCCGTTTTCTCTTTCTGTTCCTGTTTCGATTCGTTTTCTTCTCAGGCAATTAAGATTGGCTCGGAATAATCGGCTCTTTTTTGAACGTACTTCTTGGGAGCGAATTCGTTTCCGGGAACAAATTTCAGAAAACCACGGCTGCGGCTTCGATCTGGAGGTTTAAGCGTCTCAGGGGACGGAGACGACGTTGTTGCTGTTGTTACTTCAAGAGTCGTAGATGCTGATGCCATCGCGGATGGTGGGGTTTCGGCAGAGACAGATACGGCTATCCGTGCTGGAGCAGTCGCCTGGGACACTTTCCTGTCTTTTCTCACCTCGGCATACTTGCGCAAAAACGCATGAAAGTCTTTTTGATGATGCATTCACGTCAGAGTGTATGACCAGCTGTGTCTTCAATATAGAGCATTGGGATTTCTTGACCTGGGTCTCCCGGCGCGTGGTTCGTTCCTTGTGGGCAAGATTTTTTTGTTCGCTTGGTTTGCCATCAAAATGAAGGGTCACCCTCGACTTCTCAAATGATTCCGCGAATCTGTTGTTGAGTCGGGATGCAAGCTTTGCATTTTTCGCCTCCGCCAGCTGGTCCTTGGTCTGCGCCTGGCCACTCTTACGTTGCTTACGTTGGTCTTGAACGATATAGTGCTCAGTCGCTGTAAATATATGCCCGAAAGAGACACGGGGTGTCGATATGGATGTGGTTGGAGATGCCTTTGGTATCCACCTCTGTCCCTTTGATGCCTTCTTGCTCGAGATACTTCCACGAATCCTTGACACCCATGACTACCCATGCAGTTCAAGGAACGACACAGGGTGAGTATAAAATGCATGTTTGTATTAGATCATGGTCCTTTATGATGCCGCTTGATCTTCGAACGAACCTGTAGACTACAGAGGTTGGTACGTTCGTTGGTGGATATGGATGTGGGAGCTTGAATGCCCAGGCAGATTGAAGAAAGAGAAGCAGATATGTGGGTGAGTCAAAGAAGAGAAAAAGATATGCGAAAGAGTCAACGAAGAGAAGCAGATGTAATGAACGCGCCTTCTTTCCGACCCGGAGTCATGCCTACTTACCGCGATAATAACCGCGATCGAGCTGGCGAAAATCCGCGCAACCCTCCAGTATGTTGGATAATAATAGGGCTCACGCTTGCCAGTGACGGGTGACAACTCTGTTCTTGGGAGCTCCACGCGTTCATAGTCGTTCGAAATGCGTAGTATTGGTTGGCGCTTTTCCAAAACTCGATATAAATGGTTGATCAAATGGACATGAACAACGCGAACGGCATCGTCAACGCATTGTCAAACATAGCAAACAGTGCATTAGGAGTAGCATCCAGTTTTTCAAGCTGGTCAAGGTATGGATAAGTAGGCCTTTAATGAGGTTGAGGGCTGTAGTAAGATTGTCAAAGGTTTCAGGATGCTCACCTTGCGGCGTTGGTGATCCCATAGTCAAAGACAGATATCCCCATTGTTGCTAGTATCGTCAGCCATTTTGTGTAGTGTCCCAACCAAGCAAAATAAATCCCGATACGTTCTCCAAAGTACGCGTCGAAAGGCTGACTTTTCCAGACTTGGTGTGCCCACTTGATCCGAAGCTGTGCACGATCATTCAGATCGCGTATTGGCATTGAATGACTCTTGAAGGATCCATCACGTAACGCATATCTAACAACCAAGCATCCAAAAGGTCGAATGAATGACTGTCATGTCCTAGTATCCCCAATCTTGCAAATTATATATACCATGCCATACAACTTCTTGTAAAACTCCATGCCTCAGGCTCGACCGCAAGCCCATTTACGACCGTCCGGGCTTTTGCGAGGCACTACTCGCATCATGATGCTGTTCACCTAAAATAATCAAAGTGAGCTCTCGTTTCAAGACAATACTTTGATGACTCTTAATATTACGAAGAAACGTACCAGGAAGCCTCGGCGGCTAGTTTGGGAAAAAAAACCTGGGCGACCGTCAGGTCCACATCGAGATCCCACATGAAAGCCATCTTTTCCTATAGCCCCAGCTTGACGAACCACGTCGGACCATCGTCGGCCTGGTTCTGCCAAATAAAAATCCCTCAAGTGCGACGCCTTGAATAGAACAGATTCACGGCTTTGCTATAAACCATGGCTTGGACACGGAAACAACTTTGTGATGCTTGGGAATATCCGAGAGGCAGGGTATTGGTGGCAGGATTGTGCTCTATCGTTACCAAGTCAAAGTCACGGTAACCGTCATCAATAGGTCTATTGACTAGACAGCGACAACCTGGAAGATCTCTGAACTTACTGCCAGATCTGCTTTACAGTTGGTTTTTTGTACCTCAATTGCCAGTCTCCAGAATGGCGCCAGAACCTTGATGTACACTGCGTCAGAAATGATCGACTTTTCGAGCTCAAGGAATAATCCTTCCTTTAGAAGCTACATCTGGAAGTTATGCCGATGGTTTCGAACCCTCCACCCTCTCGGCTTCCCTTTGCTGGGTCCCTGGCTCTTTTGTCTTTCAGCCGTTGGTTGATTCACCATGCTTGATTATCCCACCGCATCTATTGAGCGATGTTCTCTATTCAATTCAACGATCGAATGATCAAGCGTCTGCGAGTGCTTGCAAGGCAAATCAGGCAAGGCCTTGGTGGAATCCATAGACACCGTAACTGGGAGAGATAAATGGGATGTGCTCTGTGATTGTCCCAGTACGGATTCTGGTCTGGTCTGAGATTTTTGTGCTGACCTAATAGACGATTTGCGAGAAACTCCATGAGAGAAGAGTTTCTCAGGCGACCAACGCAGATATGACAGCCAAGGAGAAGAGCCCTGAATAGCCATAGAGGTTCCATATGTCGCTGTATCTATTGCGCAAGGATGCGTTGTGCTGTGAGATGGGGCACAGTCTGGCGTTCCCGGGGTCGGGTCTTTAGAATCGATGCAACGTTCAGCGGCTTGAAGCCTCTGGTGGTGTTTTGATGAGAATGGTATAGGTGAACCCATCGGCGACCAGGAGTGGTTGGTGTCGAAGATAAGAGCCAGGTCCTCATGAGAAGCGCTGTATTCCAAAACCATGTGGAATGCCTCTGTGGAATAGACTAGATGAGCCAAGGCATCCGCACTAGCGCTTTGAAGAGTAACGAAGGACGGTCGGTTACAAGCCCATATTACATGCCAGTTGAAGTATAATGGATAGCGCAACTCACCAAAGGCGTCGATGATATGATGGTATCATCTACCCACATGGCTGGATGGGTGTTTTTCCATGCCTGGATCGAGTCGAACAACTCGACATCACTCTGATTCAGCAAATAGACCACGCGGTAGCTGTTCATCTTTCGGCAAGTTACTCTGAAATTCTGTTGTTCGGATGGATCGCCTGCTTTTCCAACTTGTTCAGTCGCCATACGAGACCGCGCAGAGCCCGGTGTCAGAGGGGGTTTTCCATCATGTTGATGATGATGTGGATGGATCTGTGGAGATAGCCGGCCTCTCCCGTGCATCCGTTTGCATATTTTAGGGATGTGGATCCCAGTTTCACACGCTGCTGTTTTCGATGTTGAAGAATAGTTCAATGATTCTGCACCAGAGCCTTCGTCAGTACAGACATTCCGCTGTGGTATGGATGCTGACGATAGCCTGTTTTTGTTTCCAATTGTCCTTGACTTTTGGCCCACACTACTTTGACTACCCTTTCTTGAAGCAATAACATCTGTTTCTTGATGCTGATGGTCCATCTTCCTCCGCCGTAAATCGCACTGCTGGCAGAGACGGAGGTTCTGCAAGTTGTGGGTGGGGAGTTGGGTCGAACGGGCGCCTGATGCTGCTGAGGAAGCAGCACTAAGGTCATCAGGGTTGAAGGAAGGTATTGAAGGAAGGTATTGAAGGAAAGAGTGAGCTATCGCCATTCTGAAAAGAAGACATTGAGTAGGTGTGGAGCCGTGCGGACGGTTAGAAGAACTGGAAACAGGAAGAGTTGAGAGTGATAGAGAGGAAGAAAGGGAGAAATAGTATAGAAATGTGATTGACAATTGACGGTTCACTCGTGCATAACTGCATACACTGCACAAGTGCATGAGTGCTATATACAAAGAAGCACCAAAGACGATCCTACCGCCTTTCTTGCCACCATTCTGACACTCGGTCATCAGCGCTTTTTGGATAGAAGCAATGGCTCGCAACGTGAATGTGAAGGGATCTTTAGTTTTCCCAAGACGACCCTTCCAATAAACATCTCGCTTTCAAGCGATATTCAATCAACGTTCGTTGTGGACCACAAAACAGGACAGATGAAAAACAAAACATACATTTGTACACAATCGTTCGATCATCAATAACCAGGAACATGACAAACGGCCAAAGTGAGGCCACTTTGTAAGTACACGTAACTGAGCCGGCACCCTCTTCCCCTCCATCTTGTGTTGTAGATGAAAAGCAATCATTCAGGACACTTTATCCTGATGCATAGTGAATGTTAACAGCACGGTAGTCCAGGACTCATCCAGGGTGGTGACGAAGCATCTCTATCTCCCTACCCTTCGATGACCGGCAAGGCTTGTCTGACCATTACAAAGGGATGTTTGGAGGTCATGCTGGATGGAATGTGGGTTTTCTCTATGTGCAGGTGCATCATTTAGTGGGAACAATGGCAGGGACATGCAAACTCTCCACTGCACGTTTTCTCTCCCACACTTTCGCCGCCCTCCTGTAGCTCAATACTCATCACGCCTCATTTCTTTCTCTCTTTTATTCCCTTCTTCCTTCCCTCCTTCCCTCCTCTCTCCCTCCATTGTCACCTCCACACCACTT
>Ga0247824_10000960_pt1 | contig 15311 bp, 13 predicted proteins | sample 13C_PalmiticAcid_FD_194412 | JGI IMG/M metagenome (GOLD analysis project Ga0247824, IMG submission 194412) | Soil microbial communities from agricultural site in Penn Yan, New York, United States - 13C_PalmiticAcid_Day48 | ecosystem: Environmental > Terrestrial > Soil > Agricultural land... | reverse complement strand
TCACCTTGACATCCGCCGCCAACACCCCCAGCCCACTCAAATCATCCAGCGTCCCGTTCGCGCTCGGCGGCATATTATTCATCGTCCTCGTCATGCTCACCTGCGCGAGCCTCTTCTCCAGATCCTGCAGCTGCCAGATCCACCAGACGCGGTCAATCATGGCGTGGTGCAGCCAAAACACGGGGTCGCCGGGGCTGACGTAGAAGTCGCCCGCCGGGTCGCCCGAGACGGTATAGTGCCCGCCGGCGTGCACGCCCCATTTGCCTTGGGGGAACTGGCCCTCCATGACTGTCTGAAACCAGTACACGTCCTTGTTGGCTGTGATGAGGTCGTACGTGTAGTTGGCGGTCGTGACGGCCGCCGCGTTCTTGTTGACGTCGCGCCGCAGGCAGCGCGGGTTGGCGCCGAGGCCGTCGGAGCGGGGGTTGCGCGTGATTTGGAGGGTGGGTGCGAGCGGGCCGAGGTTGACGGTCATGCTGGATGGGGGGTTGGTGGGTCAGTATGGAACGGAGAGTGTGATGGAGTGAGCAGGGGCTGGTAGGTACTTCTTGAAGGGGCCGGTGGTAACGCAGCCGCCGCCGTCGGCAGGCGGGATCATGTTGTAGGGGCGGGGTGCGCCGGGGATGGGGATGCCTTGGTGTGCGACTTTGGCGCCGTTGCCTCCCATGCTCCCCTCGCTGCCGTCGAAAAGGGGCGAGTTGGCGGGGTCTTTGGCGTAGCGGTCCCAGTTCCAGTACTGACAATAGTCAGGGAATTTGCTCCAGAAAGATACAGCAGCTACACTGCATTGCTCACCGGCTGGTATCCTTTGTAGCCGCACTCTGTGCGCAGGGCGTTCTCATAATGCCAGATGTAGTAGCGATGCCACGGCAGGAAGAAGGTCTGGCTGGTGTTAGTTGGTACCAGGTGGACAATCTTGGGTCACTTACGGAGCCATGGTTTCTGGGGGTCTGTTGAATGTGGACAACCACTGAGGGCGGGACCGTCATCAGCAATGCCTATTCTGGGACAGTCCAGACTTGACATACCATAATCGTCAAACCTGCTTTTGGCACCCGGTGCTTGAGCAGCCGTCAACGGCGGCTTGGACATCAGACACAAGACCGCATCGGTGTATTCCTTTCGCTCCTGGACGCTAAGGTTGCTCCTGGTTTGGGCGTTAATGTCGGACTCTCTCATTGATTTGGGCATGACACCAACCATTCCCTTCGTTTGACCGCCGTCTCATACGTGCAACTACCCTGGGGGTTCTTTGCCAGGTATTCTTTCAGCTTGGGCAGACTGGCTTCTGCCAGCTTATCGACAGCATCTTGGGGGTATGATTGCGCCAGAGCGAGGCCAGCGAAGAGGGCCGTTGCCCAAGCAGTCGGTTGAACCATGTTACCCACTCCTTCACTGCAGTAGAAACGAGGTACCCTCCACTTTGAGCCTGACCCGGTTGACACCGGGGCCAGTCCCCTTTTAAACCACCCCTTTGCTCAACGCTCAGCATCCAAAGCTCGGATTCCTTGCGGGCCCAGTGCTTCGCAAACAGCCACCGCGTCTAAGACTTCGATAATGAGCCTTCATTTATCACGGAGTTAAGAAGCCAGTGTGCAGCAAAGTTTCAGGGGTGTTGGCATGCCAAGAGTCACTTGTTTATACTTCGATGCGGCCCGGCAGTTGAGACTTGTCCCTCCATGTCGAGGCATGCCGACTGCCGGTTGACGGGCTACCATCATTGGCTGGCCCAGTGGGACAAACCTGGGGTGCATGCTGTGCGGGTGGCGGGCGGTTTCGTCGCCGGTAAAATAGCCGACCTGTAGCCTTGGGGCTGACTGCAATCTACGCGGTTGAAAGTCTGCATGTGCCTCACGCTCTTGGCAAGACATGAGGCGGCCGACAAGCGGAGAACTCGTGCACTTCAGTGTCAACTTGACCTACATCCCCATGACATCTGCGGACCATGGACAGATCTGGCGGCTGTGCAATAGAAAAACTGGAAACTGAAGCCCCAATCAAAGCGTTTCTGTTGTGCGGGCGGCTTGGACTCTAACATGACTCCAACCACTGGAACGAATACTGTTGTTGTCCACGTACCTTATCCAACCGGGCTCTTGAGCAGGTAAGATCGCACCCCTGTCTTACCACCATCGATAAATATTTGCAGAAGATAAATGAACAGACCAATCGGGAACTCTGGCAACTTACCAGCGCACATCACGTCCCACTCGAGGATGTTGTCACAATCAATTCTCCCGGAACGGTGGAGCAGGCAGGGCCGTTGCTGGCCCCTGCTCACGCTGGGATGGAAAGCCAGTTGGTGTTTGTCGTATGTGGCTGGATCTGTGCAGGGGCATCATCATCGAATGAAGCATGTGACACTCAATATCACCCAGGCTTCGTCTACAGGTACAGATTCCCGAAATACGAACCTGGGATTGCCGGAGTGTTGACCGCAGACCTGCGACTTGGACACTGCAAGTACATGAAGCAATAGACCTCTCCAGGGTGTAGGTACCTAGGATCCTAGTTCAACAAGCTTCCGAACTATCAAGAAATATGTACTGCAGAGACAAAATATGTATGAGCGAGCTCGCACCCCCTCTTAGAATGTTAACATCCCCAACTCCTTCCGCAGCTGCTCAACTCCACGAGCCAGGAAGGACTCCCCGCACCGCACGCTCTTCCAGAGCCAGTTTTTGTGTGCCAGAATTCCAGACACTTAGAACGAGAGAGTTGCACCGCTGGAGGCGGTGGCGCTCTTGGCGTTGGCAGAGCCGACGACGCTGTACGAGTACGGGACCGAGAGGGAGCCTGACGGGGCGTCGTTGGTGGAGCCGCCGAGGTTGACGTCCTTGACGGCGGCCTTGCCGGTGGTCTTGGAGTCGATCGAGGTGATGGCCTTCTTGGCGTTGACAAAGGTGCTGGACTCGACAAGGACGATGGCGCCCATGCGGGTGTTGACGCCAGACGTGGTGATGGTGTCGTAGTAGTTGCTGGAAATTGAGACGTTGTCAGCGGGATGAGCAAGAAGCAGAATGCCTTGGAGCAGTGCAGACTAGTTCGCGCATGCGGAATACAGAATCTGTCTTACTTGTAGATGTGGCCAGTGCCAAACCGGAGCGAAGGTGTGCGGCTGCTGATGTTGATCCACTTGTTGTTGGCATAGGTGACATGGAGCTTGCCCGTGTCCTCGCCGGCGTTGCTATCCGAGTGGCCGACGAGCGAAGCCTTCCACTGTTGCGCGGTAACTTGGTCAGCCATGTAATGTCATGTCGGCATTGGTGTTTCCGTTGCTTACGTGGTCATGGAAGTAGCTGTTGGAGACGGTGACCCAATCGGCTGCGTGGGTGATGTCAATCAGGCCGTCGTAGTAATCCTTGTCCTTGCTAAGGTCACCGCTGACATCGAGGTGGTCAAGCCAGACGTTGGTGGCCTTCTGGACGGTAATGCAGTCACCGCCTTTGACCTTGCTGAGCTTCAGATTGCGGACGATGACATTCTTGGCATCCTTGATCGTGAGGTTGATGCCGGTGATAGCTGTTAGCATAGCTCGTCAGCGAATCTGTGGCCAAGCGTTGCATCACTTGCGGATATCATACAGGCCCCGGACTTCCCGAGAACGCTCGTGTTGGCGCCAATCTTGACGGAGCCGGTGCCACTGATGCTGCCAGAAACAATGATGATCTTCTTGGCATCACCCTTGGCAGCAGCGCTGAAGGCCGCGAAGTCGGAAACGGTTGTGGTGGTTCCACCTGCGCCGCCCGTTGTGCTGTCGCATGCCATTAGTAGGGTAGTTTGGGGTTGGAGGGGGTAGTGCCGAAACTCACCCTCCGTTGGTGGAGGCGTAGCCGATGTCACACTTGTCGTTCGCGCTGGCACGCTTGTCGACGGTGGGAGTAGGCGTGGCGGCAACAAGGCTCGTCAGCGTGGCGATGGTGGCAGCGAAGAGGAACTTCATGGTGGGCGATTTCTTGTTTTGGGAGTGTTGGCACTTTTTGCAGGAGGAGGGTGAAGATGCGAGGTTCAACATGACCTTCAGGAGGCTATTTCTCATCGCTTATATAGACGGTTCTGCGACTAGGACTCTCCCGGTAAATCACACAAAGCTTTCAGCGCCTTGCTTGATGCTGTAAGTAACGCCATGGCATCGATTTTCTCCGAAGAAGATGTGCATCGTCTGCTGAAGGCATCGACGATCTGGGCCCCGGACAAACAGTCAAACAATCCTACACGAATGAGAACGTGTTCGGTGCCAGAAACAAGAACCAGGTCACATCCCCAGATGTTGACATGAGCTTGTTTGATATTGAGTATCCTCGCTAAGCATCTAGGGACACGATCGAAGCAACCCCACCCCGGAAACCAGTGGTGGAACTAGCTCTCTTTCTCCGGCAGTGGGACGCATCGTTGGTTGCGTGCGGAGCCGCCTGTTGCAGGGCCGAACATGCTTTGTTGACTCGGGAGCGTGGAGCCGGCGACCGCGCGGATGTTTGGGCTGCCGGAAGTGTCGCTACCGTCGCCCGCTTGGGACAATCGCGGACTTCAGAACCGAAAATTGTCTTTCTACTTTCCATGCTGTGACAGGTCTCACATTCAGTTGGTCCGAGTGCCGTGGTCAGCGATGATCCCCCTTTCCTATTCCGCATGATGACGATCCACGGGTACCGTTGACCCTCCCGTCCCCCGCGTGCCGCGTGCAACGGTCAAATATTTCTCCCACCAATGGCGCGAACAGAAACCGGTTGGGGGGGCGTCGACACTTTGGGGAACCCCTGAGCGTCTAGCGAAGACCATGAAACTCTTAGTGTGTACTTTTGGATGCGCGTACGCGTCCTCCTGTCAGGAAGTCGTCCCCTGTGCCATGACATGAATGGAAAGGATACGTAGTGTGAACAGTTAATTAAATCTCAGGTATTTCCCGGTTCTGGTGGTGATCCCTTGCCTTGTGATGGACATTGACACCATGCATCACATGCACGTAGGTGCCAGGGGCCGACACGGAGAAATAAACAACGGGTTCCGTGGAGTTTCATCATTCATGTCTAGATCCTGAGTTCGCCGTCTGCCGTCCACTTGTGATTGTGACTCCAAAAGGCCTGTGCACCGTGTACACAACTCTGCTACATCAGTGCACAATGCTCGCAAGCTTTCTTCGGTTCCTCACGGTCGTCATTGCAGCAACGCGGTGATCGACCACGTTGCTATAATACCTAGGTACTCAGCACAGTGATGGCACCCACGACCCTTAGTGTAAGTACGTCGGTGACGTTCCGGTACCAGAAACATGAACAGAAATAATTGTTGCGAAACACAAGGCATCAGTCAAACACGGGAGACAAATGTTGGGAAACAACTTTTATCGCTTTTCGAGCATCAAGAGCAGCTCTCTACGCGTCCTAGCCTCCCGTTGTAAACACCTTTTGAGTCCAAAACTCCCCTGTTCCCGACCCTTGAGATGGTGGTATGGGCTGACCACCCATCCCATATACCCAGTGCAGTGCCCCAGCACCCTCTGCAGTTGTCGCCGCATGGTCTATCGCTGTTTCTAGCATACTTCCCTCTCAGCTGGGCTCTTCGTACGACCAAGTCAGAACCAACAAGGCCAAATGGTCCTTGATTTCATCTGATTCTCTACAAGGCCGCTGTGAAAGACAAAAGAGGGAACAACGTGTGATGTTTTTTAACCCAAGTGACTGCTCTTCCGCCAAGTTCTTGTGCCGACAACCGAATAGTACAGAATTGCCATCAACTTCTTGACCAACCCCTTTGGTCCCGTGGCAGGTCACTGCCAGTGGTGTTGTATTCAAACTGCTTGGTCGCCGCGACAATTTGCGACTGCGCCGAGGCATAGTTTACAAGAACCTCGTTGGAGCCTTTGCTCGTGGAACGCAGTGATTGCGCACCGTGGGTGGGGTTCTGGGAGAACTGGACAAACTGTATCGACCGTTCCTGCGACGGAGCGGCTTTCCGGATGAGGGCTCGAAGGATGGGGATTGATGCGGCGATAATGCTCACTGCGGGCTCGGCAATACCGAAGACCTTGATGTCGACCGTTGTGGCTTTGTGCCTTGTCAGAGCCAATGGAACCGAAGGGGGAAAGGGGCGATGAGACCCATGGCAGACTTACTACTGCTCGCCGAGATGTCTCCGAGGGAGATGATTCTGAGGAACGCGATGATGCCGGAACTGGTTCAAACAGCTGGTTAGAGGACGACGGTAGACGGGGAGGGGCCGTGAGGCATACAACACGCCCATACTCATAGCAGCCAGTGCGCCGACCTTCTCCCTCCTATTTATCGTCACATGCCAGATAATCTTCCACGGGAAGATGGCAAGCACAATGTCAAGTACGCCAGAGTACACTTGCCGACCGTCAGTAAGCTCAGCCAGCGCATCCCCATGTTGTGTAGGGCCACGTACCGGTCGTGAACGTCTGGTAACGCTCGACAGTCAACTTGGGCCAGCAAGCCCCTTCCACATCGGGCATCCACAGCTTTTGTAACGGCCAGCATTGGATCCAGAGGATGAGCCCCGAAACCCCGAGCGCGACGTTGACCGAGATGATGATGAACCAAAGCACCCACTTCACCCACCCATTAGATATCCGCAGTAGCGTAATGGCAAACGAAGTCTTGCTCCATGCCGCCGCCACAGTGCCGCCAAGACCCGAGGCGTACGAGAGGATGAGGACGACGGGCAGCTTCAGCGGGTCCATGTCTTCCCAGTACAAGCCGATGCCGTATTTGACGCCTTCGGTGAGCATGGCAGTCGAGGCTAAAACGAGAACCTGATGCAAGCAACTCAAACTGATTAGCAACGGACAGTCTATGGCTCTTATCTCCGCAGAAGGGGACTCGGGGTTGTTGTCATACCCAACTGGCGATCAGGAAGTGGTCGTCCCACCAGAGCATCCGATGCCGCGACAGCTTGCAATACACCCGCAAGGCGAGGAATACCGCAGCGGCAATGGTCAACGACCATATCGCCCAGAGCATTCGTCCGGCGTAGCTCACAAGCTCGCGGGGTGGTGGTTCGTCACGACGTGCATTCCTGACGCTGGAGAGATGCATTGTAAAGGAACCCATGCAACTGAGTTAAAGTTGTGTAACCGAACGGATATCTGTCAAGCAAGGGACGGGACGGGACGGCTGCTGCTTGCGTGTTCCGTGCAGTGCGGCCGGAGGGTAGTATTAATGCATCGGGGTCGAACCGGGGATCTGGATCCGACTTGACTTGGAGGATGTTGCCTGTGAGTTCATGGTCTTCCAAGCCGAGCACCATGGCCCGTCACATCAAAAGTCCGGGGCCATAGCGTAGAGCTGGGAACTTTACCATCAAGCCACAGTCTGGGCAGCGCCGTTCGGCGTTGCTGAAAGCCGGATCGATTCCAGCTGAGGCTCCAGGGAAATATCTGCGCTGTTGATTGGTGAGGACATCGCAATCAGCGCATGTTCACCTTGCAGAATGAGCTCTCGAATGCGCCACCCAGCGCACTGGTCGCGTCGCCACGGGCTGGTGAAAGCAACCGTGAGGCAACCTCGGCCGCCTCTGGAGCTTGTAAGCGAGATGGCTGACCGCCACGGGTCAAGGAACACAGATGCCTGCCGCGAAACGCAGTCGAGCGCTTGATCCGAACACCAATGAGTGGTTCTTTGGACCTGTCAACCGTCGCGGTGGGTGTTTGGGGCGGGTCTCGACCGTTGAGACCGTTGAAGAGGGGGTGCAGGCAGGCTTGCGAAAACTCGCAAGACTGGTTCGAATCCGGTTTAGCAGGATTTGTGACAGGAAGTAGTCAGGCCAAGGTTTCAAGCCCCAAGAACCGAATTCTTGCGCAGCCCAGACCAACCCGCGACGATCGCTGAACGAATTAGGAGATTCACCACCACCGCTGAGAACTGATGGGTTAACCACTGGCTTATGCAGGTCCCCAGGAAGAGAAAGGAGCTCGTTGGCTCGTGGAGCGACGCCCCTAGTTGCCCAATGCTTCCACCAATCAACAGAACAATAAGCATGTCGCAATTCCGCCATGGTCTTGAGAGAAGGAACGGCCCCGAAGCAAGCAAAGAATAAAAGAGAGAAGAGAGAAGAAACAAAAAGCCGGAATCCATCTTCTCCCGTCTTTTCTGTTAGCCGGGTACATGTTCCAGACTCTCAGTCCCAGATCCATACTTAACAGTTTCTCATAGGGAGAACAAGCTGTACCTTGGGCCGGGGTTGAACGCTGTCCCCGATGGAGTCACTGTTTGGGGGAGCCAAGAATTTACCCCATTCCCTGACGAGACGCAACCATGCACGGAGTGCCAAGGGTTCCAACGGCGATGTCGCCTCCGTGTCTGTCCCCTGACGCCATATCCCATGTCTGTGGCTCTGGAGGCAGTTCTAAATTCACCTTGATCAACTGTAAATAATGTGTTGAGGCAAGCCTGCATGCATCACGCTCGGGCGTCAGATGGAGCTCACTAGGAGGGACAAACATTGACCAGGCCCTCGAAGACGTCGAGAGTTGACTCCGTGTCTAAACGCAGACCACTTGACCGAAGTGTTGCGGCCCAACCTTGGTGTTAAGAATGGCTACAGTCCTGACCCTTGTATTCTGACCGACTCCGATCCAGCAACCCCTGACGCGTGTTGACAAAATCAACAAGCAAGCGATCTCTGACTTCTTGAACAACCAGAATCTCAAGCCATCTCTGGGGAGGGGAGCCAGGCATCCCCCATACCTCCAACAGAGTGCTAATATGACACACTTGACTCCTGGTAGGTTCTTTGGGGGGCACATCTAGAGGTTGCCCTAACTCCTTCAGGTCCACTGTCGGCACAGCGACACAACGAATCAAGAATATGATGAAAAATGATGTTAAGAAAATAACCAAGTACGCAAGATACGCGATCAAAAAAGGGGATATCGAGAATCACAACTCCCTGCTCTTAGATCCAAGACAAACATCATATCTCAACCCACGACACTCCCGACCACATCCCATGCTCAGCGCTAGCGCCTGCAGGTGCTAGTTCACCGCTCGTCTTCTCTCTTCACACCTTGGTGACCGGTCCAAACCGCCACGTCACCCTGCCGACCTCCGCCCCCTCCCACTCCTGCACCAGCGCAAACTCGTAGTTCTTCCCCGCGCCATACGAATCGTCGGGGACCTTGATCTGCAGTTCGCACTTGGCCAGGCTCTCCTTCTCCAGCACCCCCTTTCCCAGCACCACCGTGCCCTTGGGCTTGATGCCCACCCGCACCACTTCCTCACCATCATCGTCCTTCCCCTTGCCCTTCCCCTTGCCCTTGCCCTTGCCCTTACCCTTATCCTTGTGTCCCCCGCACCCCTTGATGCCCATGCACTTGGCGAAGCCCTGCGGCACGACCAGCCGCACGCTCGCGCCCTGTGGCAGGTTGCCGATGGCCTTGATTGTGAACGGGCGCGCGGCGTCGAAGGCGCCGGGGATGTTGACGCTGAGGCGGTGGAAGCCGTCTGGAGACGAGGTCGCGTTGGGCGGCGCGGCGATGACGTTGAAGTTGCGCCAGGCGGCGTTGTTGTTCTCGGTGATGAACTTGACAAAGTCCGGGAACTTGGTGGGGCGGAGCGGAACGGGGTCGCGGTCGGCGCCGGTGAGGGTCACGAAGCAGTAGTGCCCGGTGCCGGGGACGTTGGCGGCGGGCCAGGCGAGGCGCGGGGAGACGGTCAGGGTGTTGCCGGCTTGGACGGGGCTGGGGAGGGAGACAGTGCCGATTTGGTGCCAGAGGTTTGGCGTGACGAGGGTGGCGGGCTCGGACCAGTAGACGGTCGCGGTCGCGGAAGAGGCGGGGCCGGTGCCGCGGTTGAGGAGGCGGACGTAGATGGAATGGTCCCGGCCCGCAACGACGGGGTCGGAGAGAGCGACGTTGTTCTCGTTGCCGCTGCCTGCGCCGAGGGCGGCGTCAGGATTGGCGATGGGATCTTGTCGGACGATAATGTCGGGGCTAGAGGAGACAGCGCCTGCGGTCGTCGCACCGGTGTCGCCGACGTAGTCGCGGATGTACAAGTCAGGCGTGCTGTTACCTGCACCAAACACGGTGTCAATAATGACCTGGAGGTTGGGCATCACGCCAATGCGATCGGTAGCCGGGTTGTTGCTGGCGGTGCCGTTGATGGCCAAGATCCTGCGGACCTCCAGGGGGGCCAGCTTGAAGCCCTGTCGTGCGTTTGAGATACCCTGAATGATGGCTGATGCGCCGACAATGATGGGCGAGGCGCCGGACGTGCCGCCGAAGAAACCGGTGTACAGGTTCTGGGATCCAGTAGCGTCATCAGTGTCCGTGGTGTCGACGCTCTCTGCCCAAGCGTACACATCCATGCGAGAACCGTGGTTGGAGCCATACCACCGCGTGTGAGGGACCACAGAGTTGGCACCGCCGACCTGTATGTTGTTAGTCATGGTAGTTTGTTTTTTTGTAGGGTACGCTTACCATGACGGCACCAGATTCACGATATTCGTCAGGCTTAGACCGGTCAAAAATGTGCTTCCCTGCGAGGTTGGTATAAGCGTCGAGATCGTAGCCTCCGTTGCACCCCGCCTCGACAACGGTGATACCAAGTGCGGTTGCCACCCGGATGGCCTCGTAGTTGGCGTCGGCAATCTCGACGGGCCAGTAGTACATGCCACCAACGGGGTCAGTTTCCTGGGCCTCAAGCAGCATGATGTCACCAAAATTCATGTTGGCGGCAGCGTCGAGGATGGCGTCAGCTGTGTTGTAGGACCCGTCTGCGCGGTGCTGCGAGACGACCCTTGCCTTGGCCGCGGGCACGATGCCAACTCCGCCGATCGTGTTGTCAACCATGACCATCTCTCCAAGGACCGAAGTGCCATGACCGTAATACGCGGCGTTACGCCCCGAGATCAAGGTAACCCCAGCGGCTTTCTGTGGTGATGATGGTATCAGTTTGGATGCTCAGTCCATGGAAAGACATGCGTGAGTGCACGGCTATACGTACCAAGTCCTCATGGTTAAAGTTCCATCCCTGCTCCACGTCCACAATGTTTGCGCCGGCCCCATCGCCACCCGTAAAGCCCCAGGCGTAGCGTGCGTTGATCCCTTGCGGGGCGGCGTTCAGATACCCCTGATTCGTGTTCCGGGGATCGTCGTTGGCGTTGACAGCAGGAGGTGGGCCGGGTTGCAGGGCGTGGACGCTCTCAACCTCGGGGTACTTGTGCAGCGTATGGATAAGATCGAGAAGGTCCTTGGGGAGGGCATATGGCTGGTCCCCGGTCTGCGCAGTGACGTTGACTCCTCGTGGTTCATTTTGGGAGTCAGACCCAGCCCCGACCTGGATCTGATACCACGCGTCAAAGTTCGGGAACTGGAAGCCCGGAGGCGCCTGAGCGGCACGCCCAATCCTTGCGGCAAGGTCGGCCGAGCGGCGGGACTGAATGAGTGGGTTGACTGAGATCTTGGGCGCCGCAAGGCTCAAACGTTGAGTCTTTTGAAGAAGACTAGCAATGAAGTTCGGGTCAGCCTTCTGCTTCTCCTGCGCTGCCGAGGTGAGTTTCAGAGCAAGCCTGGGCCCCTGTTGCTGAGCATCACCAGTGGAAGCCCACAAAGAGACAACGCTGAGCGCGTTGTACACAACAGCTTGAACAATTCGGAGCTTCATCTTGCCTCTTGTCGCAGATGTGTTTGACAAGAGTCGAGGCGGTCAAGGGCTCTGTCATGATTGACAACGGGGCTTTAAATACATAACATGTTCAACACCAGCAGAATACCGTCCATCTCATATGTCTTGGTCATAGACCAACCGTGTGCCTGGAATCTGCACCCAGGACACCGCCTCCAGCCACAGTCGCAGCCCGACATTGTGCAATGCAACTTGTCGCAGTTGCGTTGACGAATGAATACGAGAAGACCCTTACACTGGCCAGGCCCGATGACTGTGGTGCGGGCAGCTGACTAGACTTTGTTTGGCCAGCTACGCGGGACTGTGCCTGGAAGGATGGACGCCCCCTTGGCTTGGCTCTGCTATACGAGTCTCAGCCCTACCCAAAGTGCCGCCTTTTCGGTCAGACGGACAAATCGGAGTGTGCCAAGACCTGTTGCCCCGAAGGCTTAGGCTCCAGGACAACACAGCAAGCACCGGCAAGGTCACCTATTGGTGTGCTTGTTGTGGCTGCCGTTGACAGGCGGAGGAAGAGCTCCAAGACAGGGTTCTGAACCCCGACACCCCCAGAAGGTTCTCATTGGGCGCCGAGTCTTTTCCCCGTCCCGCATAGCCCTCTGCAAACACTGTCGGGCATCGGATTCCAACAACAGCCCTATGAACCTTCATCCATTTCCACGCCCAATCACCGCGAGCAGAACACATGTCCGACAGTGGCTGTCGGCAGGGCTGCTCAAGCAAGCCTTGAGGACGGGAACGACTGCAGTCAGTTGCGCAAAGACCCCTATTTTATCTAAATAAAGACATGACGCAATCCCGTCCGCTTTCCCGCGAATCCAGGGGTCGCGACAGGCACTCCTCCACATGCTGAGTCAGGTCAATTCCTGGCCTTTGGTTCAAGTTGTTCTTCTCATAGCACTCAGCCCCTAAGCCGTTTTGCATACAAGGGAAATTGCAAATCCGTCAAAACTTCATGCAGCGGGTCGTAATAAGATAAACCTGGGTCCTTTGTCCTACATTCAAACATACCTTACCTACCCTACAATAGGGCCGGTGATGAAGCTCGTGCCAACATCAAGTAGCTCTGGGTTCCGGTGCGTGGTGATGCACTTGACAGAAGGATCAGGTCCCAGCAAAAATAAACCGAAAACATTGAATCCCAGTTGCTGGCATGGCCCACAGACTGCGGTTCTGGTTGGAACAGCCGGGTCAGCTGTTTCTGGTGCAGATTGGGGCAGTGCCAGTAACAACGAAGATGCCCAGCCTCCAGGCTGTCGGAATAAAACGTTCAGCCTACAGATGCCAAGAGCTGCCGAGACAGTTCTTGGGCTGAGAGCCGTGAGAAAATATGGAAATTTGGCGGGACGGCGGACCAAGTGGTGCCAAAGCATGATTCAGTCTCCGTCCCTCCCACGAAGAACATCCTCCAGCGAGGATAACGTTGCTCGTTGTGAGTGTTCCCATTGGTTATCAAAGAACTGCTGGGTACGCTGCCATGACACCCGTCGACGGTTTGTATGAGGAGAATGCGGCGAAGTCAGAAGGCTCAGCCCATTTTTATCTTCCGCTGAGGTGCTAAGTTAAATCGGACAGTTTGGCCACGTTGCTGGGGTAATTTCAGCCGTCGGGAAAGACAGTCAAGTTGCAATCCGCACAAGCGTGTTATCGGAGGCACGGCAGCGCTTGGGAAGGGGTGTCCAAGGATCATTCCGAAGGGTCCATAACAAGCAACAATACAAGCAGGAGGAGGTTCTTAACAAAATCGTCATTTAAGAAAGACCAAGTATCATAGGAAAAGCAACGACAGCAGTTTCTATTTATCGGCTGCCGGTTGCAGCCCGCTCCATGTCCTCAACATATCCACCGGGGTACCTTTCAGCAAGTTGCCGCACCTCCCGTATCACCCTGTCATCGGATTAGTTTCTGCAAAGGGAGCACCAGTTCTCGACTCCAGCTCACATCTGAAGATATTCCTCCTTCCCGGGAAACAGAGTCGCGGCGTGCAGGTTGAATCTTCTAGATGCCACAACGTCAGCTTTCGTCGGCCCCTGTCAAAGCTGTACCACATACATCCCGTAGAGAGCATTTCTATCCTCAAAGTCCTCGCAGGGCTCTGAGCGACCCATGATTTTGAGATACGTCTCAAAATAGCTCTTGTCGTCAAACCTGTTCCGTTTTGGACGCCAGTTACCAAGCTCGTCTAACATCCACTCGTGTCAGCATGTTGTTTTGCACACGGGGCAGAGGTCCGACAAGTGTACATTCGTTGTGTGCGTAGAAGCTGGCCGGGTCAAACACAATGGGATGCCCGGTACCCTTGACGACAGCAGCATTGCCACACCACAAATCGCCATGAACCAAAGAAGGCTGGATCTTCCGTCCTCCGCTCTCAAGAGGCCGCAGGAGCCGAGGTATGATCTTCTCGAAGAGGGCGGGAAGCAAGCTATCCAGTTCGGCGTTAGGTCCGGCCCGTTCGTCGCGCACTTTCAGAATGTGACGCAACCCATTGGCGAAGAAAGCCTCCCAGCCATCCGACCAGGTGTTATCCTGCGGCAGGTTGCCATTGTAAGTGGTGCAGTGAAAGCCGAACCTGCCCTCGGGCGACGAGTGGGCAGAATGCAGTTCGGCCAGGTTGTGGCAGAAGGGGTCGGGATCGGGTACTGTGTCCTCAACAAAGTGATAAAACTTGCACAGGTAAAAGTGGGCGTCCGGCTGGTTTCTCAAATTGCCCCACGCAATGGGTTCAGGGCAGAAGTCGGGTTTGATGGCGAAGATGGCCGACGTGGCCTCGAACTCGCCCTTCAGTGCCTCGCGTCCGTGGAAACCCACCGAAACCTGAACATTTCGGTCACGTTAGCACTTGTAGGCAGAAACAGTATGCATCGGGCTTGATCCACCTTCATGAAGTAGCTCTCATCCTGGTCGTTTGAGTGGCGAACATCGATGCGGAATCCCCAGGCCCAGGCGGATTCGCTCGCCTTCTCTACCGTGAGTAACTTCTTGACGTTGGGAAGCACTGATATCTGTAAGCTTCGGAAGTGATGACGAGTTGTCAATCGGTCACCGACCGGCGAGCACATTGGGGTCGATGGCGCGCCTCAGGATTGCCTCGGCGACGACAGGCAAAAGGGATCCCATTTTGAGAGCCTCACTGAAGTGATTGCATCAGAATTAGGTTTGTTGCGCGTTTCAAAAAAACAGGTGGTTTTGTTGCGGCGTCGAAAACGGCGTGGCGGGGACGCCGCGGGGTGAGTGGTTCGTCTCATCTCTGCCGCATTCCTGTCAAGGTTATGTCCCAAACCAACAACCAACGAACCAACAACAATGGAAGAAGCCGAGCCACGTTGGCTGGCAGATGCAACCCACCCTTCCTTCCGAGGAGGCCACTCAGCAGCCGACATTTTCTGCGGCGGTGGCCTTTGCTTCACTTACATGGAACTCCCGGCAACACTTTCTCTTGACCAAAGGCGGGACTATGCTAACAACGAGACTCAGCACCTGCCAGTATGAAAGGAGTAACTACAAGGCCTTTCTGGGTTCATCTTCTCTCAAATGCAACGCAGAGTTTTGTATTTTTGCAGGTTCACTGGGCAAAGCTCCGGTGTTTCAGCACACACGCAATCCAAGTTTCTTCAGACTGAGACTTCCATGTCACCGCCCACTGGGCCTGTCGCCCCCGTCCCCCACCCT
>Ga0247824_10000959_pt1 | contig 15320 bp, 7 predicted proteins | sample 13C_PalmiticAcid_FD_194412 | JGI IMG/M metagenome (GOLD analysis project Ga0247824, IMG submission 194412) | Soil microbial communities from agricultural site in Penn Yan, New York, United States - 13C_PalmiticAcid_Day48 | ecosystem: Environmental > Terrestrial > Soil > Agricultural land... | reverse complement strand
GGGTAGACGACGACGCCGTCGTCTACCCCACGGGCCCCAAGCTCTTCCTCATCATCGCCTCGCTCTGCCTGGCCGTCTTCCTCGTCGCCCTCGACCAGACCATCATCGCCCCCGCCCTCGGCGCCATCACCACCGAGTTCGGCTCCGTCAAGGACATCGGCTGGTACGGCGCCGCCTACCTGCTGACCACCACCGCGCTGCAGCCCGCCTACGGCTCCATCTACCGCATGTTCAGCGTCAAGTGGACCTACCTGGCGGCCATCTTTATTTTTGAGGTGGGCAGCCTGATCTGTGCCGTCGCGCCGTCGAGCGAGGCGTTTATCGTCGGGCGGGCGGTCGCGGGTATGGGCACGGCGGGTCTGTTTTCTGGTGGTGTGGTGATCCTGTCGTACACGCTGCCGCTGCGCCAGCGGCCGATGGCGTTTGGGTTGATCGGCGCCATGTGGGGGATCGCGAGCGTGGCCGGCCCGTTGCTGGGCGGCGCGTTTACCGACCATGTGACGTGGCGGTGGTGCTTCTACATCAACCTGCCCATCGGCGGCGCCGCGATGGTGGCGATTTTTGTGTTTTTGCACATCGGGGACCAGCACGACACGGGCAGCAAGACGGTGCTGCAGAAGGTGCTGAGCCTGGATCTGCTGGGGACGGCGATGTTGGTGCCGTCGATTGTGTGCTTGCTGCTGGCGTTGCAGTGGGGAGGCACGGAGCACGCGTGGAATAGCTCGGTCATTATCGGGCTGTTTGTTGGGTTTGCCCTCATGATGATCATCTTCATTGTGATCCAGATCTGGAAGGGCGACAAGGGCACGCTGCCGCCGCGGCTGTTCAAGAACCGGGACGTCGTCTGCGCCATGCTGTTCGCCTTCTTCTTTGGAGCGTCCTTCTTCCCGCTCGTGTACTACCTGTGTAAGTGGGCTTGTGGAACTCGACACACACGGAAACGGATCGGCTAACAAAACACATGATTACAGCCCTCTACTTCCAGGCTATCCAGGGCGACACCGCCGTCGAGGCCGGCATCAAGCTCCTCCCGATGCTCATCGCAGTCGTCATTACCTCTGTGGCCGCGGGCGGCCTGATCACCGCCGTCGGGTACTACAATCCCTTCGTCCTGCCGTCCATGGTTCTCTTCACCGTCGGCTCCGGCCTCATCACGACCTTCTCCCTCGACAGCCCGCTCCGCGTCTGGTTCGGCTACCAGGTCATCGCGGGCCTGGGCATCGGCGTCGGCTTCCAGACGGGCGTGCTCGTCGTCCAAAACAGCGTCTCGCACGAGTGGATCCCCCAGGCCACCGCCTGCGTGCAGTTCTTCCAGGCCCTGGGCGGCGCCATCTTCATCGCCGTCGCCCAGGCCGTCTTCCAGAACGGCCTCACCGAGGGCATCGCCCGCGACGCCCCGGGGCTGCCGCCCCAAGTTTTCATCAACAGCGGCGCGTCCCAGATCCCCCAGGTCCTGGAGCAGCTGCACGCCACGCAGTACACCACCGCCGTGCTGACCGCCTACCTCGAGGGCCTGCGCAACTCGTACTTCATCACCGTCGGCTGCGCGGCCGCCGCGTTTGTCTCGGCGTGCGGCCTGAGCTGGAAGAAGATTCAGAAGCGGAAGGCGCCTGCCGCAGGAGAGGAGGCGGGGGCTTCGGACGAGACGGCAACCCAGAGGGAGGAGACGGGAGCTCAGAGGGAGGAGCCTGAGACGGGAGCGGAGCAGGAGGGCGTGACGGATGCGAAGGCTAAGGCATGAAGCAGTAAAAGTGCATATGTTTGAGGTTGCATATCCCATGGACAACTCGGGGATAAGAGTGGACGGTGGAATGTTTTGGACAGCTTAAGATACCCAACTCTTGGTTTTGGCTACACATATAAAAGCGTAATATAATAAACTTGCGTATGGTATGGGCTTCAGTCTGTTTTTGTATTTTGAATGTGTTGTCATGGCATTGTGAACCTGTTCGAGCCATCCAGAACCACACGCCAAGACGGCCCAACATCAACATCAGCCATGAACACCTCACAACAGCCAACTTACGTACCAACAAGCTCAAAACGCAAACATCAAGGTATATTACTCGAAGTCTATATCATCCATCATCAAGCAATCTGTACCCAACCAACCATCCATCCATCCATCCATCCATCTATGAACAAACTCCTCCACACAAAAGATAAATGACAGCTCGCCGCCAGAGGGAAAGACACCAAGGACCCAGTCTATAAAGCCCGGTGGGTATCAAGGTATCAAGTCCCCAATCGTCCGAGACACATTGAGACCCTAAAAAAGGAAAAGAGAAACAGGCATATCACATCAACTCATTTGTCCATCCAGACCCAATCCATCGTAATGTCCAATCCAACTTATCCGGCCCCTCGAGGCCGGTGAACCCATCCAATCCACCAAAAAAAAAAACATCCCTTGAACCGAGGACGATTTCTCGACCACCTGGTTCCAATCAAGGTCGCGTGCTCCCTCATTTCCTTTCCCAAAAGGAGTTGAAGGTAAGGGAATCTCGGGCCAACCCCAAGGTCGGGATGACGCCATTCCGCCCGGGTGACACCCGATCTGCCCAGCGGGCCGCGCTACTGGTTGTCCAGCAGATCGCGTGCTCGGCACGCCATGCCGCGCAAACACCCCCTTTCGAGGGTTCGCAATCCCCGCGACGCTTTTCCGTGGGATAGGATCTCTTTTATGTGATCCATCCAGCAAGTCAGCTTTCGCGGAGCTGGCCAGCTGCCAACGCCGACTCTCCCAAGCTCCCCTCCGATCATCACGCCACCTCCGCGAGCTTCTTGGAAGGTCTCGTTCGACAGACAACACCAGCAAGGCATCAGCAGACCTAGTCCGCCAGTCCTGCCATGCCCGCCGTCGCAAAGTTGCCGTACACGCCCTCCTCCGAGCTCTCGCTCTCCGGGCTCCTCGGGCTCTGCACGCCGCTCGCCTCGGCAGAGTGCATCCCGCTGTAGCTCTCCAGGCCGCTCATGCTGCCACTCCCAAACCCGCCACCCATGCTCATCCCTAAACCACTCCTCCCAGACCCCGCCGTCCCGGTCCCTCCGAGCGCCAGCATACTCTGCCTGCGCGCGGCATCGATGTCCACCGCACTTCCGCTCCGACTGAGCAGCGGCTTCTCGGGCAGCTTCTTCAGCAAGCCCGCCGAGATATCCAGCATGCCCATGGCAAATTCCGTCAGGCCCTTTCCTTCCCCGGGCTTGGAGCTCACCGACAGCGTCCAGCGGTACTCGCCCAGCCTACGGCGGTACCACTCGCCCTCCTCCCTACCCGGCGACGTGGCCCACAGCAGAGACCCAAACGTGCCGATCAGCGCAAAGTTTGTCTTGGACGCAAAATACCAGAACGAGCGGAGGTGAGACGGGCCGAGCCGGTTCACAAAGTCCATGGCCGAGATGAGGCGGGCTTTGGCCGCGCTGCGGCAAATGTGTTGGATATAAGGGTCGACGCCGCCGCCAGCTGGGGATGGCGAAGACCCCGCGGCCGACGATGCCGCTGCAGCCGATGCGTCCATCGAGCGGATGATGCGGCGGTGAAGGGTGATTTCGGCGGCAAAGTAGGCGAGGTGGAGATATCCAATGCTAGAGAGGCGGTTGGATTGGGCGAGACTGGCTTGGAAGGTCGAGTCCATGCGCACGACGGCCGGGAGGCCCGAATACCAATCCTTGAGCTTGAGTTGAATCGGCTTCGCCAGGGAGAGGATCAGCTGCGTCGCCTGCGGGCCGGCGTTGGCGGCTGCGTGCGAGGCTTGCAGGGTGTAGAAGGTCTCGAGGATCTCGGCGAGGATTTGCGACAGTTGCACCATCTGCCCGAACAGTATCCGCCCGCGCTCAATCTCTATCCGCTCCTCCACGTCGTTCTCGTCCCATTCCACGTCGGGGAAGTCGTTCGGATTCAGGTGTTGCACGGCCCAGTTGGAAGCAAAAACGTGTGAGGGGCGGCCGTGAACCAAAGCGCCCCATTTGTCCTGGGACCTGATTAGATCAACACCAAACACAGATCCAGCAGGGAGACTTACCTGCATGTACAACGCCCAGGCTAGGCGCTTTCTGAGCCCGCGCTCCCAGGGCGGGATCTTCCAATGGCTGCAGTCCAGATGCAGACCAAGCTCCTGCCCGATAGCGACCAACTGGGCCGTCGGCGCCCATTGGTCTCCCTCGGGACGTTGCGACAGGAGGAGGCCAGCCTGTATCGTCGACAGTTTCGGCCGGTACATGGCGTCGGCGAGCGTGGTCCGCACCAGCCTCTCGAGTTCGCGGACATTGGGTTTTGGGAGGCTCGCCAGGTCTTCCGCATGTTCCCACCAGTTGATGGCCAGGATATAAACCGCGGCGAGCAACGGGGGCGAGAATTCACGGTGCGACCGCTCGTACTTCTCGTAGAACACGCCCTTCTGGATGATGGGGAAGCCCGGGTGCACGACCCGGAAGTACAGGTCTATCAGCTTGCGGCCATGGGGCGCCACAATGTTCTCAATCTCGTCGACGTCATTGAAGATGTGGTCATAGCCGGGGGTGTTGTTGTCGGGCAGCAAGAGGAAAGTCTCATTGTCGCTCACCCTCCGCAGAGTACCCCGCGCGAGGAGGCTCTCGTCGTGCGGGTCGAATGGGGAAAGGTTGATGAGGGATGGCTCGAAATCGGTGGTGGGCCCAATGTACTGGCTGTATCTGTCCGCCTGGAGGCCGAGGGTCCGTTTCAGGAGGGTCGGACCGCCAAAGTTGGCCATATCCTCGATCAGAGAGCTGCTGGCCGTGGTGCACGAGAGACTCTGCTGCCGCTGCCGCAGCCTTCTGATATCAGACCGACCAGGGGAACTACATTGACCAATGGGGTGTTAGAGCTCGCTGGATTCTGCGTCGAGCCTCGGGGTGCGCATAGCCCGGTGGGCACGGGGGCAGGCTTGGGGGATGAAACAGGAGAGCGACGGGGAAAAACGTGGGGTTCATAAAGGGACTGGGCGCCTCTCACCTTCTTTTGCTTAGGTTGCCCTCGAGGTCACCGTTCAGCTTGCGCTTCCGTGGCGGCGGGCTGTCGACCAACGAGCATTCGGTCCCGGCCACCAAGCAGGCAACGCAGCTCTCCTCATCCTCACCCATGACGCAATCGCTCCTTCGGCCCAGGCAGGCCTCGCAAGGGGGCGCTGAGAGCCCGCTCACCGAGTCCGAGTCAGGCGAGTCGAACCCACTCCGGAGCCCAGGGTAGGAATCGAGGTGTATGCTGCTCTGGCGGCTCGGGGGAAAGCGTCTCGGTTTTGGTGCAATGGCTATGGGAGCCGTCCGTGGGACGGCGCAAGGAGCAGACATGGCGAAGGTAAAGGTTGGGCGTAGGCTTACAGCCGGAGTTACCCAGTTCACTCTTCGAAACTGGCTGCAGTTCGGTAAGGTGTCCGAGGATGTAACCCGACGGACCGTTCCTCCTCAGCCCACGCAACCCCAGTGCCGCGGAGTCTCACTGTCGGTCCGTCCAGAGACGCAAGGGGACGCTGCTGCCCCAATCAAGCGGCTCTCTTTGGAATCGGATCGGAGGTTTCCCTCAACAACACCCCGCGGAATTGGTGGGTGTGCTGCTCAACGCCCTGGATGGCCCGAATAGATGCCCCTGAACGGCCTCCGGATGACAGGGTCCGCAAGTGCCACACGGCACAAGACGCTGTTCTAGATCCCAGGTTTGTCAGCTCCCCAGAGATAACGCCCCGGCAGTGCGGTTGGATGGATCGGCGGGCAAGTCGTGGGCCTGATAAGAACAGCTCCCGCGGTTTGTAGATAAGGCAAGGTTGACGCTCGCTCCCGACGCAATGCAGGGCCGTTTCCCAGACCAGCCTCTTACAATCCACACAGATCCCCACGTCCGTCCTTCTTTGCGGCCGAGGTACGTAACCAGGGGCGTGTGCGACTGTTGGCTTTGGTCGTTATCGGTCGCCTGGGCCTGGAGACGATTGGCAACCGGGTTGGCCCCTTATCGTCTCGTTTTGCTCGTCTGTTTCCTGTTGAAGGGCCCGGTTGCGCCGCTGGGGGAAGGACGGTTTAGTCGATGTGCCGTAGACGTCCCGGGTCGTGTGGTTCGGAAGATAAAAGGGAGCCGCAGCGACCTGGGTCCTCGCGGGCGGATGGGGGGAGGATCGATAGGTGAGCGGGAGCGGCGTTAACGCTATGCAGGGCCGTATGTAGATTGGGATGCGGACCGAAACGACGGCACCCGCGATTGGGGGCCCCGCGATCTATGTGATGATGGAAACTAGCACAAGATAAGCCAGGCTTATCTGCGTCATTTGCGGCGGCAGCAAGGCACGCGGCGGTTTGGGGTGTCGGGTCGTGGCAGACGAGGAAGCCAGCATGGAGCAAGCAAGCACAGTGACGTTGCTCTCCGGGACCCTGCTGATGTTGTTGTCGGTTGTTCAGTTCATTCTGAGTCCACTGGTCTTTTGCCGCTCAGAGTCCAGAACGTGAAGGTGTGGAGAGTGCAGTGCGCAGCAGAAAAGAGTCAGAGGCTCGAGGAATGGAGCTGAGTTCGGGTCAATTGACAGGTCGGGAAGGAGCTCAGAGATCGATAAAGACGACCTGGAACTCGAGAAAAGAGCCGAAGTTGCTGTGACCCGCCGACCCGGCAGGTACAATCCGGCAATGCTGGAGCGTGCGACTCCGAAAGGGGAAGACGGGCAGACCAGTGATGTCAATCTCCCCAGATCAGACGAAAACGACACGAGGCTGTGTTGTTTCCGGTTCAGGCTTACAGACAAAAGACCAAGACCAAGATATTTGCCCAGCAGTTGTGGCCCAGTTCGCCCCTTCCCCCAGTGCTCCTGTAGATCATAACCTTGTGGCAGGCGCAGAGCACCCGTCTTGCCGAAGAGAAGCTGCCTGCATACGCCTTAGAGCACCTTCCACCTCCCCCCAGGTTGCGGACAGCAGATCTCCCTTCCCTTCCCTTCCTCTCTCTCGCTTCTCGATGATGCAGATGAAGCCGTCAAGGGCATGCAGACACACATGCACCTCGATAACACCAAGGTTTTTGACACCTTATCGTGGCGCCGATTTCACTTCGAAATTCCTAATGGCAAAGGCCGCGAGATAACGTTGCAGGGTGCCCGCTACCTGCAGGGACTTGGCCCCTGCCGGCCGCGAGCCGCTGCAGTAACAGCGCGGCAGCTCTCCACACACGACACAGCGCCCAAAAGCGCAGCGCCAAGCGCTTATCCCCAACTTCCCCTCCACACGTCCCAAAGTCACCCTGCAGTCACCGGCACCACCGCTCCATCGCTCCGCAGGAGCCCCGCCATCGTCGAACCGTCGATGGCGGACGGGGCCTCGATTACCAAATAGAAACGCGCCTCCAAGCCCCAGGGCATCCGGTTTCCGCCCGTTCGGGAATACTTGTAACGTAATGGGCTCCCCTTGCCGAGTCAGAGGTGCGTCAACGAGCGTCGCCATGCTGCGCCCAGCCGCGTCCTCTCGCGGTCCCTTTGACGATTTCCACCAAACAGCAACTCCTCGCCGCCCTGGTTGGCCCAGGATTCCCATCGATATCGGCATCGACAAAAAAAGGACCACCCCCCCGGGCCGCCTCCCAGGCTCCGCTACCGTTCCAGTTCGGTGTTAGGCTGAGCCGGGGCCCATGCACGACACCGGAAAACACGGCCATGGTGGCTACGGCGCGATGAAACGGCCGACAGGGCGCATTCCGCTAGCCTGCCGAGCCTGCGTCTCCCGCTCCGAATCTTTATCGTCGCGGTTCATCCATCGGCCGGACAGGCGGGAGGATGGCACACGACGGTGGGGTGCCCGCGAAATTGCATGCTGCAAGCTTGCTGTCGTGTGTGCGGCAGGTGTGGGTTGATGGCTGACCGCTTGTTTTTGTGTCTTGTGTCGTGTTGCCTGCCTGCCGGGCAGGTGTCACGCCAGCAGGTTTGACGACAACCAGCAGATCACCAGGTTAGGCTGTGCGCATGGCAGCGTGGGTGGGTGTTGAAGAACGGCTAGCCTCCTCCTCGAGCAATCCTGCCTTTGGAGTGGCTGCAGGAAACACACGACTGGTTACCACATGCGAGGGTAGGTTAGCAGATTGTGGAGTGAAAGTGACAGTCGTGTGTTCCCTCTTGTTGTTCTGGCTGGGTGGAAAAAGCAGCAACCCCGCTGTCCCCAGGTCCCCTGAAACGTCAAGCCACCCCCCCGCCCCAAGCAGCCCAACCATGCGGAGGAGCTTCCGGGATGCCCTGCAACACACCGTTACACAGAGCACCCCGGGGCGCGGGGGCGACGGGTTGCATCACTGTCCGACTTCGCCAATCTGCATCTGCGAAAGGGTAAGCAGAATGCGGAGCGGGAGGTGATTTGCCAGAGCCGGCTGAATCACCCAACCGACACGGCAAGAAGAACCGCGATTTATGGGACCTTCGCCGTGGCGGCGCCGTGGACTGGCGATCGGTGACCGGAGCCGGTGGGTATCGTTTGTGGATCTCGGAAATCGAGGAGGCGATGAACTCCCCTTTCCCCTTTCAAGCGCACGTGTCTTGGTGGAATCTCAGCCCTAACGGATGTCATTGGTTTTCGGCGAAGCCGGTCGTATTTCGCCGGCCAGGACAAGGTCAGTAAAGGCAGTACACCGTAATTGAGTCACAACAACAGAGTACAAGATGGTCGATGAGAGGATCAAGCTGGTTGCATGGGGTTACATTGGTCGTATACGGTACTGCCGATCGGCTCTCCGCTCTTCCTCCTCAGAAGTGCCCATCTCTCTAATTTGACTTGGCAGACGGAGGGGACCAGACCATGCACCACTCCCTGTAAACTTCGCTCCCACCGGCAGACCCAGCTTGTGGTATCGTCATCCCAAACGAATCGATGGCCGTGAACCCGAGCTTCCCATACATTGGGACGGCAACCTCAGTGCTCTCTAAGTAGACGGGTAGTCCGTCCGTCGCCGCCATCTGGAGGACTCTCCGGGTGAGCATGGACCCGGCGCCCTGGCCTTGATATGCCGGATCCGTGCAGACGAAGCTCAGACCTGCACCGATTGGTGGTTAGCCCGCGAATCCGTTTGCAACCCGGAGAACCGGGCCGGGCGAGGAGAGATCGGCACTCCGCTTTTCAGCAAGCCGGGCCGAAAACTGGGCCTGATTTCGGAGTCGGCTCTCCCGATAGCGGGCCAAGCCCGGCGAGTGCGCAAAACTCTCGGAATAGCAGAGACGGAGAAACTATTTGATGCCACGTACGATAGCAAGGATGGTCTCCAAAGCATCTCTTCTTGGCCTCCTCCGCAAGCGACGCATAGCCGTCAAGGTATTCGCGCTGGCAACCCTCAAGGTATCGCAAATCGCCGCTTTCGAGCTTGACATTTTCGGGATGGGACGGCGAGTCCCATTTCGCGAATCCGGCGACAACCCCCGTCTCGGGATCTCGTGCAACCAGGACTCCGCTGGCAGGATCGCGCAGCTGTTCGGCCGCGTAGGCCGCGAGAAACTGCTGGAGAGACTCGAGGCCCTCCCGAGCGGGGAACTGCGCATGCAGCAGGGGGTTGGCGTCCATCGCCGCAAGGTGGATCTCGGCGATGCGGGGCGCGTCAGACTCTTGGGGCCGGCTGACCACAAAGTCCCGAGCCATTGGGACGTGGCAACCGTTAATCGATCTGGTGATGTAGGAGCGGGAGAGCTAGCTCTAGCTTCTTGGGTTGCCACGAGGAAGGCCTGAAAAGAAATCGCCGCTAGCGACGCCGTGAAATCATGTGACATGTGACACAAATCTTCACGCCGACTCCGAGTGGTTGTCGGGCCCGGGATGAGAGGCCGGAGTGTTGACGTCTGCCGGGGACCGACCAATCAAGGCTTCTTTTTTCAAGGCGTCTTGCAGCATCCGGTACGGGGGCTCTACCCATGCATACCAATCTCCACCACGGAAATGGTCGGCGATCAAGGTCAAGAAGTGCTGGCCTGCGCGGCCAAAATTCCAGACCTCGCGGCAGTGATGCATCGCTAGGAAGTAATACGAAAGAACTGCCAAAGCTTCAGGCCGACCCACCTCCAGCATGCGCACAAACGGCGGGCCGAGCATCGCGACCCAAGAGCATAGGGCATAAGCTCGACTTTGGGGGCCGGGCTTGGCATCCAACACCCACTGAACTAGGTCGGCGGCGGCTTGGGATGCCTTGAGCTCCTCGTCATCTAGGCCGCTGGATGCGAGCCTCTGCTTGATGTCGTCGCAGTCTTGTCCCTCGGCGGTCACCTGGAACCACTGAGGAACCATGTCGTCGAAGATGACGCCGAGCTCCGTCTTTCGTAGGTCGTTCCAATAGCCATGCATGACGGTGTGCATGCCACGGTGGAGTTGCAGATATGACACATAGCGAGCGAGCATCGAGTCGTAGTCGGGGTCCCGGTGGGTGAGCATGTCGCACAGGGCGTGGAATCCCAGCATGCACGAGAAAATGAAGACCGGGATGCGCTTCTCGACTGAGTCGCCAAAGAGATTAACGTCGATTCTGTTGAAAAGAGACAGAGCATGGGTCTGAAGCCGGATCGCCAGGTTGTGATAGTAGGCCTGCTGATCCGGCCGGGTGACGCTGAGATGGTGAGCCGAGAGTGCCAGCACCGAATGCATAACATAGGACTCCCGGAGGGCGGTGGACATGATGATGTCCCTCAGGCAGTCGTACATGATCGGGTAAACGCCGTGGTCGGCAACAAAATGATACAAAAGCTCCATATGGACCATGTCAACCCTCGAGTGCGGCTCCTCCACAGGAGTCGAGGGATGGAGCCCCGGGAATGCTGTCGATGAAAGAACCGGAGTGGAACTGGGCCCTGTGGATGAAATTTGTGGGCTGGCGGATTGATCTGATGGTGACCTCTCGGCGGCATTCCAGGGTGTCGAGTACTGGCATTTCCGCTCGACAGTGGTGCAGTTCATGCAATGGGGTCGGGTTTCGTCGCACTGCAAGGTCAGTTGTATGTCCGGATAGCAAAACAATGGATTGCGGTCCTACCTTGACTGGAAGAGTTGTGAGAGTCAGCCATCATGTGAGATATGATCCAAGACAAACGGGGGAACCCACTATGGCGTTTCTTGCATTCGAGGCATCCCTTCCGGGACTTCCTGTGGGTTCTGCGCATCATGTTTGTCTGTGACCGCCACGCCGAAGACTTCCGCGATCCTGCCGGGACTGCTTGGCCGTAGCGGCTCCTCGCTGCGGTTCCCGAGGCAAGCGGGTGTATATGTACGTACCCTCCGTGCGCCGGTGAGGTCGGCCCTGGTTCCGTCAGTCAGCCCTGCGTCCGCCGCAATTTCGGACATGACGCGTTGCGAGGCTCACAGCCACATGTGGGTCTCACCGAGCGGCGCCGCCAAGCCAATGGCCGCTCAGGGGCTCGGGAGAAACCCGAGAGCGGAGCCCTCGCCGGGAATTGTGGGGCATTTTGAAGGAGCTGACGACCTAGGGACGGTACATTCCGGCGCAGACCAAGCAGCCCTCGGTTTCGAAACGAGCTTGTCAGAGCAATTGCGTATCGTCCGCGGGTGGCTTGTCCCAACGAGGCTTTGTGCTTGCCGTTTCGGTTTCGTGGCCTCCCCGTCCAACAAAGTTGCGGACCCAGTCCCGCACCCGGCGCGTCTTGTCCAGCTGCGGATGGACGCTTCCTGGAAACGAGAGGTCGAATGTGCTGTAGTAGCCCCCTGCGTCTTGGGGATCGAGCTTCACCCGGTAAAGCAAGTGCACCTTGGTCACGTTCTTCCGCAGGCTCGACCCGTACACCTTGTTGTTGAAGACGTTCAAGGCCACATTCTGGATGAAGACAACATCCCGTGACCGCAACCCCGCGAGAGGACTCTTATCCACGCTGTCGTATGGAAGCCAGTAGGTTACGGCAAAGCCGGCTTTCGTCTCGTCTCCCACGAGCACTTCAACTAGGTACTTCGTGGCACCCCAGCGGGTCTTGACTGCCCGTGGCCGTGAGATGGAGATGATGCCTACGATTAGATTGAAGGTCATAGTCTGCGGATGGATCTTGAGAAGATAGGCGGCTGAGGGAAAGCTTTTGAGATTGGTGAGAACCTCGCTGCCCCGAAATAGCAGCGGCCCCTTGATGGATGCTCCCTGGTCGCCCTCGCCGCTCAGAAAGGACGAAGTGTCGTCGCTGAGAAACGAAGTTACCTGTTCTGTCGACTGAGAAATCAATTGAGATGAGGACAGCTCATCATGGGCGGCCATCGAGTGCTCGTAGAGCTGGGAAAGGACGGGATTTTGCTCGCCGTCATCGCGGTCCGAGACGAAGGACAGAGAGACGGTGGTGTTGAGGAACTCGGGGCTCGGCCCGAAGACGGATTCGTCGGGTCCATGGTTGAAGTTGGCGGCATGCTCCTGGGAAGCGCGGGTGAAAGGCCTCCCCTTGTCTAAAGACAGCAACCTCCAAGCAGCGTGCTCTGGCGCAGAAAGAGCCGGGGGCGGCAGTTCGCTGTTGGCGTTGATGCCCATGAACTGGGCGATGCACGCCTGGAATTCCGAGAACAACCCGTCCGTGCTCCAATCCAGCGCACTGCAGTCGGGAGCTCCAGCAAGAATGATGACTCTGCTGGCCATGATGCAGGGGCCAGGCGTGGATTTTGCGTCGAATGTCAGCTGTCACTGTCAAGAACCGGGGTCCATGGAGTTCCGTCAGTCTGAAGGTCCGAGTCTTGGTCAAAACAGCCGAAAGTCATGAATGCAACAGACATTGAAGGCAGGGAAGCAGCGCACAGGCGGTTGTGCAGCCTGGATTCGCACCTGCCAAGAATTGCCAGGGTTCCGGGGAAGGTGGGGCGAGTCTAAAGAGATGCCGCTGACCCACCACACCACACCACACCACCCACGCTGCACCTTCAAAACGGCATCTTCCGAGATCAACCTGATCAAGTTCCCTGACATCGTCGTTGCAGGCAGGTGGTTGAGGTTTTCTGGATACCTACTGAGATATTGGCGTCTCAAGGACAATTCTGTTGCAGTCAGCTCTCATCAACACCCGGCGATACTTTTGTGTCACGGCAAGTCAACTTTCAATCTACTTTGCCGCCCCGCGCCGCAACCCTCGCACATCGGCCCGCCCCTTTTGAACGAAATTTCCACGGCAGTGCGTGCACCTCGAACTCAAAGATGCACCACGGTGACAGACGGACATAAAGCCTGCCCGACTGCCTGACTGAGGAAGTGCCCAGACATTTGCACTTATTTAACGACATCGTCTTCGATCGAAAATCACAGCGTCGCGAAATTCAGTTCCGAGCCAACATCGCGTCAAACTTGATACAGTCTTCAACTGACTACTCCAATATCAATCAATCCTCATCATGGCACCAGCACCTTGGGATGGCGTCCCCGCCCATGAGACCATGTTTGTCCTGGTGACGGGTGGTAACAGGTACGTTGTGCCCTCAAAGTGTGGACACCGGAAACACTTCTTGCTGACATGCAGCGCCGCAGTGGAATTGGCTTTGGCATTGGCGAGCGCCTGATCGACGAGTATCTTACTACCCGATCCCTCTCCTCGCATCTGATCGTCATCCCCACCACTCGGAGTACAAAGAAGTCGCAGGAAACAATTGATGGTCTCCGAGAACACACAAGAAATTTCGCCGCTACCTCCAAGGTTCTCCGTGCACGCGGCGGCCCGAACTACGACCCTAAGCAGACCACACAGCGAGTCCACATTCTCAGCGTCCAGCTCGACTTGTGCAGCCTGCCATCCATCCGCCACGCCTCGAACCAGCTCATCTCCGGGACTGTCAGCAGCGCCAGCGATGATGACGACTTCGTATCCCTCGTCGACGTCAAGATTCCCCGCCTGGACTCTGTCATCTTCAATGCTGGCATCGGGGGTTGGTACGGGATCGACTGGACCAAGGTCTTCCACAACATCGTGAGCAAGGGTCTTGTCAGCGCTACGACGTGGCCAACCTTCAAGGGTGCCCATCGCGGGCGCCTCATCGACCCGCTCGTAGGGAAGCTGGGGCATGGGACCCCGCACATCGGCGAGGTCTTCTGTGCCAACGTCTTTGGGCACTACATCTTTGCGCACCAGCTCGTGCCGCTCATGAGCCGGCCGGCCGAAAGCGACCTCGCGCCGGGCCGTATCATTTGGGAATCCAGTATCGAGGGCGACTGGGAATGCCTCTCGCCCGACGACTTTGAGGCCATCAAAAGCAGCGCGGCCTATGAGTCCACGAAGCGGCTGACCGACGTGATGGCCCTGACAGCCACACTCCCTGCTGCAAAACCCCATGTCGACAAATTCTTCAACATCGACAAGGAGCCCGGCCAAGCCCAAACCATCATCCCGCCAAAGATCTACGTGGTCCACCCGGGCGTTGTCCAAACAACGCTTTTCCCGCTCAACGCATTCATGTTCTTTTGGTACAACGTGGTCCTGTACGTTGCCCGCTGGCTGGGCTCGCCCTGGCATCCCATCACGGCGTACAACGGGGCGTGCGCGCCCGTGTGGCTGGCGCTGCAAGAGCAGGGGTGGCTGGACGGGGCGCACGCAGAGCGCATCAAGTGGGGAAGCAGCACGGACTTCTGGGGTCAGTGCCGCGTTAAGAAGACCGAGGTGGATGGCTGGGGCTGGGAGGGCAAGGTGGAGGAGATGGTGATGCTGAAACGGGAACACAAGCTTAAGGGGCGGAAGACTGGGGCAGTGGACGTGACGGCGGAGAAGCTGGTCGAGTTTAAGACGCTCGGAGCCAAGTGCTGGCGTCAGATGGAGGAGCTAAGGGGCCGGTGGGAGGAGAGGGAGAGGAGGGCGGAAGAGGCAAAGACACACTAGTCTTGAAGGGTTGCGAGGTATGAAATATTATTATTGGTAATCGTAATGTTATGGCAGCACAACTCTCCGGCTTGGCTAGGACCCTTCAGGTATACATATCCTAACGCAATTCAAAATGCCAACCTTCACCATGGTCCTGTCCCAGATTCAAAGCAAAACACCAAAAACATACACCGAAACGCCACTCGTGGCCCGCCACCTCATGTCATTAACCCCATCCACCTTCATTTACCCTCCTCGGCACTGCTCCTCCCCTCCTCATCCGACTTGACCCTCCTCAACTGCAGCTTCTCCGACCTCCCAAACAACCCCAGGCACAACGGCAACGGCACCACCGCCAGCGCCAACACGGCGTGGAAAATCAGCGCGTCCCGCATATCCCCCGGCGGATCCCCATCCGCCCCATCCTTCAACGCCCCGGAAACCACGATAAACACCCCGCCCAGCACCTGGCCCCCGCTCCACGCCAGCGTCGACGTCACGGCCGGGCTGATGGGGTGCGTCAGCTCCACCAGATACTCCACGACCACCGGCAGC
>Ga0247824_10000958_pt1 | contig 15330 bp, 15 predicted proteins | sample 13C_PalmiticAcid_FD_194412 | JGI IMG/M metagenome (GOLD analysis project Ga0247824, IMG submission 194412) | Soil microbial communities from agricultural site in Penn Yan, New York, United States - 13C_PalmiticAcid_Day48 | ecosystem: Environmental > Terrestrial > Soil > Agricultural land... | reverse complement strand
GCCTAGTTCCTGCCGACGGCGTCATTCTCGAGGCCGCCGACTTCTTCGTCAGCGAAGCAGTTCTGACCGGCGAGAGCTTTCCCGTCGAAAAGCGACCAGGTCCCGTCGCAGCCACAGCAGGGCTGCGCGATCGACGCAATTGCGTCTTCCTCGGCACCAACGCGCGAAGCGGGACGGCGCGGTGCCTGATCGTGGCGACGGGCTTGCGGACTCAGTTTGGCGCGATCGCTCACCGTTTAACGCTACGGCCGCCTGAAACGGAATTCGACCGGGGGCTCCGCCGCTTCGGCCACCTGTTGACGAGTGCCATGCTGATCATGGTCTTCCTCGTCTTCATCATTCATGTCGTCAACGGCCGGCCGCCCATCGAGACGTTGTTGTTCTCGGTCGCGCTCGCGGTTGGTCTGAGCCCCGAGCTACTCCCTGCGATCTTGAGCGTCAACCTCGCTCGCGGCGCCCAGATGATGGCTCGCCATGGCGTGCTGGTGCGTCACCTGACGGCCATCGAGAACCTCGGGAGCATGGACGTCCTCTGCACCGACAAGACAGGGACGCTGACTGAAGGCCTGGTGGTACTGGAAGGCGCGTACGATCCGTCGGGCGCGCCGTCGGCAGCGGTACAGACGCAAGGGGCCTGGAATGCGGCGCTCGAAACCGGACTGCCCAGCCCGCTTGATGACGCGATTCTCAAAGCGGCCGCGGCGGATCTTTCATCTGTTCGAAAACTCGCGGAGATCCCGTTCGACTTCGTCCGCAAGCGCGTCAGCGTCGTCGTGGAGACGGAAGGCAGGACGTCCCTCATCACCAAGGGCGCGTTCCATCAGGTGCTGGAGATCTGCACGCGATCCGCTGACGGCGGTGTGCTCGACGCCGCGGGCAAGGCGCAGCTCGAGGCGCGCTATGAGGCGTGGAGCGCCCGGGGAATCCGGGTGCTCGCGGTCGGGTCACGACCGCTGGAATCCCAGCCGCTCTACAGCAAAGAGTTAGAGCGGGATCTCACGTTTACGGGCTTCCTGACGTTCTTCGATCGGCCGAAGGCGGATGTGGCCGACGCCATTCGCAATCTGGCGACGCTGGGCGTGTCCATCAAAGTCATCACCGGGGACTGCAAGCCGGTCACACAACACGTCGCCGCCCTTGTTGGTCTGCGGGCCGATCGCGTGCTCACGGGCACCGACCTGCAACGATTGTCGGACGAAGCGCTGTGGCAAGCCGCCGAATCCACGGATCTGTTCGTGGAAGTGGATCCGAATCAGAAGGAGCGGATCATCCTGGCGGTCAAGAAGATGGGGCACGTGGTGGGCTTTCTCGGCGATGGCGTGAACGATGCGCCGGCCATGCATGCGGCCGACACCAGCCTCTCGGTTCAGCAGGCGGTTGATGTGGCCCGGGCGGCCGCGGATTTCGTCCTGCTCGAGCGAAGCCTGGATGTCATCCGCCGCGGCATCGAGGAAGGCCGCAAGACCTTCGCGAATACCCTGAAGTACGTGCTCACGACGATGAGCGCGAACCTGGGCAACATGATCAGTATGGCTGCCGCGTCGCTGTTCCTGCCGTTCCTTCCGCTCCTCGCTGGCCAGATTCTCCTGAACAATCTATTGTCCGACGTGCCGGCAATCGGCATCGCCGACGATGCCGTGGATCCGGAGTTGATTGCGCGGCCGCAGCGCTGGAACATGCGCTTCATCGGCCGTTTCATGCTGGAGTTCGGGGCAGTGAGCTCGGTATTCGACATGGTGACGTTTGCTGCGCTCCTGCTGGTCTTCCACGCGCCACCAGACCTGTTCAGAACGGGATGGTTCGTCGAATCGTTGCTCACCGAACTCGCCGTTGCGCTGGTCGTCCGGACGCGGCGTCCCTTCTTCCGTAGTCGGCCAGGCAACGTGCTGCTCTGGTCGACTGTGGCGCTCGTCGCGCTGACCGTTGCCATCCCCTACCTGCCATTCATCGGCGTATTCGGGTTCGTGCCGTTGCCGGGCCTGCTGCTCATTACCGTGATCGCCATTACCGCGCTGTACGTCGTCGCCACAGAAATGACCAAGCAGCGGTTCTATCGAGGTGGGCTGTGACGAGAGGCGTCGCGGTCTTGCTAGGAGCCCCAGCCCGCTTGGCCACGAGGAGAAGCGAGGTCGGTTCAGGAACCGGGTTCGCAAAATCCGCGGTGTGTGTGAAAGTCAAAGACATCATGACTGGCGAGCCGCTCACCTGCTCGCTCGGAACCAGCCTGGCGGCAGGGATCAGGTGCAATTTATGCCTTTGCAGCCGCGTTACCGCCGGCGGTTCCAGATCTCCGTCTCACGCGATCCATTTCTGAAGGGGAGATTTTGCGCGGAGGCCGCGAGAGTTTCCTCGCACTCCCGTAACTCTCGACATCAAAGAGCCCAGACACTCTTCGGAAGCGGCAGTGCCGGTATGGCGCCGACGTTGCGTGCCGCTATCACTGCGGTGGCTCACCGGTTGTCGCACCCTGGCCGAAGCGGCGGAGGCAGAGAGACCTGAGCGGATCCGTGTCATGCGGACAGGCTTGGAAATGCAGCGATGCATTGGCTACTCGTGGGCGGGTACGCTCCTGTCGGTGGGGGCACCGCTGGGACTGCTGGCGCTGAGAATCTCGCGCTATACAGAAGGGTGGGATCTTTGCGCTCTGCGACGTGCGATCAGCCGGGCAGCGCAGGATCGCGGCGACTACGTATATGTGAGTGCGTCAACGGCCGTGGTCTTCTCGGCATTCGGCTTTCTCCTCGGACGTCAGGCCGATCAGCTCGCCACCCTGTCACGAACAGATCCACTCACAGGATTGCTCAACGCTCGTGGACTCTTCGAACGCGTCAACTCCGAGCTCGTGCGGCTGCGCCGCCGTCGCGCACCGCTGGCGATGTTCGTGATCGATCTCGATGGCCTCAAGACGATCAACGATCGCCATGGCCATCGTGCTGGTGATGATGCGCTGCGCAGTCTGGCCGCGGTCATCCGATCGCAGCTGCGCACCACGGATGTCGGTGCTCGATGGGGTGGTGACGAGTTCGCCATCCTCGCGTCGAACACGTCCGCATCCGCCGCTCTCGCCGTGGCGGAGCGGATCCGAGCGTTGATCCTCCAGCAGAGTGCGGCATCGCCACTCAGCGCATCAATCGGTGTCGCGACGATCGACCCGAGCTCGGAGCGGGTTCCAACGGACTGCGATCGCCTGATGCGTGCCGCCGACGGTGCGATGTATGAAGCGAAGCAACGGGGGCGAAACAACGTCGTTCTCGCGAAGGGTCAGGATCAAGACGGACCCTAGATAGTCGACCGCAGCATCGAGAGTAGCAAGCCTCGGTAGTCCGACTCGCGCAAATCGAGCCGAGGACGTAGTCCCTGCCGCCGCGAAGGATTCCCCACCAGGGGGGAATCTTTCAGAGTAGACACCCTGCCCCTGCTTGTTGCCCGCGAGCGGACCGCAGTGCCACTCACCGGCACATCGCTTGCTCGACTTCATGCCGTCAGGCTCGACTTCCCGCCATCGACCGGAGTCGCGGTGCCACAGTCGCCATGCGAGTGTTGCGGGACATCGGAACAGCCGATCCTCGAGCGACGTTACCGAGCACTGGTTCCGTGTCGCGCGGCGCGCGCGGAGATGTTTACAGCCATGACCGGCTCGCATCGTGGTCGTCTCGTTGCCGGGCTGTTCGCCCGTCTGACTCCCCGCGGGCGGAGGGTGAGAGATGCTGGAGAATCGGCGGCATCACACGCTGCTTGCGTGCGCCGGCGCCGCTACCGTCGTATCCGCAGCGCTGATGACCCAAATGATCCCCGCCGCTCAGGCTGTCGCGCTCTCTTTGACGCTCTGCGGGTCTTCTCCCCGGAGGCCCGGGCCGAAATCGTGGCGCTCGAGTTCGACGCCATGCTGCGACGTTTCGCCAACGATCCTCTGTTCACATCCATCAGCATCACTCACCTGAGCATCCTTACCGCTACCGCTGATGAACCAGCCATCGTCATCGCGTCTCAGGTCTTCGCTACCCATTACTTGAACGCATCGTTGTCGCTTACCGCCCTCACCGGCTGTGGCGCTGACGGGCGTCGGCATCTGCTGTACCTGCGCCGCTCGCGCGTCGATGTGTTCCACGGAACCTTTGGCGGCCTCGTCCGACGGATAGTAAACAAACGCGTGAGAGCGGAAGGACGTCCCCTGTTGGAGTCGTTCCGGATGAAGGTCGAACTAGGACCGCCGCTCTCGACCAACCCACCGCGGTTGCGATCAGTCTCCGCTGTGGCGTTGCATTTGCCCCGACGCGGATTCGGAGGTCTGCGATGTTCTCATGGCTGAAGCCTGCCATTCTGCTGGCGGTAGCTTTGCTCGCTCTCGCGACCTGTGGCGGCTCCGCGACCAGCCCATCTCCCGTATGTAACATCACCATCTCTCCCCTGACCGCCGATTTCGCAGCGACCGGCGGCAGCGGCAGCGTGACCGTGAACGCGCCGGCCGGGTGCTCCTGGAACGCAACCGCAGGTGCGTCGTGGATCACGATCAGCGGCGGTGCGTCGGCCAGCGGTCCCGGCAGCGTGGCGTATTCGCTTTCGCCGAATACTGGCACCGATCAACGGAGCGCACCGCTGACCATCGCCGGTCAGACGCTGACCGTGCGGCAGCAGGGGCGCACGACAGCGACCTGCTCCTACACGCTGTCACACGATCGCCAGGATTTCGGTCCGGGAAGCGGTTCGGGATCGTTCATCGTAAGCACGGCGGCCGACTGCAGCTGGTCTGCGACGAGCGACTCGCCCTGGCTCGTCATTACGAGCGGCGGACACGGGGACGGCAACGCCACAGTCGAGTACACGGTCAGCGCCAATCTCGAGATCCCTGCCCGCAACGCGATGATCACGGTGGCCGAGCGGACATTCGAAGTCCGGCAGGCGGGCGACATCAGCCGCTGCGAATACTCGCTGACCCCAGTCACGTTCAACGTCTGTATGCCGAACGGAACCGTCCAGGCCGCCCTGACGACGCAGGCGAGCTGCCCGTGGACGGCGACGACCGATGCTTCGTGGATCGCCTTGCCAGGGAGCGGATCGGGGAGCGGATCCGCGGTCATTTCGATGACGTACCCCGTCAACTACGACGCTCCGCGCGAAAGCATCGTGATGGTCCGGTGGCCCACACCTACCGCCGGACAGAACATCCGGGTGGCGCAGGCAGGGTGCACGTACGGCGTGTCACGCACGGACTTCACCTTCGCGTCAGGCGGGGGATCGGGCACCTTCGACGTCCTGCAGCAGAGCATTCCGACGGAGTGCGGCGGCGCGACTCAAGACCAGTGCATCTGGACGGCACAGAGCAGCGTGCCGTGGATCGTCATTGCGAGCAGCATGCCGCGCGCCGGCGATAATCCCGTCGCGTTCACGGTTGCGCCCAACGATGCCGCACAGCCGCGAACGGGACAGATCACCGTCAGAGACAAGACGGTGACGATCATGCAGGCGGGTCGCTGATCCAGGATCACCGGGCCGGCAACCCCGACTCGGTAAACGCGAAAATCGGCGCGATCTCGACAGACGTTGAAACTGAATTGGCGATGAAGCAGCCGTCATGCGCCTTCGCGATCAATTCGCGTGCGCGCGTCTCGTTTCCCCCTGCTTCGATGGTGATTCGCGGGCGCAGCGTCACGCGCGACATCCGCATCTTGCCGTCCTTCAGCGCCAGACGCCCTTCGGCATCGTCCGTATAGCCCAGGACGACGACACCGTTCCTTGCCGCAAGGAATAGGTAGGTCAGCGCCTGACATGCAGACAACGCCGCCACGAAAAGCTGCTCCGGATTCGTCCGCGATGGATCGCCGCGATAGCTGGGCGCCGACGACATGGACAGCGTGATCGTCTCCAGCGCCACGGTGAGGTCCCTGCTGAAGGTCGCGGGATCACGGGTCGCGCCCGTCCACTCGAGATGTGAGGTGAATGCGTCGGCCATGTGTCGCTCCTTACCGCTCGCGCTGGACGGAAGAGTCCAGGAATTGCAGCGGGTCTATGACGAGGCCGTAGTCGACGGCAGCAACCCAAAGACCACATTGTTCCGCGCACACCTGGCGGGCGTTTCGGGTGTCGGCGGCGATGGCGTGTGCGAAAGATTCCGGTCTCGCGGGGGTTTGTCCGCATACCACCATTGTCGCGAGGCAGGTTCATGCCGGCGCTCTGCGGCACCCGCAACGGCACACTCGTTGCCCTTCCTCACGCCGGAGCGCGACATGCGCACTTCCAGAATTACTCCGCGGTATCCTTCGATCCTGCTGATTCGCGTCTTGCTGGCCGGTGCGGCCGCCGGTGGCTTGAACGCAGGGCTCTGTTACGCGGGGCTGCCTCGTCCGGTTACCGCACATCCTCAGTTCATGTGGGACATAGTGCCCGCTGGCGTTCTGCACGGCGGGGTTCTGGCGGCCGCCGGCTGCCTGGGTCTTCTGTGGAATCGTCACGCGCAATGGCCTCGGCGCATGTTGACGGCGGTCGCCGTCGCGTGGGTTGCCGGCTACCTTTCGTGGCAGCCGTTGCGGATGTCGCTCGACAGAACTCTCGCCGGGTCGATGTGGCCCTTTGACCTGAGCTGGCAATGGGTTCTCGCGTCTCCTCTGGCGCACTTCGGTCTAGTGGCGGGCATTTTCAGTCTCGCGCGCCCAGTCGACGAAATGTCGAGTCCCCGGCGCCTGATCGTGGCGCTCGCGGCCGGAATCGCAGGATCGCTCTGGTGGTGGATCGCGTACGAACAGTGGTACCTCAGCCCGCTGCATGGCGCGATCTGGGGCACCGCCGTCGGACTCTCCACCTGGAGTCCGGCGTCGGCGACCGTGATGTTCCCGCGCACCCGGACAATGTCGACCGTCCGTGGGCTAGGGTGCGCCGCGCCACGCGCAGGGGCGCTCACACAACATTTGGAGGATGCCATGCGTGCTCCGCTGGGACCACTGCTCGCGACGGTTGTCGTGATCTTCGCAGGTGGCGGTCTCGCAGGAATGTCCACCGACGAGCTCGTCGATGATCGGCGCTGATTGATCAGGGACGGGGAAGGTCGGTGCCTGCACGCGAAGATTTTTCGCCGCCAGCTGTTTGTGCCGAAGCTACTCGACTTCAATCCTGAGCGTGGACGCGCGCCGACAGCGGACGCCGGACGTTGGCCCATAGCGGCTCACGTCGATCGCGTTTGTCATGCGGTTCGTTTATTGGCCACGCCTGAATCTATTTGCCCGGCCCGCGATGAGACGAGATCTTCACGACGTGCGTCTTATCCTCCGTCAGCCAGGCCTCGACGCCCATGGCGTCTGCCGCTGAACGTGCGTCACGAACGGCGACGTCGTGCGTTGGAGAGTTCGCGTGAGGCGCGTTCGGAACGATGCTGATCTCGTGTTCCCGCACTGCCGTCGGATGAGAGACGAGCACGTCTCCCGACTGCATGGTGCCCAATACCCCCGAATCCTTCTCGGTTGACATAGCCCTCAGTCTGTCGCACGCAGGCCGACGCGCGCTGTCCCATTCAGCACCCTTCGGCCACTGCGCCGCCGTTGCTCGGCGCAGCGCCGCGAACCGGGGCGCCCTTCACAATCCGAGCCGCTGGAAATGCGCTCGGATGACGCTGTAGCACTCGCACGAGGCGTGTTCCAGCATTCTTCTTTTCAGCACACGGATGCGACCGTACCTGCTCGCGATCAGCCCCGCGTCCTGCAACGTACCGATGACGAGGGTCACAGTAGGACGCTGTACGCCGAGCATGATGGCCAGAAATTCGTGCTTCAAGAGAAACTCAGTCGAGCCGACGCGATCCTGAGTCTGCAGCAACCACCGGCAACAGCGCTGTTTCACGTCGTGCAGCGCGTTGCACGCCGTGCCTTGCATGATCTGCAGGAGGTTGGCCTGTGCGTACAGTGCCAGAACGTCGTGAAAGGGCCCCGGCGTCGCGCTCTCTTTAACAAAGCGACGTACAGTCATCGACGGGAACGGACCATCCGGCACCTGCTGGAACGTGCGGCCCGCGCCAGACCGGTCGCCGAGGAACACGCCGATTCCGAGCATGCCCTCAATGCCCACGGTCGCGACTTCGACGAGCGTCCCATTACGCATTTCATTCGTGACGGAGAACACACCCCCATTCGGGAAGTAGACGTCGGTGACGGGCGTGCCGTGCTCCTGAAGCGTACGGCCGATCACACCGGTGTGCATGTGCAGATGCTTCTGAACATGTGCGTAGGCAACAGCCGGCAGCGCCGCGAGAAGACGATTGTGTAGCGGCGTGCCGTCGGGAAGAAGGCGGATCGAACGTACGGTTGGGGTGGCCATGGCGTCTCCTCTGAGCGAGCCTGAAATGAATCTCAGGCGCTTCGATGAGACTGGAGGGGCGCCGCCGCCCGGCAGCGAGCACAGCTCAGAAAAGCAAGTAGGTCTGTGAGGGTATCACGCGGGTAATGATCAGAATGTGCGATACACTACATTTGCCCGCCAGACTGGTGCCACGCCTTCGGGGTGACGTCGCCTCAGCCTCTGAGCTTTCGGCAGCGAATCACTGCCGCGCAGGAGCGTGACGAATGTCTCTCCGGTTCGCTTCCGAACACCTCGCCGACCTTCGCCACGACGCGGCGCTATTAGTCGAACGCGCCGACGAGGAAGAAGCTCAGCTCAAAGCTTTCGTAGCCGCAGCGCACCGGGATTGGCGGCATTCGGAGGCCGCCATGTCACACGCCGCGGACGACCTCGGCGTTGGTGAACTCCGACACCTGCTCTTCGCACAGGTCGAGCGAAGTGCGGCGGGCGCGGCAGCTGCGAAGCTCCTCCTTGCTCGCGTGCACCAGCAGCAGGCCGCTGCGCGGCAATTGCTGGCACATCTCGGAGCCGAGCGCGCAACAGGAGCACAGCGCACAAAGGCGGTACTCGTCGTGGATGACTACGGTGACATCCGTGCAGCATTAGCGGGTGTGCTCCAGAACGCCGGATTCGTCGTCAGAACTGCCGCCGATGGGCTGGAAGCGTTGATTGCCGCCTACGAGATGCGGCCGGGTGTCATCGTCATGGACGTGTCCATGCCGGTGCTGGATGGGCTCGAAGCGACGCGGCTCATCAAGGCCTGCGCCGCCACGCGCGATGCACGCGTCATCGCCTATACCGGCAATCCGTCGTTTGATGAGTCCCCGACCAGGAGCCTGTTCGCTGCTGTGCTGACCAAACCGGCAACCCCGGATGCGGTGCTCGCAGCGGTGCGACACACGGCCGGCCTGTAGCGTCGTCGCATGTTCAAGTGGATTGAAACAGTCTGGTTCCGTCTTGACTGGCCTGACTTTGTGGAGCGCGTCCATGCATAGCGTAGGTACTGCTACCGGACATGACGCACTGGCGCCGCTCGCCACTGCGGTCGAGGAGGTGGCGTGCCGATGCGCCGCGCGGCTCCTCATCACGGCGTCTACGGCAAGAAGGGCGGAGATCTCGCTCCTCGATCGAGTTGCTGCGGGAACCTTTTCAGAGCCGCTGTTCTATCGCTTGAACATCATTCATCTCATGGCCTGCGACGGTCCCTCGTACGTCGTAGCTGCCATGAACTTCCCGGAGGTGCACGTGAACGCCCCGTCGACGCGGAAGCTCCCGCGATGATCGTTCATCTGGTGAATCCGAGCCATCTGTCCTTCGGAGTCGGTGTGATTACACCGCGCTGGCTGTTCGTGCTGGCCGGGGCCACCCCGGCGTCATATGGCCGCCCGCGCATCACGGATGAGACGCTGGAGCCGCTCGATATTCGCAGCGTGCAGCCTGGAGACGTCGTGGGCATCGGGATCCACACGGGTAACGCGCTTCGCGGCTACGAAATCGGCACACTTGCGAGGGAGCGCGGGGCAGTCGTCGTCTTTGGCGGCATTCACGCGACGCTGTATCCGGATGAGGCGCAGAGTCTCGGCGGTGCGCACGCCGTCGTCAAGGGCGACGGCGATGTGGTTTGGCCGCTCGTGCTCGACGACGCGGCGCGTGGCACTCTGAAGCCCGTGTACGAAGCTGGACGGATCGACGGCGACCGCTTCGTCGCGGCGCGCTGGGACCTCCTGCCGCATGGCCGTTACATGTGGGGTTCCGTTCAGACCGTGCGCGGCTGCCCCAAGCATTGCTCGTTCTGCTCCGTCTGGCGGACCGACGGTCAGAAACCGCGACAGCGGCAGGTGGACGCCGTCGTCGACGAGATCTTTGAGCTGCGTCGACGGGGCTTCCGGTTTGTCGCACTGGCGGACGACAACTTCTACCCGGTGACATTGGCCGATCTGGCGATGGCGGAGCGGCAGCGCAACGCCGCGCGGCTCGAGCAGCTGAAGACGCTGCGCGCCGAACGGTTCGAGTTGATGGATCGCCTGGCGCATTTGCCATCCGACATGGTGTTCTTCACCCAGATCACCATGGAGGCGGCCGAGGACCCGGCGTTCCTCGACGCCATGCGGCGCGCCAACATCAAGGGCGCGCTTGTGGGCGTGGAGGCTGTCACACCGGAAGGCCTCAAGGATGTGTACAAGGGCTTCAACGACGTCGGCGAGGCGCTGGTCGCGCGACTGCGCACGTTCCGCGAGCACGGCGTGCACGTTCTTGGTTCCTTCATCTTCGGACTCCCAAGCGATCGCCCGGCCACGTTCCAGGCGACCGTCGATGTCGCGAATCGGGCGGAGCTCGCCTTCGCGCAGTTCGTCATGTTGACGCCGTATCCGGGTACCGTCGATTTTGAGGCGTGGGAGAAGCGTCTTGGGCCGGACGCCGCGCACGTCGGCGGAGTACCGATCACCCGCCACTGGCTGATCCCACAGGACCAACGTCCGAAGGTGTATGCCCCGCACCCAGTGATGTCACCCGATGAGATCCGGGCGAGGACTCAGGCCGTGTGGGATGAGTTCTACAGCCTGCGCCGGATTTGGGCGCGCTCAAGATGCACGCCGACACTACGCGCGCGATTGGCCTTCGTGCTGATCTCGAAGCTGTACCGGCAGATGTACGCGAACACAGGAATCGCGACCGACAGCGCACGCGTGAGTCGGGCGAATCGCTGGGCGCGCCTGATCGCCAAGCCCTGTCGGCGCCTCTTTGTCGCGCGGCCGTTACCGGCGCTCACGAGAACGGCTTCGAACGCGTGACGGAGTCTGTTCCGATCGCAACGCGTCGCTGATGGCGAGGGACGTGATGTTGCACGAATTCATCGACCTGAATCGAGACGTGATCATTTCCCGCACGAGGGACCGGGTTCGCCAGCCGGCCGTGGCCGTCTGTGGCGCGACATCTGCCAAACGGCGGTCGCGGTCGAGCAAAGGGCCCCCATCTCAGTAGAGGCATTCCATACTCTTAACGGGTGTCTCGACAACAGAGACGCGCCCGCGTGCCTGTCGTCAGGTTCATCCACGAGATCGCTGCGTCTGGGATGCTGCACTCCGTGTACCGGCGGACACCGTCTGATTCAACACGAAGCCCGTGACGCATTGCTCGGCAACGCCATCAATTTTCCCGCAATGTTCCTGGCCGATGCATGGGCGCCGGTAACGGATCTGGGTGGCGATTTTCGAAAGCCCGTCCACAGCACGGTTCCGACGCTGATTCTCGTCGGTGATCTCGATCCGCGCGCGCCGGTGGCGAACGCGCGCGAAATCGCGGCCACACTGTCGGCCGCGACGGTCGTGGGGCTCGAGCATGCCACTCACCAGTTCGACGTGTTCGGCTCGCCGGCAATCCGCGACGTTCTGGGCCGCTTTCTTCGAAAAGAGTCGGTCGCGGAGAAGGTTACTCTCGCCCCCATCGCGTTTCAGAGGTAGCGCTCGGCGCCAATCGGGGCTTCGCGCTCAGCCGGCCATCAGGTACGACAACACGACTGCCATGGCGTAAACAGCCGCGATGGCGCCTGTGTCCCAGGTGACAACGAAGCGTTTCGTCATCACCTTGTAGGTCAATCCGATCAGGAACAGCCCGTTCATCATCACGATCGCCACAATGGAAACGCTGTGACTCGGGCCGGCGTCGGCCATCAACGGCCCTCGGCGATAAAACACGTCGTCGAGAGCAAGAATCAGCAGGTTGAACAGGTTGCTCCCCAGCACGTTGGCAATCCCGAGATCAACGGCGCCCATGCGAACTGCCGCAAGCGACACCACGATCTCTGGCAGCGACGTCGTGAACGCGACGAACAGGCTGCCGACGAAGGCTTCGCCGAGACCCGTCTGCCGGGCCAGCTCCGCTCCCAACCTTGGCAGCCAGAGGGCCGCCGCGACGACTGCAACGGCCGCGAGGCTGTAGTGAACGATCGCTGACCGGAGCGTGATTTTTCCATACTGCAGTTCCTCTGCGAGTTCGGCCGTCTCCCGTGCGCGCCGCTGCTGCTCGTGCGCGAAGATAACGCGCATGCCGACAAAATAGATGGCGACAAGCGCGGGTGAATACAAACCGATCCACCCGATCGCGGGCAGGCGATGACCGGCGACGAGGCCGGTTCCCGCGATGCCAATCAGGAGCAGCCCGAATCCAATCGATAAAGCATGGCTCTGATGCGCCCGTGCACTGAGTGGTTCCGGATGAACGGCGTCCATGAGCGACAGGATGAGCAGGTTGACCATGCAGCTGCCCAGAACATCGCCGAGCGCAATGTCCGGCAGCGCCGCGAGTGCCGTGGCGCCGAATCCCGTGAACAGCTCAGGGAGACTCGTTGTCGTGGCGAGCAGAACGAGGCCGATCCAGCTCCGGCCCAGGCCGGTCTTTTCTCCGAGCACTTCGCCATACCGGGCCAGCCGTACGCCCGCGAGAACGATGACGACGGCGATTGCAGCAAACTGCAGCCAGATCATCGGCGAAATCTTCCGGCAATTCGACCATCGATGTTCACGCTTTCAGCTTCCTACGCAGGGCGGATCGCGCTGCCGTCCGTGAAATCACGACGTCCACCCGGTCATGAAGGCACAGTCAATCACCTGACCGTCGAGAGCCGATAGTCGGTTCTGCGGGCGACCGACTCATCGAGACCCGGAGACGCAAGCCGCGTCGACCGCCAGAGGTCTGCGCGGCATCACCCATTCCGGGGCCGGTTGTCGTCAACCGACCATGTCTGACCTTGGTTCCCCTTCCAACTGATGCTGTGCCGGCTCCTGCTGACGCGCGAGCCAGAGGCCGCTGACGATTTCCGCAGCGGCGAATGCTCGCGTGGCGCGCGGATGGTCGGCGAACCACGCGATCGCCTGGCGCCACCACGTCGGGCCGCCGCGCCACAACAGACAATGATCGCGCGGATACATGAGTCCGAGCACGCCGTCTCCAATCATCAGCATGCCAGCTGATTCGCCGAGGCGTCTTCTTCCCTTGTCCATATACACCTCCCACGGAACATTGCTGCAACATTGGTGCTGACGCAGCTCACGAACGCGGGAGGTGCCGGCGTCGAGCCGCACCGCCCATTGACGTAGCGTCAGAGATCGCCGAAAGGTTCGACCACGTCGGGTGCCTGCAAATCGGCGCAACCGCAACCGCGCCGACGAGCGATCGAAGCGGTTGCCGAAGGGCGCGGTAGTCATCGACTCGATACTTCGCGCCGATCAGCGGCTCACCAGCACGACGGCGATACTTGAGGGCGGCAGCGCCCTACGACGGCACGCTTGTGCCCCTCGCGAAGTTTCCGGAGCCAGCGACAGCGGACGCGAACCTGCCGCAATCACTGTGCGGCGATCAACAGACTCGAGAGTTCTGCAGGCGTGTCGATTGCAGTTCCCCATTCACCGAAGGGCAATAGCAATCGGTAACAGCTCGTGCCTTGAAGTACGGCTCATCACCACACCACACGGAGCGAATCAATGCAGACGAAAGAAATGATCGCGACCCACCCGGATGTTCGCGGCAACGTCAACCAGGCCTTGATTGACGCCATTGACGCCGCATATGCCTGTGCTCAGACCTGTACCTCATGCGCTGACGCCTGCCTGGCCGAAGAGATGGTGGCGCAGCTCCGCCAGTGCATCCGCCTCAACCTCGATTGCGCTGACGTGTGCGACGCCTTCGCCACGCTCGGAAGCCGTCGAACGGGTTCGAACGAGGAAGTCATCCGGAAGCTGCTCGATGCCTGCATAACCGCATGCCGCCTCTGCGGTCAGGAGTGCCAGCGCCACGCGAGCAGCCACGAGCATTGCCGGGTGTGCGCGGAGTCCTGCCGACGCTGTGAAGCGGCGTGTCAAAGCGCGCTTCGCAGCATGTAGGAGCAGCACACGCTCGGCCGCGGATGCCTGCCGGCGCGATGCGCCGGCAAGCGGCTGCGGCGGCTCGGGTACCGTGCCACCAACGATGTTTTGGTGCAGCTTCGGTTTTCAGCGGGGGGATGTGACACAGTGGTGACGCAACGGCGAACGTCCGATGTGGAGTCTGCCTTGCAGCGGAAGTCGAGAAGGTCCTCGATGAGCTGATTCATGCGCTTCGCCGCTCGCAGGATGACCTCCGGCGTCTCCTCATCCCGGCGGTCGGGTTGGGTGGCGGAACGACGCGTCATCCCGGTCGCCGCCATCGTGATCAGGCTGAGCGGGTTTCTCAGGTCGTGCGCCACGACGCCGAGCACCACGTCTCGCGCCGCCACCGCACGCTCGAGCGCCGCCTCGACGCTCTTGCGATAGGTGATGTCGCGAAGCACGACGGAAAAAAACGTCTCGCGGCCGACCGTGACCTTGGAAATCGACGCCTCGGCCGGGAACTCCTCTCCACTCTTGCCAAGACCGTGGACTTCCATCCGCCCGGCCATCGTGCGGGCGATTGCATCGCCTGTGGCCAAGGTTGCGAAGGATGTGCTGTGCTTCGTCCGGTACCGTTCGGGAAGCAGGCCCTCGAGCGACGTTCCGATCATCTCCTGCTTCGAATAGCCGAAGATCTGCTCGGCGCCTTCATTGAACACGGTGATTCGCTGGTTCGTATCGACCGAAATGATAGCGTCGGCGGCAATGGAGACGATTCCCGAGAACTTGGCTTCGGAGCATCGAAGCGCACGCTCGGCCCGTTTGCGCTCGGAGATGTCCTCTACCTGCGCGATGTAGCAGAGGGGGGCGTCGTCGGGTCCACGCAGGATCGAGCGGCTCATCATGGTGTCGACCAATGAACCATCCTTGCGGATGTAACGCTTCTCGAGCTGGTATCGCGGAATCTCACCGCGCGCGAGCTGTTCGCGCAGCGCGACATCGGCGACGAGGTCGTCCGCGTGGGTAATGTCCTGAAATTTCAGCGTCGTGAGATCCTCCGCCGCGTAGCCGGCAATCTCACAGAGCACGCGGTTGACCCGTGTGAACGTGCCGTCGAGCGCGACGAGCGCCATACCGATCGGCGCTTCGTCGATCGGTATGGCGC
>Ga0247824_10000956_pt1 | contig 15332 bp, 11 predicted proteins | sample 13C_PalmiticAcid_FD_194412 | JGI IMG/M metagenome (GOLD analysis project Ga0247824, IMG submission 194412) | Soil microbial communities from agricultural site in Penn Yan, New York, United States - 13C_PalmiticAcid_Day48 | ecosystem: Environmental > Terrestrial > Soil > Agricultural land... | reverse complement strand
CTCTTGTCCGCCTCCCCGAACAGGGGTTGCGGAGCGGAGCGGGGGAGGCCGGCGCGGAGGTGGGTGGAGACAAAAGCCGGGCGCAACGGCCGCGGCCCGGAGCATCGGAGCATCGGAGCATCGGACTGTTAGCCCCGCGGAGCCGTTGCTTGGCGCTAGACCTAAAGCAGCAGGTTGCACAACATGCCAACGCCACGCTCCAACGCGCGTATCATCCCTTTTGTCATCGACCAGATAAACGAGTGGGGAAATCGAGGAAAAAGAGCACGGCTTGAGCCGGAGGCAGTTCCGCCCCCCGCCTTCATCCGCGTCCAACTCGGCCACTACGCCCACCTCGGCCACCCGATCGCCCCCTCGAGTCACCACCGGGAGACGGTGCAACTTTGGGGCGGTATTACGCGCAGCTCCCGTCGCCCGGTTGCTTGATCATCTACCAATCCGTCCGTTCTCGGATTCCCAATCGCGGGACTTTCCATCTCGATCCTGAGCGCGTCGACTGTCGAGGAATGGCCCCCCATGTCGTCATCACCGAGTGAGACTGGTGCGGCTTCGTTGCGGGCCGCTCTCGAGGCCCGCCGCACGCTCCCCCTGGCCCAGCGAACCCCTCAGCCAGACGGACTCCCCGCTCCCGTCCCCGACTCGCGGCCAAGCCCTAACCCGAGCCGGCGTCGCGAGAAGCCCCAGCTGTCGTGTCATCTGTGCCGACGCCGCAAGTAAGACTCAGTTTTGCCGCCGCCTGCAGGTACCTCGTCGCTCTCTCGCTCGCTCGCTTACACTCGGCCCTCCCCTCCCTCGCGTACTAGGCTACGTTGCGACCGCCAACACCCATGCTCGTGCTGCGCATCCCGTGGGGTGCCATGTACCTACGCCGAGAGCCCCACCACACCCTCGTCCCTGCCCAGGCCAGCCGCCATGTACGATAGGATAGTCCAGCTCGAGCGCCTCGTCATGTCACTCATCCCGGGTTCCGCGCCGGGATCCGCGGGCGGCCCCACCCCGAACACTGCAGCCACAATCAGCCACGCAGCAGGCTTGGCCCCCGGTCTCGACTCCGGGGTCCCCAGGCCAGCGGGCCGGTCCATGATGCCAACGCAGACCGAGACGGCACCATCAGCGGTCGTCGACATCCCCACGCCGCTCGACGTGCGATCCGAGTGTGGGAGCATGCGAGTCACCCCTTCCGAGCTCCGCTACGTCGGCGGCGAGCACTGGGCTGCCATTCTTGAGAGCATCGCTGATCTGAAGGACCACTTTGACCGGGAAGAGCAGTTTCAGCTGACCCAGGACGACCATGACCCAGTCGATGGTGACGATGCGAATGAGCATCCGGCGGGGCCTCGCTCGACACATGCACTCCTGCTGTATGGTTGTCGGCTGCCAGCCTCCCGTGCCGAGATCCTCGCCGCCCTGCCGCCGAAAAGTGCTGTAGACCGCTACATCTCGAGGTACTTTAACCGCTTGGATCTTGTTCACTGTCAGTGTTTCTCTGCTTAGCTAAACCTGCGTACATTGAATAACCAGTCGACAGCCATTGTCCACGGCCCAACGTTTCTTCGCCAGGTAAGAGCTATTCTTTCCTGAGGCCTTGACAAGTCGGATACTGACAGATTCACGAATGAGCCAGTATGAAGCATTCTGGGCCAACACCGCCACTGTCCCAATTGTCTGGATTGGGCTGCTCTTCAGCATGATCTGCCTCGCCCTGCTGGCCTCGGACGCATCAGACACGGCACACGGCGACCCAGAGCACCGAACCGTCCAGGTTGAAATCTACCGCGAAAAGACGGTTCAGTGTCTCCTCGTGGGCGAGTACACAAAGTCCGGCTTGTACGTGTTGGAGACAGTCATCCACTACGTCTACATCGAGCTCGGCATACGCGGTGACGCCGACAAGGACGTCTGGTTTCTCTTTGCCCTCGAACTCAACCTGGCGATGCGAATGGGGTACCACCGTGACCCCAGCCACTTCCCGGGCATTTCGCCTCTCCAAAGCGAGATGCGGCGAAGGCTATGGGCCACAGTTCTCCAAGGCGACATCCTCGTCTCAAGTCAGATGGGAATGCCGCGTATCATCAGCGACTGGAAATACGACATTACCGAGCCCCGAAACCTCAACGACGGGGATCTCAGCGAGAATACCACTGAGCTCCCTCCTCCACGCCCCGAGACCGAACTCACCCCAGCCCTCGGCATTATCGCCCGCCGACGAATGTTCGTCGCCCTAGGCGCTATCTCCGACGTCACAGCAGCCGTCCAACCATGCAGCTATTCCGAGGTCATGCGGGTAGACGGCATCCTCCACGACGCCGTGGCCAGCATCCCCCCGCCGCTCAAACCTAAACCCATGGCGAGCAGCATGACCGACCCGCCCGAGCTCATCATGGCGCGCCTGTTCCTCGCGCACCTCTTCTACAAGGGCCAAATTATGCTCCACCGGCGGTTTCTGTACCTGGACTCTACCTCTCAAAACGAAGATGTCTACGCATACTCCCGCAAGGCCTGTCTAGACGCCGCACTGGGCGCATTGCACATCCAGGATATTCTCGACGAAGAAACGTGTCCGGGGGGGCAGCTGCACATGATGCGCTGGCGGGTGTCGTCAATTATGAACCACACTTTTCTGACGGCTACCATGGTGCTGTGCTCGATGGTGTATCGCGGGCAGACGCTGCAGCGGGAGGAGGAGATTTTGGGGGCGCTGAGGCGGACGCGGACAGTGTGGATGCGCGCGAGCCCTGGGTCTAGGGAGGCAAGGAAAGCGGCGGAGACAGTGAGTATCGTTATTGCGAGGGCTGGGGAAGGTTACGGATCCGGTCAGGGGGATGGGCCGCCTGGCATGGTACCGAGTGATCTCCTCTCTGCGGATGGTACTGGCCCGTCATGGGCGAGTCCTGGCAGCAGGGATTTGTTGTCGCAGGGCGAAAGTGGCATTGGGAGTGCCGGGTTCGAGCGTAAGTTGTTTGATCGTTACAGTTATCACTTTTCTCTACGCTTCTGACACCAGTTAGCCGACCGATTCGTCATGCCGAGTCTCCTTGGAGCCTTCACGCCACCGGACGCCACGGGACAGCCGTTTAACTTCGCAGGTAGCTCTGGGGTTGACAGCTTTGGAGTGGCCCTCGACGACTGGATGCAAATGAGCAACGGTTCTGCAACCAGCTGGTAGGGAATGCCGTGCCATATCTGAAGCGTTCTGGCCATGTGCCCTGTTACACGATGCTTAATTACCTAGTCGGACAAAATGCCTATGTGATTGACTACCGCTGTGTACCATGGCGGACTGAGATCGATGTGCCATCGGGGCTGACGAAGCTCCGAAGCTGTCCTCCTGCATCCTCAGCCTCAGCAACGTTTCGTTGTGGGCAGGGCAAGATCACCCTATCAGGAGTGGGGGTCGTATTTTTAATATCGACAACCGAGTGTGACACAGGGATGTACCTGTTCAGACATGGTAGGGAGTCTTTCCTATCTCAGGTGCACCCAGGGGCTATGGATGAGGGCAGGCGGAAGACCGAAGGTCGGTGTCCCTTCTCGTCTGTGGCCGACCGAATGCCCGGACACCTCGGGAGAATTCAGCCGAACACCCATTCTCCCCGAAGCTCCAACCCAAACTCTGAAGTCGGCGTAATGGACAGCCCGTCACCGTCACATCCAGCTCCTAAACCGCTCTATCCTCTCCGAATCTCGTTGAAACTCCCTTATCGCTTGCTTGTTTGCTGTAGTCGCGGCCACTTTACCTGCTTGCAGAGTTGTCCGATAATTATGTGAATGTCACGATTCCGAAGAAGACTGAGATTTCTGGGCGGCAACGCGTGTGGGTTATATCTACTACCCCGGCGACTCCTAGTTGCTCCCAGTGCTGTGTCGAGTTCGAAAGCGGCTTGGACTCAACTTCTGTTCGCTCTGAATCCGCAACACTGCCACACGAACACAGCATCATCATCATGCCTGAGCCAATTGCCGTCATTGGCGCGGGTTCGCGTTTCCCTGGAGGAGCCGACACCCCTTCCAAGCTCTGGTCCGTCATCCATCACCCTCAAGACTTGAGTCGCAAACCCTCCCGCTTCAACATCGATCCATTCTACCACCCGGTCGGCACACACCATGGAACCACGAACGCTGCCAAGTCTTACTGGCTCGAGGACTCGGGCAGGAGTGATGTGACAAAGTTCGATGCCGGGTTCTTCAACATCCAGCCGGGCGAGGTCGACGCCATGGATCCCCAACAGCGACTCCTCCTCGAGGTGGTGTACGATGGCCTCTGCGCAGCGGGACAACCCATGGAAAATCTCCGCGGCTCTGACACGGCGGTTTACGTGGGCATGATGTGCGACGACTACAACACCATGCTCGTCCGTGACTGGGAGTCGCTCCCACGATATGCCGCCACCGGACTGGAACGGGCTGTCGTTTCGAACCGGGTCTCGTACTTCTTTGACTGGCATGGTCCCAGCATGACTATTGACACGGCCTGCTCGAGCAGCATGGTGGCGCTGGATATGGCTGTGCAGGCCCTGAGGAGTGGGAAATCAACCGTGGCTGTGGCTGCGGGGACAAGTCTCATTCTGAGTCCAGGTATGCCGGGGCACCCCCTCTCTTCCGTCGATGACCTATGGTTTCTGATAGTTTCCTTCACGCCAAACAGCAATGTACATCTCCGAGAGCAATCTCGGCATGCTGTCTCCAACCGGCCGCTGCGCCATGTGGGACGTGGACGCTGATGGCTACGCCCGTGGCGAGGGTGTTGCGGCTGTCATCCTCAAAACCCTCTCACAAGCCCTGGCCGACAAGGATCCGATCGACTGCATCATCCGGGAGACAGCAGTGAACCAGGACGGCCGCACACCGGGCCTGACCATGCCCAGTCACTCGGCGCAGGCTGCCCTGATCCGCGAGTGCTACGCCCGGGCCGGTTTAGACCCACTGAACAACCTGAAGGACCGGCCGCAGTTCTTCCATGCCCACGGAACTGGCACTCAAGCGGGAGACCCGCAAGAATCCGAGGCTATCTCGACTTCTTTGTTCCCTGCTGGGTCTATCGCAGCGGAGCAAGCGGGCAAACTGACGGTTGGCTCCATCAAGACCGTCATCGGCCACACCGAGGGAACAGCTGGGCTCGCGAGTCTGATCGGCACAGCTCAATCCCTCCGGCGCGCCATTATCCCCCCGAACTTGCACTTCCACAACTTGAATCCCAAGGTTGCCCCATTCTTTGAGCACCTGCAGATTCCGACCGTCCCCACGCCATGGATTGTCCCTGAAGGACATGTCAGACGTGCGAGCGTCAACAGGTGAGTTTGGTGACTGGACAGCGTTCAGGGGTTGGACTAACGAGGGATTCACAGTTTTGGGTTCGGTGGTACCAACGCTCACTGCATCTTGGAGGAGTACGTGCCAGAGTCACATCCGACTACTGCGGCCTCCACCATCAACTCGACCCTTCAGTTCACGCCCCTGACCTTCTCAGCCGCTTCCGAGACGGCCCTCAAGGCAACAGTGTCCCAGTACCTCGACTACCTGGAGGAGAACTCAACCGTCGACCTCGCGGACTTGGCCTACACGCTGCAGCATCGTCGGTCCACGCTCAACTACCGCACTGCTGTACCCGCTCCGACGATTCAAGACACGATTCATGCTCTGAGTCTCCTCGTCAACCCTTCTCCGGACAGCAAAGAGGCCGCAGACCTGGGCATCCGGTTCAGCGCAGTCTCTCGCCCCACCAAGATCCTGGGTATCTTCACAGGCCAAGGCGCTCAATGGCCACGCATGGGCGCTCAAATCGCGGAGGCATCCCCCTTCGCCGCGGCTCGCCTAGACGAGCTGGACGCGGTATTGCAAACCCTCCCCGACCCGGCAGACCGCCCGGCCTGGACGCTCAAAGACCAACTCCTCGCTGGCAAGGAGACCTCGCGGATTGGGGAAGCGGCTCTCTCCCAGCCGCTGTGCACTGCTCTTCAGATCCTGCTCGTCGACATGCTGTGCGCGGCCGATGTCTCCTTCGCGGCCGTGGTGGGCCACTCCTCGGGTGAAATCGGCGCCGCATATGCCGCTGGTCTGGTGTCTGCTGAGGATGCCATCCGGATTGCCTACTTCCGAGGCGTCCACGCGAAGCTGGCCTCCAGTCCAAACCCACATGCCCCTCGCGGTGGCATGATGGCTGTCGGTGCCTCAGTTGACGAAGCCCGGGCTCTGTGCGACCTGGACGAGTTCAAGGGCCGGATGCAGGTTGCTGCGGTCAACTCGGCGTCGAGTATCACCCTGAGCGGTGATGAGGACGCCATCGACGAGGCGGAAAAGCTCCTCAAGGTGCGAGGGACGTTTGCCAGGAAGCTCAAGGTCGACACTGCGTACCACAGCGCGCACATGGCGTCGTGTGCTGGGCCCTATCTCGCGTCCTTGGATGGGAGCAACGTTCAAGCCCTTTCCCCGGGCAATGAGGTGACCATGGCCTGGTTCTCGAGCGTTTTCGAGGGGGAGTGCATGACCAAGGACCGACTGACGAATCAATACTGGGTCGACAACATGTGCAATCCCGTCTTGTTCGCGGGCGCCCTTGCTCGTGCGGTCGAGGAAGCTGGCCCATTCGACTTGGCTATCGAGGTCGGCCCCCATCCAGCGCTCAAGGGTCCTGCCACGGCGTCTATCGGCGACGTTCCGTACACCGGCCTGCTCTCCCGTGGTCTGAACGACGTTGAGCAATTCAGCACAGCCCTGGGATACGTTTGGAAGAGGCTCGGCTTTGGCAGCGTCAACTTCTCTGGGGTGCAAGCCCTCTTATCTGGTAACCCTCGGCAGAATACTGTGCTCCGCGATCTTCCTGCGTACCCGTACGATCGTCAGCGCACGTACTGGGCTGGAAGCCGCGTGTCCAACCACTTCAAACACCGACGTGCCATCCACACGCCCAATCCGGTGCTGGGTTCGCCATGCACCGAAGCCACCACACCGGGCGAGTTCCAGTGGCGGAACATGCTGTGCCCCAACGACATGGCCTGGCTCAAGGGCCACATGCTACAGGGGCAGACAGTCTTCCCCGCCACGGGGTATGTGAGCATGGCGATCGAGGCCATCAAAGCCCTGGCACTCGAGTCTCTCGCGGACGCCACCATCAGCATGTTCAAGGTCACCGAGGTCGACATCCCGCGCGCCATCGCGTTTGACGGCGGCGACTCCAAGGTCGAGACGATTTTCAGCGTGTCCTCGGTGGACAGTTCATCCGAGCCCGGTGTCATGACGGCCGCATGGGCGTGCTACATGGTGACGGACGGTGCCGGGAGTCTGGCACTCAACGCCAAGGGGAGGGTGGCGGTACATCTCGCGTCGGCAGAACCAGATATCCTGCCCCTGGTCAAGAACGACCCCTTCAACCTCGTCAGCGTGGGTGACGAGCAGTTCTACAGCAACTTGGAAACTGTCGGGTACGGCTACACCCCGCCGTTCAGGGGCGTCTCAGACATCCGCCGCAAGCCGGGTTACAGCATCGGCACGCTGTATGACCAGTCTGGATCTGCCTGGGATGACAACCTCGCCGTCCATCCCGGCATGCTCGACTCGGCCCTGCAGACTGTGTTTGCCTCCTGGTCGTATCCCAAGGACACCCAACTGTGGTCGCTACACGTTCCCGTGTCTATCTCGGCTGTTACCATCAACGCGTATTTTACTCCTCTTGGCGAGGGCGGCAAGCAGAGCGATATGCGGTTTGAGACGTCCCTGCGGAGCAGGACATACTCCAGGGTTACGGGCGACGTCTACCTGCACACCCCCGATGCTGCGCATACCTTCGTCCAGCTCGAGGGCATCGCCTTGGTCCCATTCTCCCCAGCTACCTCGAAGCTCGACCTTCCCATGTTTGCACAGTTCCAGCACAAGGTCATCTCACCCGACGGAGAACTTGCGGCCGCCGGCGAGCGGTTCTCGGACAGCGACGTCCAGCTGTACAAGGACATTGAGCGTGTATCATACTGGTTCTCTCGTCATGCAGCAGAGTCCATCCCTGAAGAGGAACGCCACGGTTTGCTCCCCCACTTCCAGCGGTACCTCACCTGGTGTGACCGCATGGTGGATATGGCAACCCGCGGCGTCCACCCCAAGGTCATGTCCGAGTACAACACCGACTCTCGCGAGGATGTTGCGCAGATCTTGGGCCAATATCAGCACCGCAAGGACGTCCGGTTCGTCGAGGTGGTTGGCGACAATTTGATCCCCGTCATCCAACAAGGCACCTCGATGCTGGAGCACATGAACCAGGACGGCCTCCTTCGCGCATTCTACGAGGAGGGCGCCCTCTGCGGCGGTCCCAGCAACCGCTGGCTCTCGCGGCTGGCGTCACAGATTTCTCATCGCTACCCTGCCCTAAATATCTTTGAGATTGGTGCCGGCACGGGTGCAACCACGGCATCTGTGTTGCGTGCTCTGGGCGGCACGTTTTCGTCGTACACGTTTACTGACATCTCCAACGGCTTCTTCATGTCAGCTGAGGAGCGGTTTGCGGACCACCATGCTAGCCGCATGGTCTTCAAGACGTTTAACATGGAAAAGGATCCGTCTGGACAAGGGTTTGCGGCGGGCTCATACGACGTCGTTGTGGCTGTCAATGTGCTGCACGTCTCGGCCGACATGGAGGCGTCCCTTGCGAACGTGCGCCGCCTTCTCAAGCCCGGCGGGTACCTCCTTGTGGGCGAGCTCACGTCTACGGACCTTCTCTTCACGGGCATGACTGTTGGAACGCTGCCTGGCTGGTGGATCGGCGCTGAGACCGGCCGGCCCTGGGGCCCGTTGCTCGATCTCAGTCAGTGGGATGCTCTTCTCAAAAGGACCGGATTCGCCGGGCTGGACACGGTGACTCCGGACATCAGCGCGTCCCTTCCGATGAGTGTGTTCGTGGCTCAGGCAGTGAACGACCAGGTCATGCTGTTGCGCAGCCCGCTCGCCGCCAAGGAACGACCCGCAGGAGTCAAGAACGACGGACTTGCCATCATCGGAGGCTCGACGTGGCCGGTGTACAAGCTCAGCCGCGACATTCACGCCGTCTTGGGCCATCGCTGGCACAACAAGCAGTTCTTTAGCTCCGTCCAGGATTTTGCGTCGTCTCCCATGGCCCAAGCCACCGCCACCAGCGGACCCGTCGCCGTCCTTTGCCTCACAGACCTGGACAAGCCTTACCTCGAGGACCTCACTGCCGACAAATTCGCCGCGCTCAAGGTCCTGTTCGCCTCGGCTGGCACCCTGATCTGGGTGACGCGAGGTTCAAGGGAGGTGGCCCCAGCCAGCTACGAAATGCGCGGGATCCTGCACACGGTCAAGACCGAAGCACCCAGCTTGAACATTCAGATCTTTGACCTCGACCCCGAGGCGCCTGACGGAGGCATCCAATCCAACACAGCGGCCGACTTGGCGGTAACCCTGCTCCGACACCACGTCCTCTTCAGCTGGGGCCTCGGCCAGAGTGCCAACGCAGACAATGACACGATGCTCTGGACGGCCGAGCCCGAGATTTTCGTCAGCAACCGCAGACAGCGCATTACCAGACTCGTGCCAGATTCGGACAAGAATTCACGGTACAACTCTCGCCGGAGAGATGTCTGGACCACCGTCAACCCCGCCAAGGAGACACTGGACCTTGTCGCCACCACGAGGCAGGGCAGGGAGAGAACCCTGGAGCTGCAAAAGGTGTCGCCGCTGAGACTGTCTGGCACCTCCTCCGGTTCTCGCACCATTAGGATCACGCACTCGGTGCTGAAGAGCATAGTCGTGAGCGGCGCCGGTTACGTGAGGCTCTGTGCGGGTGTTGATGTCGAGAGTGGTGAACCCGTCCTGGCTCTTGCCCACTCCAGCGAGTCCCCGGTGAGGGTCCCCACCGGATGCTGTGTTTCGCTGGCTGGAGGTCCAGTTGCATCCACACTCGTCTCCGTCGCCGCCTACCTGATCGCCAGCCACATTTTATCCTTCGCATCGAATGGTAGCACGGTTGTTGTCCACGACGCCGATGCCAATCTACGAGCGGCGCTGGACACCCTCTCGAAGGGTAAGAAGATCATGCTCGTGTTTACGGCATCCGAGCTTCGCGAGGACAAGGATGGCAATGCGCCCATCTTCCTGCACCCGAACTTCCCCAGTCACAGCATCAAGTCCGTCGTCCCGACTTCGGCGACAGTCTTTGCCCGTTTTTCACTTAGCGCTACATCGGATGCGGTTGCCGATGCGATTGTAAAGTGCTTGCCGTTGGGCTGCCTCACCATCAGCGAGGACGCGGTGGTCAGCCACGAGGTGGTCGGGTTGCCGAGCCAGCTGGATCTCGACATGAAACTACAAGAGGCATTGGGTTATGCCCCTTTCCACAAGCCCAGTCAAGTCGAAACCGTTCCTCTGAAAGACGTTCCCAAGCAAGGCGGCATCAGCGAGACCCTGGCAGTGGTGGACTGGACGGTCAGTTCCTCGGTCACGGTCAAGGTCCAGCCCATCGACTCCGGCCGGCTGTTCCACTCCGACAAGACTTACTTCTTTGCCGGCATGGCAGGAGATCTGGGGCAGTCGCTCGCAGAGTGGATGATCCTCCACGGCGCGCGGTTCATCGTGCTTAGCTCGCGCAACCCCAAGGTTCACCCCAAGTTTGTCAACGACATGGCTGTCCGATATGGTGCGACCGTCCAGCCCATGTCGGTCGACGTCACCTCCCTCGCCTCGCTCGAGTCCACGGTCGTCTCCATCCGCCAAACCCTCCCTCCCATCGCAGGCGTCGTCAATGGCGCCATGATCCTCGATGACGGCCTGTTTGCCAACATGACCTTTGAGCAGTTCACTCGTGTGACCACGCCCAAGATTGTTGGCACGCAGCTGCTTGACCGGGTGTTCCATGACGACACCTCGCTCGACTTTTTCATCGTTGCGTCGAGTATCGCCTCGGTCATTGGCTTCTCCGGCCAAAGCAACTACTCGGCCGCGAACGAATTCATGACGGGGCTGGTGCACAACAGGCGCCGCCGGGGTCTCGCGGGCTCAGCCATGAGCATCCCGGGCGTCCTTGGTCTTGGGTACGCCGCGAATCAGGCGGGCTTCGAGTTCGACTACTTTGAGAGCATTGGATACATCAACATCTCGGAGGAGGACCTGCACCAGCTGTTTGCCGAGGCAGTGCTGTCGGGCAAGGCCGGGAGTAACGCCCCTGTTGAGGTCGCCATGGGCGTCAATTACATTCCTGCCGATCTGATGATCAAGGACGCGCACAAGAGAGATGTCAAGTTCAGCCACTTTGTGAGCCGGGAAGATAAGAGCCAGGAGGTTGCCCAGGTGGCGGGCGGCAAGGCAAGCGTCAAGGTCAAGGTGCAGCTGCAGGAGGCCAAGAACGCGGAGGAGGCGTACGACATTCTGCGGGACGGATTTGTCGCGCATCTCAAGCGCATGTTGCGGCTGGGCGACGACCAGAAGCTGGAGGAGAAGGTGGCACTGATTGAGCAGGGTGTTGATTCGCTTGTCGCTGTGGATATCAGGTCGTGGTTCCTCAAGGAAGTTGCAGTGGATGTGCCGACACTGAAGGTGCTGGGTGGAGGATCGGTCGCGGATTTGGTGAACACGGCGCTCGAGAAGATGCCTGGGCTTGTGCAAAGCGGCGGCAAGACGGAGGAGCCGAAGCCGGGTCCCGTGTCGGTCCCGTCGAAAGAAAGCCCCATACCGACTCCGTCTCCGCAGTCACGCGGCAGCCCGATCTTCACGCCCCTTGCACCATCAGAGGGATCTGGGTCTGCTTCGGGAGCCACGACACCGCAGTCCAGGGATCCGCTGGAAAAGCCGGGGGCCAAGGTTCATGTTCTAGAGATTACGGAGGCGACCCTGCTGTCGGAGTGAGAGCCAAGATGGGGCAGTGTGAGATGAGACCTTTCGTCGCTGACTCGATTCTCCCGGGGGAGTTTGTCTACTATTCTTCTGTTCAAAGCTTTCCTACCAAATTTATCATCGTTGGACTCTGGTACCTTAACCCACGATATTGCGACTCGCCATATTCCCAGCTCGTGACCCAAAACGCTTCCAAGTGCCATACCGAGTGTCTCTACTGAATGCCCATGCGGTTATTTGTGTACTCATTCAGGGGTTCAGGGGCTTCGGCGGTTCACGGGCTTCGGGTCTCCGCGAGCCCTCCGTTGCATGGCCCAAAAAAGTCGACCTCTTGGCTGAGACTTCCCGACGCATCCCATGAAGTCTTGCCGGGCAGCACTCCGACATGGACATTCGTCGGCCCTTGGCAATGTTCGGAGTTTTCTCAATCAAGCCAGCCGGGGTGGGGCTCAAGTGCATTTCGGATGTTGCATTTGTCAGGGGTAACCTCCGGCTCCGGCTTCGGCCAAGATTCGGAGGTCCCGGTAATCACAAGCTATCGCTGCGGTTTCGACCAATTCAAGTCGTTTGACCCGGGGGTTGGATCGGGTTCGGTATGTCCTGTTTGGCGACGAGTCTGGCCTGAGACAGGCGCGCCTTTGGACATCAGCGATTCCTCGGGAATTTGCTGTTATCGCGCAAGGCCTCTTTCTCGCTGCAAACTTCGTCGGCAACAGTGTGCGGGTTTTCCAAGAATCGTCTCCTTGTTGCTCCTTTCGTCCTTTGGACCAACCCTTTGCCGGTTCCCAGCCGGCTGTTTGGCATCTCCCGAGTGCCTCGTGGCATGCCAATCCAATTTGTATCTTCTACCCGTTTCCCTCTATTACTCACTCCATGACGGCGTGACATCTCCTTCCACTCACTCTGCGTCATCCCCGATGCTCTGATCATGAAGCGCATCATCCTCTTACAGTTCTTGGCACTGTCCTCGGCCACTGTGATCAGCAAGCCCCCTGGTTTGCTCGACCGCAGTGTCCCTTCGCTCCAACATGGGTGCCAGAACACACCAACATCTCGCCGCTGCTGGGGCAAGCACAGCATCGACACCAACTACTACGACACAATCCCAGATACCGGAAAGACCGTGGAGGTCTGGCTGTCCGCGCAGGAGGCCGAGTGCAACCTGGATGGGTACAAGCGACCCTGCATGACATTCAACGGGACGGTGCCAGGCCCTCTGATCACGGCCAGCTGGGGAGACAATCTCGTCATCCATGTAACCAACAACCTCAAGGCCAACGGCACCGCCATCCACTGGCACGGCCTTCGCCAACTCGACAGCGTCGAGTACGATGGCGTGCCGGGAGTTACTCAGTGCGCGATCGCGCCCGGCAAGACGCTTACCTACAGGTTCAAGGTTACCCAGTACGGCTCGACCTGGTATCACAGCCACTTCTCGCTCCAATACTCGGAGGGCCTCTTCGGACCCATGATCCTCCACGGCCCGGCCACGGCCAACTACGACGAGGATCTCGGCGTCCTCTTCCTCCAAGACTGGTCCCACCGGACAATCTTCAGCGCCTGGGACTGGAAACAAAAGTACGGCATCACCCACTCGCTCAGCAATCTTCTCATCAACGGCACCAACACATTCGACTGCTCCGTATACGGCGGGGCCGATCCTAACTGCGTGGGCGGTGGTAGAAAGTCCCAGTTGGTGTTCAAACCGGGGAAGAAGTACCTCATTCGCCTCACCAACGTCGCGCTCGACAGCCAGTTCCGCTTCAGCATCGATGGACACAAGCTCAAGGTCATCGCCAACGACCTGGTTCCCATCATGCCGTACGAGACGGACGGCGTGGTCCTGAGCGCTGCACAGCGGTATGACATTGTGGTCGAGGCCAAGGCCAATTCAGGGAATTACTGGATGCGCGCGCAGTGGGTGAACCATTGCGCCGCCGTCGCAAACGACAACCCCGGGTCCGGGACTGCCATTGTGCGATACGACACGAAGAGCACGAGCGATCCAACCAGCACCACCAACGTCACCCTCCCTGCCACCTGCGCCGACGAGCCAAAGCAGAATCTCGTCCCGCATGTCAAGATGGACGTGACCAACATCGCCGGGACGACACTCGAGAATCTCAACATGCGGCTCACCCACGAGGGGGTGTTTCAATGGACCATCAACAGCAGCAGTCTCATCATCGACTGGGCGAACCCGACACTCAAGCGGATCCTCAATGGGGATGATATTTTCCCCACGCAGTATAACATCATCCCAGTCGAGGTACCTCATGACTCCCGCGCTTTGCCCATCGCTCATGCTGACAAAGCCGAAGAAGACAGCCAACCACAGCCGGACCGACGAATGGGCGATCCTCGTCATCGAGAACCGCGCGGCCGGCGCCCTCGGCTACGTCGCTCATCCGATCCACATGCACGGGCACGATTTCTGGATCCTGGCGCAGACCCAAGACGCGCACTGGGACGGGACCACGGCGTCCTTTAACCTCAAGAATCCGCCGCGGCGCGACACGGCCGTCCTCCCTGCACACGGTTTCCTCGCCATCGCCTTCCGCCTTGACAACCCCGGGGTGTGGCTGGTGCACTGCCACATTGCGTGGCACGCGAGTCAGGGTCTCGCGCTCGAGTTTGTTGAGCAGGAGGGGGCCATCTCGGTGAGAGGGAGGGACAGGAGAGCGTTTGATGACACGTGTAGGGGATGGGACAGATGGGTAGGGCAGGATGGGGGACCGCCTTTTGGGCAGCCTGATTCGGGGATTTGACAAGGGTAGTGCAACTTGGAGAGAAGGCAGTGTTTGACAAGTTAGGGCAATATGAAGCGGTAAGGAGGGTTTAGTATCCTCCTTAGTAGTATATTTGGAGACGATTCGTTTTTATAACGTTGGCATGACTCTTCCACCAAATAATCAGCACTCACCCTCTCCTCGACGTGCAAAACCACATAATGCAGGAGGAAGACAAAGTTTAGCTTCAGCAGCAAAAAACATACAACACAGGGGATTCCCCAGTCGTCACCGACCTAGGTGCTGATCCTGCGGTCAGTAGTTTATCGAGGGGAGAGCGGACGGGATCCCGAGCTTTCTACTGAATCGTGGTCGTGTGTGAACAGTATACTGAAAGTGGAAGCTCTAGAGCCTAGAAAATCGGAGCAACGCGTGGAGATCGCTCCACGACAGAGGTACAGTTGAAACAAGGCTTCTGTTCGCTTCTTGGCCAATTGAAGCGTTGTGGCGGCCCACCAAGACTAACTGGTTAGTCTTTTGGTGGGGTCTTGGTCTTGTGCGCTGGCGACTTGCGCCCGCCCGCCCGTTCTCTCCATTGCTCTGCGCTCCTCCATTGCTCTGCCCTCCTCCATTGCTCTGCGCTCCTCCATTGCTCTGCCCTCCTCCATTGCTCTACCCTCCTCCATTGCTCTGCCCTCCTCCATTGCTCTGCCCTCCTCCATTGCTCTGCCCTCCTCCATTGCTCTGCCCTCCTCCATTGCTCTGCCCTCCTCC
>Ga0247824_10000955_pt1 | contig 15345 bp, 25 predicted proteins | sample 13C_PalmiticAcid_FD_194412 | JGI IMG/M metagenome (GOLD analysis project Ga0247824, IMG submission 194412) | Soil microbial communities from agricultural site in Penn Yan, New York, United States - 13C_PalmiticAcid_Day48 | ecosystem: Environmental > Terrestrial > Soil > Agricultural land... | reverse complement strand
GGAACCGGGAGTGGGGCAGGCGATGATGAGGGCCACATGCCAAACCACGGGCGGCCCTTTTCTCGTTCCCGGCGCACAAGCACCCCGCTTTGTTTGAAGCTTCATCGTCCCGGCCTGCGACCGACCGCTGATTCTCTCGCGACAGTTAGTCTAACATCATAATGGGATGGGGGAATGGACGTGTAAAGATCCAGTTGTTTTGACTGGATGCTGGGTGTCCCCCCGAGGACATCGACCTGTTCCGTGGTGGAGGTTGGGGGTGAGGAAAACCAGGGATTCGGTATTCCTTGGCATGATGATCCTGTGTATAGGTAGGTGAGAATCACGGTTTGGTTTTGATGTCTTGTTGTTTATCTTGTGGGGTGACCGCTGATGAGGGTTACCAGGGAGCCGAGCAAGTTCCAGGGGCTCAACCACGTCTACTTCGGGCCAGAAGCAGTGAATTATGTGGTCCTGCCGGTTATCCCGCCCAAGGATACATGATGCGGCTTCATGACCACGCATTGGTACGCTACTCCTTGGGCCTTTTTGGGGGTGGTTGCGTCGTCGCGACTTGCCACATGCTTTGACCGGAAGGATTTCAGATCAGCTTATCTGCATGTAGTTTGTATCGTCCGACTGCCTCCTTGGCAGGATGCTGGGGGTCTTGGTTGCTAGCTGGCTTACCCGTAACCCTGAGTCCAACAACAACGCGTTTCTGGGCATCAATCGTTTCCCTGCTTGAAGTTGTGGGGCCATGTTTGTTCTTGGGAGGCTGAAGGTTGCCAAGTATCAGTGGTAGAAGTGATAGGACTGCCTCCGTGAACGGGAGACAACTTCAAGCTCGATGGTCATCAGTGAGAGCCTGAGATTTGGTTTGACAGCAAAGCCTTCAGACCCCCAGCTGGGTCCCCAAGTCGTGTGATAAACCCAACCGCTCTGGTTGTGTAAGTCTTGTGGAACGTCGTATTTTGTGTGTCCCTTCACTGGCCCTCTTTAATAGCCTGTTTTGGCCACTCGACCCTCGCTGCAGCACTGCCGCTTTGGTTGATTTCAAGGTGAGACCTTGGTTCAGTAGTAAACTCGCCTGGTAGACTTCCCCGCACTCGTGACAGCTTTTAATTCCCGCTTTATTAGTTCAGGAACTTGTGCACGCGGCTGGTTATGGATCACATGCTGTGTTGTGAATCCTTCGAGTCCTGATGGGGATTGGGAATCCGCCGCGTCTGGTGCGTCCGAATCAGGACTGGACTGTATCATGAAGGGCGGTGATCGAACTTCCGTCGTTCTAGTTATTTAAATGTGAGATCTTGAAATCCACCTCGTGGTCAGACTTGGCTTGCACCTCGTGCTGCAACGACACAGTTTCGAGTCACCAACAACCACAAGAATGAGAACATCCCGGGTCGCGCTTCTCAGCGTCTTGTCCGCTCCAGGTGTTTTGGGGCACAGTAAGTCTGCTTCTGTTCGACACCAACAGAATGGACGGATCTACTGCTAAAGTCAATCAGATGTCCAGGGAATCCTTCTCGTGAATGGCACCGAGACGCCCCAGTGGAAATACGTCCTGTATGCCACGACCTGGCCACCGCTGGCAGCTCCAACATCATTCAGCCCTGCTGGTGCTAATATTATACAGCGACGTTGGCCCCGTGTATGCCATGAACCTCGAATATTACCCTCCCGATTACCAGGGCTACAAGATAGAACCCATCATCGGTTCCGCAAACCCAAACGTTACCTGCGGCCGGGCAGCATTCGATTCGGCGCCCCGAACCGAGACCGCCGACGTGCTCGCGGGTTCCGAAGTTGGCTTCCGAGTCTCGACTGACGGCTATGGCAACATAAATGCGCCGTACCGCCAATACCCGGGCCCATACTTCTGGCATGCGGGTCCCGCGCAGATCTACCTCTCGCGCGCTCCCAACGACGACCTCCGGAGCTACAGGGGCGATGGCGACTGGTTTAAGATTGCCTACTCGGGCCCGACTGATAACCAACACTGGTCGCTGTGGCCGAGCGTGTCCGATGTGCGTTTCCCTTGACCTTGTATTAGTCTTCGCTGGTGAATTGTACCGGATGGATGCATCATGCTGATGGCAGATCCTTCCGCAAATCCAGTTCAACTTCACCATCCCCAAGACTACACCACCTGGCAAATACCTGATGCGCATCGAGAACTTCATGCCCACCTCACGTACGGGCTACCTCCAATTCTACATCAACTGCGCCCTCGTCAACATCATTGGCCCCGGCGGGGGTACGCCGACCGAGTTTGTGAGGTTCCCTGGCACATATCAGGACGAGGATCCGGGTAAGAAACCTCTGAGCTCTGTACAGCAGCGGACTTTGCTAATTTGATGGCGTTTAGGTTTTCTCGTGCCCCCGGACCAAGAATACCTGGGCGGGCTTGTGAAAGAGGAAGACTTGAAGTTGATGGAGTACAAACCCCCTGGTCCCGCTGTGTGGATTGGGTAAGTGGCAGTGATCCTGACGGGTTGGACGCTCGGGCAGTCGGTTTGGAATGTTCTCAGACTGGGAACTGTTGACAGGCACCTGGTGTTAGTCAAGACTTGACCACAGTATCAGAGCTTGGAAGGCTGGATGAACAGAAATTCATGTAATGTCGCAGCGCATCTCCCCATATTTCTAGTCCTCACCATGACCCTGAACACGTTCAGCACTCAATACAGTGTCCCCAACACGTAAACCACAAATTCACCAGAGAGTCGTAGTTAGGTAGGTAGGTGGTTCTCCTCGCGCATGCAGTTAATGTCAGAAACACAAGGAGAAGAGACTCTGGTGGAGAATAGAAAATTGAATATTAATTGGCTACCTGACTATTAGTGTTTGGTAGTACCGTCGTAAAGCTTGTCGTCCCCAGAGTCCGAAGCGACCGAACCCGCCGACACCATGGTCGACGAGACCTGCACCGTCCGGTCAACGCGGACGTGGAGCAACTCTTCATCGTTGTCGCCCATCACCTTGCGGTTCCACGTCCGCAGCTGTTGCGACTGCACATGCGACTTGTTGCCGGCCGTAGCCGAGCTGATGCGGACGGCATTCGACCCGGACATGGAGCCCTTCTTGACGTTGACGACGAGCATGCGGAACATGGGGATCGCCTGGGCAATGATGGTGATGCCGGGTTCCAGAAAGTTGAAGATGGACATGAAGATCATAAAGTCTAGATGGAGTTAGCCCATCGCTCTGCTTTTCTTCGGGAGGGATCGTTGCCAACATACGGTAATTGTTGTCAGTCTTTTTGAGCTGGAAGAAGGCGCGGAAAATAACAACGGTGCCTGTGATGGCTCCGAGGCTCATGGCAAAGGTGAGACCGATCTTCTCGCGGACGTCCAAAAGTAGGTTCCGGACGATGAACCAGGGGAAGAGGGCGAGTAACACGTCGATGACGCCACCGTACACTACGATGTATTAGCCACAGCAGCAACATATCAAGGCCAAGGTTTCGTCTTACCAATAGTTGTACCGCCGAGGTACTGGAGGTAGACGTGGTGCATGCAGGTCGGATACGCAGGCCGGAACACCTTCCTATCGTCGGCGCATGCCGGGACCCAGATGGAGATCATGCCCGGTACCAGGATCAGGTTTGCCGTCAGCATGACGAACCAGAGGAAGTATTTGAGGTAGCGGCTCCGAACGATGCGCGAGAGGGTGATGGCAAAGGCGACCTTGGACCAGGCGGTTGCGAGCGTCGTCATGGCCGTGCCGGTGTTTTGGAAGAGGTAGAAGTGGATCTTCTCATCGTCGGTCGCATAGCCCGTTGCGATGATGCTGCTCAGCATCGCGGCCGAGATGAGCAAGATGACCTGTTTAGTTCAGCCTCGAGGGTCCATTCGTGAGTATCGAGGGTCTAACATACCCACGACAAGACAAGCAGGGCATCGTCCCACCACAGCTTGGAGAACTGGTGCCGGCACCATAGTCGGACGGCGAGGAAGGCGCCCGAGGACAAGGTCAGGACCCAAATGGCGACGTTCGTCTGGGCAAAAACGGCGTCATCTCCGCTGTCGCTCTGCTTGGTGCCGCTGTCGTCTGTTGTTGCATTCATTTTGGCTGCGCACTCAGCCTCGAGGGACGAGGAGTTGATGGAACACTGCCTGGCGATCTTGGCAACCAACTTGATGGGACCAGCGGGAGAGCTGGTTCGGGAGGGACCCGAGGGATCAAGCTGACTTTATTAAACGAGTGCAACCACATGGCTAACCGGGTTGCGTACCAGGTTTTGCGCAAAGTTCCAGGTCCGATGGAGCAGAGAATCCGGGGTATGGAGACATCGGCGAGCGGAGAACATGCTGTCGACCAGGGGCAGAGTGCGCATCTGCAGGCATCAAGGCAGGGGTTCGGATCCATGGTGCTGGAGTCACGGTCCGGCAGGCAAGCTGGCACAGGCGAATCGGCACCGATTCTCGTCAGGAGAGCGACAAAAAAACGAGTTGCCCGAATGAAGCCATCGAGTTGCCACTGGGCCCGGGCCTCCTTGGTCAGGGGTTCCCAACGGCGCTGCAGCCAGCATGCAGCTGTGACAGCCACGCACCTGTTGCCTTTCTGAGCCTCTCACGTTAGTGTGCTGCATAGCTCGGAAACCGGCCAACACGCTTGCGTGGTGTTTGGCAATTGATTCGCGGTTCGGCGGCCTGTGCGCAGCCAGTCTGTGCGGTGATGGAGTGTAGTCCAGGGGTTGCCGGGGTGTGGGGAAACAGCTCATACGGCGAGGGCAGGATATCCATGGAGGGGGCGAGCTCTGTGCGTTTCTCAAATCCGTCGCGACAAAGCCGCAGGTGCCTGATAATGTTACACGTGTGCGTGGGAGGCGAGGCTGGCTCAGCAGCGCAGTCCACAGGTTTCCAGAGTACTCCACCACCATTCTCACATCGTGACCATGCTCAAGGCTATGGTTTCTGGGCAAGTGGCCAGGGCTCAGGGTTGTCATCACCGTTGAGCTTGTGGAGCCGCCTATGTGGCTAAGCATCTGATGACTGGGTGATGGGGGAAGAGTCTAGACCCCTGAGGTTCCGTGGCACCATTCCATCAGTATCTTCGACGCGCTAACTTGATTGCAATCATTTCCCAGTGCCCGCTTTGCCACCAGACCAGTCGCGCTTCAGAATTATCCGGAATCATCATCCTGCCGCAGCAGCGTAGCCGGGTATCATTGCACTGGGACTTTTGCATCCATCTCGGCTCCTTTTCCATGGAAGTTGCAATGACTGGGCACCGCTGGCGCTGCCGGGCTAAAATCCACGGCCGCACATGACAAGATCTAGTGATCTCCACTTTGTTCCGATTCCAATTTTCACCCACGAGCGGTTCCAGGCCTCGTGTTCCGGTCCCTCGGGTCAGGCGGGGCGATAGACACCATAAACCACCCGGCGATGGCAGCAGCCATTGGAAGATGAAATGTGCGCTAGTTTCCCGCTACCGAATTCCTATCTCTCCCGCTCCGGGCACAAAAAGCAAAAAAAGGGGAGTCAAGACCGGCAAAGGCACCCGAGGGCCACAACCAGGTAATTACCGTACACGACGGCGAAAGCCAACCTTTTCCACTACAGTACGTGTCTTCCGTATACATGTCCGGGAAACGGGCTTCTGGCCGGGGGCGCAGCCTCGCATGGCCACTGCGGCGAGGTTGTTGTCACCTTTATTTGCCCATCAACACGGGCATGTAGACAGCTGCCTCGATCCCAGGGCTCCCGAATGAGAATTGCCGCTTTTTCTTGGCTGAACAACAGCATCATCAAACTTCATCAACCTTGATGACCACACGCGCTGCTGCGGCGCTCTAAACTGCAAATCATCTACCGGATTGGAAGCTAGTCGTCCCTTGGTAATCACCAATACCTTTGTCAGTCAGTCTGTGCGCTGTGGCGATAATCCCTGAAATCACTCTGGGCCCTGGACACTAGGAAGATAGTCGTTGGTGAGCGATGGCTTGGCTACCTTAGTGAACTCCCTAGTCACGAAACTGGATACGCCGGGAAGTCGTGTGCAAGCTGATCGGCTGGAAGTGCCGGATGCCAGGAAGCGGACAGCAGCGCGGCCTTGCACGTGTCTCACCTACTCTGTATCTTATCTTGGTACCCAGAGCCTCGCCCATGCCCTTGCTCTCCAGCTTGAGATAAGTGGAACAACAGTTCCCTCTTCAGCAGACATGCAAGAAGAGATTATGGGGGGAATGACCACCAAATTGTGCTAGGATTTTTGGAGGCAAGCATGGATGACGCAGGGAAGTGATGTGCGCAGAAAGTGTCCGTTCACACAGGTCTGTTCCCTCGTCACGGTCGTGTGCTCAGACACGGCGTGTGCTAACCAGCCACGAAACGTCTACCGTCGGCATTCTCGTCGTGGCTGTTCTGCACCCCATTTGCTCGCTGACCTCCTCCTGTCCACCATGAACAAGAGCGGTGCTTTCCCTGCAAGCGTGGCGGAGTCGTGCATGATGTGAAACGTTGACCGAGCTCATCACCTCCCTCATTTTCCCACATGATACCTTACGTAGCTTGTCATCAAGCCTCGTTGCCGCCGCTAATCCATTCACCCATCCATCTCAGAACATGTTAGCGCGATACCTCGTTGAAACACGGTAAGTATTTTCTTCTTCAGCCTCTGCTTTCCTGTCGGTTGCCACTACCGGACTCCGGACGTCAGTTTCACCGCCAGGATTGTCATCCGAAGAAAGCACCGACTAGCGACATTGTGCTCGACCTCCTCACCTACTAACTACGTCGTGCCCGAACTCCTCGACCGCAAATGGAACCCCATGGTGACTGTTCACAAATGTCTGGTGCATCTGGCCTAACTTGGGTCACCATCATCATCACTCGGAGTGTCTGAGCAACCCGAATTCATGCTTGCCAGCATGCACGTACATTCGTTTTTCGACGCCGAAACGACCAAGCAACAGCTGTTAGAGCTCACAATCATTTACTCATATTGCGAAGGGGATCATGAGTGGGAACAACTGCACAAACACATCGAGTTTTCCTTGATATTTGTTGTTGACACGTCGTCAGGCGCCCATGACATCGGTATTGATACCAGGGTACCTAAGGTAAACTCCGCCCCCTGCCACCAGGTGTTCCAAATCTACCGTTCCCAACGTGCATCTGAAGATTTTGCATAATATCTGTAACCGTTAACACCGTTGACCGGCGTTCTGGCTAGGCTACATGTGACTCATCCCTTTCTTTGAAGGGGTTTGCAACATCGTCATCGTCGGTTCCGCATTTCCCAAGTCGAGCTGGAATGGTTAGCCAATCTGAGATTCAAGATGCAATGCACGGGGAAGAGAGTAGGGCAAGGAGAAGTAGGAGTTCAGTACCAAGAGTGCAGTGATTATCAGTGTAGTGGCCGTTGACGTAGCAGTTGTAGTCTTTGATAAAATGCCAGCCGCTTCGTCGGCGTTAGTGAACTGTTAAGTGGCGAGGGTTGCTGGAGAACACACCAGTTGACACGTCCATTGATAGTAACGCATTGTGCAGACACAACACACCAAAAGGGATGAACTGTCCCCTTATGCAGCGCCTTCCTGACGGAGTGTCTGGTGCCCGGCCCAGTGCGGCAGTTCACCGTTGTAGCGCCGCCGACGATGGCGCAGTACTGGGGGCGAACAATCGCCGCCCTCTCGTCAAGAGTCGTGCCGGGGACATCTCCCGCAGAGGCAGCCACGGCCCCGAGGGCGCCCGCGAGAAGAAAGCCCAACTTCATGACTATAAACAAAGCCCGTGAGCGACCTTGAGGTAGAGTGTTGTGGGACGTTGTGCTGCAGGAGACAAAAGAAATGCATGCCTTGGGGGCGTTAAATAGCTCAACAAAACTCTCAACCTTCTCGCGTCGGAAGAATGACACTCCGCACATTGTCAACACCACGCTTCGATGGGGAGCTAACTAAAGTTGGGGAGAGAACCGAGGCAGCCAAGTGCTTAATCCTGGTCATAGAATTGTTTAACTGTCAGACCTCGGGGCAACTTACCTCCGAGAATCTGTCCACTCCTGCCCTGTTGTGAGCTTGTTTCTTTCTTTGAGGAGAATGCTATCACCGCCGCCTCATTTGGAATTCAAGACTAGGTTGGACCATGGCCGTCGGGCCCCGAGTTTGATGGCGAGTTGTCATTACCAATTTGGATGGCTAGATACTGTACTCCGGGGCTGGAGGCATCGATGTTGCACTTTTTAACGATTCAGCATCCACATTTGCCCTTTCAAGGGACTTGGAGAAGAAGTGGGCCAACATGCGGTCAGGCTGATCAGCATTCCTCTTTGGACTAGGGCACGAGTCCATTCCGCTCTGGACTCCGCAACTCGTCCCAGGTCCCTTGGTATGGTGATCCATGTTGTTGATCTTTCGGACCGCTAGAAGATTGCGCAAACGCCAGGGAAAAACCTCATTCACAGCCCGTATTTTCCGATGAAACTGCAGCACTGTAGGATTAGAAGGCAGAGGGGTTCACATCACCTCTGCGATCATCAAGAACATCACCACGATGTTGAAAGACGCGTAGCCAGCCAGGATCGGCATCGGTCAGGACCAACCCGAACCCAAAAAGACAGAACGAAACCATTACTCACCCTGCGGTACGCCCCATCAAGGAGCGCCTTCAAGAGACCCAAGTCCCTCGTCGCCGTTTTCGGGAGCCCACGAGCGACAGTCTTCGGGATGGGGAGGTCAGAGTCAAGGCTGAAGATGCCAGACTGAAGAGAGCCTGGAGGAAATGGTCGGGAGAGCGTTATCTTGGATGCACGCACGCGGTCCCTTGATAATATTGAGAGGGCTTTGCTTGGCAACACGCGAAGTTGGGGGAGGTGGACCATCATCATGATGACGAGGTCTTCATCACCTCACTATCAGGATACGTCGCCCTGACAACATTGCCTACCTACCTATGCTGATGCTCTCCTCCTGCTGTACTCGGCCAGCCGCGCCATGTGATTTGTACGTATTGCCGCTGACAGAGTTATCGTTTCCGATACCGGTAATGTCAGAAGGCTTGTTCGATCTGTTAGTGACTCGGGATACACTTTTAGTCTTCTCTGACAGGTGTTCTGACTTGGTGCTTGAGACTGGACGCATGCCGTCGCAAACGCTGTGTTCAATGACCTTCACAGCCCGAACAACGATGCAGACAGGTGCCATGCCATGCAGCCACCCTATTTGCTGCGTAAAAACAACACATTGATATCGGTGCAGTTAAAATTGTGGAAGCAATACGCAAGTGAAAGAGAACTTTATGAGCTCGTTTGGCGTCGCAGTCCCGATGTCGTGAGGTGCCTGTCCATTCTGTCTCCACGGCTATTTTCCAACTTGGAAACTTGAAAGACAGTGACAACTGACTACCTGGTAGGTGCTTTGTCTTATTCCGTTCAAGGTAAGGAACCTCGGTTTACATGATAATTAGTACCCAAGTGCTCTGGTTGGAGAAGGGTGAGGCCATTGATTGCAGTAGCATCGTGCATCCGGGCATCCCCCTTGTTCAAAGAGACTGAATCACACAACCGCAGAAAATAATTGGCAATGAATATCCGTTGCATTTGTGAGCTTTCCTAGGTATGCAGCAAAACGGTATTTGCCAATTGATATTGTGGTTTTTGGTTAACTCGGACCAACGGTCCACAGGTCCAGGCAGCAGTCGCTGTTGGGGACTTTGGACGACTCAGTCCCCGCTTGCTTCAATAAATGCTTCCCCAACACCTCCTTCATCCCACACAACAATTTCATCCCACAAACAATGGAAGCGACAAGAAAACCCAAAGACGGCATCATGGCCACGCAAGTTCTCCCCGCACATACCATCCTCTCGCTTCCAGCAGCGCGACAAGAACAGTCGCCTTTGTTCACGGTCCTCCCCGCGGAGCTCCGCAGCGAGATCTTTGCCCTGGTCCTCACCGACTACCCGGACCCGTCGCCAGACACACGCTATGCCGCCGAGACATGCTACACGCGGCCGAGCTACTTTGCGCCGCGCAAGAGCGACATCCGCCTCCTCCGGACCTGCCGCGCCGTCTACCAGGAGGCCTGGTTCATGCCCTTCATCCTGCGCGAGCAGTCCCACTGGCTCACCCATCGCGATCGCGCGCCTCCCGAGTACAATTACATCCGGCAGCTTGAGAATCTGCAGTCCACCCTCGCGCGGATCTCCCAGCAGCACGGCACGCAGCATGTCGAGACGCACGGGCTGCGCATCTTTGCCCAGATGTGGGCGCTGGAGGAGGGGCGCTTGGGGGCCTTGTTGAGAACGGTGCCCCTGCTGCACCCGCGCAGCCTCACTTTGACGATTCGACATGCCGACTGGTGGTGGTGGGAGTCGGACGAGCCGCTCCGGTTCGAGGGGAATTGGATCTGGGAGATGAGGTCCTGCCTGCCGCCGAGTGTGAGGGAGTTTCGGATCGAGTTGGAATCCGTCAAGAGGAAAAAGGAGCAGGTGGACAGCATCGCGAAGCAGATGGCCGAGCGTTGGTTCTTCAAAAGAATGGACGGCGTTGCCCTGTTTGCCGATGCGTCCGGCGCCGCCAACACGGTGGACACGTGGACCGGCTCGAGCACCTGGAATGACGAGACGTGGACCCGGGACGAGACGAGGCCCGGAGAGATTGACTATTACATTATTTCTGTGGTATTCCGGCCTCGGCACGCCCTTGAACGGCGCGGGGGCCATGTCAGCCCCCAGGCCGCCCGAGTTGGTGAACAAAACCATCCTTTCATCATTCCCCAAATGAGATTGCGTTGGATTCGGCCACAACCCGCCCCTCGCGTGGCCACGGGAGAGAACGAATCGGAGGAAGATGAAGATGACGATGATGACGATGAGGATGATGAGGACGAAGAGGGCGAGGATGGACATGATGATCACGAGGAGCATGTTTAAGAGCCGGAGAGTGTGACAATTTCAAGACGAGGGTGTTGCCAAATGGCCTCGAACTGCACCCCGAAAGGGATAATTCCTCCGAGCTGCAACGCATTTCCTACAACGTTTCTCAGGTCTCCTTCCAGGCCTCCAACATGAGCTCCTTTACCGTCCTTGGCTTGATATCCGGAAAGTCGTCGTTCAGGGAGTGAGAAGGCCGCAAGTCAAACTCGCCCTGCTCGAACATGATGCCAAAGGCCGCAAAGAACCCCTGCAGCATCGGCTTGGGAAAGAACGGGTAGAGCGACGGATGCGAGGGGAGCTCGGTGATCTGCCCCGCCTTCAGCTTCTCCAGAGAATCGTTCACCACGGTGAACTTGGTACCCTTGGTCTCCTCGGCGAGCCGCAGGAATTCGTTCCAAGTCACCGTGTCGCCAATGATGTAAGACGACTTCTCCCATTTTGGCTGTCCCACGAGTCCCACAACAAAGCGAGCAACATCAAAGGTGTGAGTGAAGACTATGGGAACGTCCCCCGAGCCCGGGATTGCGGCAAAGTTGTTCGCGATGTCCAGGACGAGAGCGATGGGAGGCAAATACGACTTAACCTTCGGGGCAAAGTAGTGGTCCGCGAAGTACCCGGTCACAACTGAGGTGTACTCGAGCGAAGTAGCCTCGATGGCTTTGATGACCTCGAGCTTGACCTTGGTGATGGGGAAGGCCGTTGACGACCTGGGGTACCTGTCAGCTACTCTGTGAGGTATCTTGACTTGGTGGAAGGATCAAGACTTACTCGTCTGAATACTCGATGCCCCAGGTGCTGGGAATGTAGCGTTTGGTAGTTGCCGACTTGGCCGCGGCTTGGATGAGGGCATGCTCGGATTCGGCTCCATGGACCATATCAATGGCCGAAATGACCAGCTCAACCTTGTTGGTTTCGAGAGCTGCGGCGAGCGAGTTGACGTCGCTGTAATTCACGGCAAGGATACGTGTGCCGATTTCAGCCTCCTTGGATTCCGACGTCTGCAACAAGCCACGATTAATGATCAGAGACATGATTTTTTCGTCTCCAACATTGCTCACGTACCTCTCGAGCCAACACAACGATGGTGTGCTTCCCCTCGGCAACCAAGGCGTCGACGATGGCACGGCCTAACTTGCCAGTGCCCCCAGCAACAGCAATCACGGACATACTGATCGTTTTGACGGGGATGAATGGATGATATGATGACTGAAACTCCTTCTCTCGGTCTACACGGGGTCATGTTTGCAACGTTGCGTGACGGAATGCTCTGATAAATAGGTTGCTGCGCTTGGGACGCGGAAGTAGTTTGCTTCCGCGCACCTGGTTGCATTGCCAAATACAGGAGGCGACGGGGGTGGGCTGTGCTGAATCATCACAGGCTCTGTTGGTCGTGGCAAGGCGGAAGCAAAATACATCCGCCCGCAGGAAGCTCTATCCCTGTTGTGGCGACCCCAGCAGAAGCGGGACCAGCCCCAGCACAAGGTTGGTGGGCAGCGGAAGCAGATTTCGAGGGCGGTTACAAATACCGACTTCGGTCACAAAACCAAGAGCGAAAGACCGATCGGGGGCAGCGGCATGTCGAGACTCCGTTGACTCCGCGACCGCCGACCGTTGCAGCCCTTGATTCAGCAACGCCAACAAACGGCGGAACTTTGCTTGAGATCCCGCGATGGCGTCAGATACACCTGAGAACGGTGGAGCTATCCCCAGCGAGCAGCAATCACTGCAAGACGATGACAGCGTGGAACAGCACAAGCAGCGGACCAGTACGGTAGGGGCTCACAATCTGGCACCCACTCTCGCTCAAAAAGCCCCCTCACTTACCATGTGCCAACTTCCAAGGCCTGCCTGCAATGCCGGTCTAGAAAGCGACGCTGCGATGGCCAGAAGCCAACATGCTCGAGTTGCAGGTCTGGGCAGTCAGCTTGCCAGTATCCTCGCGTCCAGAAGAGGCGGGGAGCAGGGAAGAGGTAAGTTTATTTGGCAACCAAGAACAGGCACCCGATTTCTTCATGTTAACCGCCTGAAGCAAGTTGCGTATCAGGGCACTCGAGGATCGATTGTTGAGCCTGGAATCAAAGCTCCGGACGTCGGACTCAGTTGTCGTCGAACCAAAACCCGACAGCCATGCAGAGTCGGCCGATGCTCAGTCCTCCGGTTCACCAGAAAACGCTGCGGAAACGCCCAACGCTTCACAGACTGGCATCGGTGCCTCCCAGACAGCGCAATCTCCAAGCCCATGTGAGCCACCGCCACTGCCCCATCACCCGCTGTTCAGGCAGATCCCCGAGCGAGCAGCTGAGCTTAGAGCTCGTGCTCCCGTTGGCTGGCTCAGAACCACGGTGGCCTCGCCTGTTCTCCCAGGGAATGCAGAGCTGTCGCTGTTGGAACACTCCCTCGGAGAGATCTGCAAAGAGTTTCCCCTGATCCACCCTAGCGAGCTCTTACATCGGCTACGAACCAACGGCACTGCCAGCATCGAGGCTTGCGGCGGTGCCGCGCGATGGGCCTCTGTCAACACCGCCATCGCCCTGTCCCTTCACACCAAAACGGCAAATCGCGCTTTCAAGGAGCTGTCTGGGTTCGCTTGGAGTTACTTCAAAAATGCTTATGCAGCATTCTCCGAGCTGGTGCTGCAAGGAAGGGAGCCAGAGACGGTGAAAGCCCTGGTTTTGATGGCTTTGTTTGCTGGGAGTTCAGCCGACGCGCGAACAACTTCGCTTCTCTTATCCACTGCCCTCAGGTTATCACAGAGTCTGGACTCAAGTTTGTTTGGGGTATCTCGTGGCGAGAGCCACAACGCCGTCGAGGCGGAGGACGCACGGAGGACCTTTTGGGCGGCGTTTGTTTTGGATGCTGAGCTCTCTCTCTGCTGTGGATTGGGTTCCGCACTTGGGGCCGGCGACATGGAGATTGATCTTCCGAGCGAGGAGTGTCTCCACGATGAGGATGACAAGACATGCCCGAGCATCTTCAAACGGCGGGCCGAGCTCGCCTTGATTCACTCGGCGGCCAGGACGCGTCTCTACTCGCGTGACGCATTCAAGATGCCTGAGAGCGAGCTCCTCAGCACCGTTGTCACGCTTGACCAGGCCTTGGACGACTGGAGACGAAATCTTCCGCCAGAGTTACAGCCAGGAATTCCCGGGGAGGCCCTCGAGCCTCACTGCGTCGTCTTGCATCTTGCTTTCCACAATCTCACCTCCATGGTTCACTGGGCCGCGCGCAGGCACAGGAGCTGGGACGCCAGTGCGGCTGGGCGAAGGCTGGGAGAACAATCCTTGTCGTTGACGAACCTTTCAAGACTGAAAGTCAGGGCCGCAGCACAGCACACGCTCCGTTTGCTGCGGCAGTTTCCTTTCGAACAGTTTGCGCAGTTCTGGTACGAGTGTCCCCGTCATCTAACCACACTGTCAACGGGATCAGACTGACTTCGTTTCACAGGCGGAACTTGTGTTACCCATTGTCGGCAGCCATGACACTGCTTCTCTGCATCCTTGAATGCCCTAACGACCCGGACGCCGATACCGATACCCAGCTGCTCAGGGGATTTGCGCATCAAGTTCGTCGCGTACAGAATGACGGGGACTTTCCGAGCCAGATATCGGGCTTGGTCACGGCATGCCTTGGACTCGAAAAGCTCGGCAGCGTCGCGATTGGCCAGAATAAGAACGATGAAAGACCAGGGGTCGGAGCCGAGCCATCACCGGGCACTTTCCCACATGGCACTGCCGAAGTAAGTACACGCCTCACCCGCCGTCTTGGGAACACGATTCATTGACATGCCTGCTAGACAGTGAGAGGCTTGATGAGCTCAGCCACTCATCCAATGTACTTGGCCCAGGGGTGGTTGACCAACCTGCCAAACCGCGATCTTGGAACATCCCAGTCAGTCGCCCGCATCCTCGGGATACCCCTGGCTGAGAGCAATCTGTATGGCCCGCTCGTTCCCGGGTGTGTGAGTCCGGAGACATACGGCTTTGGCTTTTCGTCCCAAAAGGACGGGACGCATCAATAATGCCCAAACGAGAAACTTTTCATGCGCTAGCCTTCGCCAAGGGGCGGCCAAGAAACCCAGGCACCCGGTAAGAGAGGGCAGCTGTCACCAGAGCCGAGGAGGTCTCATCTCGTTCTCAGCAACAGACTCAGCCATAATAATACCATTCCCCCGCTCCCGCCTCCCCCGGTGACCCTAGCGGATGTATGGTCGTGTTGGGAAAGGGTGTGTCTTGGAGATGGTGTCGGCTACACCAACCGCTGCCTCCAAGACAACGGCGCGTGGACCTCGGCTCTGCGATGTGGTTAGAGGATTCATGGCACCCCCGCCAAAGGGGAAGCTAAAAGCGAAGCTACTCCAAATTGAGTCAAGCCATCAGCCGTTTGAAGTTTGGAGTCCGGGGAAGCGGGTCCTCGCTTCGCTGTGCCACAGATATTGTGCAATGGTCGATGACTGGAAATGCCATGGCTGCATGCCACTGCA
>Ga0247824_10000953_pt1 | contig 15349 bp, 8 predicted proteins | sample 13C_PalmiticAcid_FD_194412 | JGI IMG/M metagenome (GOLD analysis project Ga0247824, IMG submission 194412) | Soil microbial communities from agricultural site in Penn Yan, New York, United States - 13C_PalmiticAcid_Day48 | ecosystem: Environmental > Terrestrial > Soil > Agricultural land... | reverse complement strand
TACCCACCCATGTCCCTGGGCATTGGGACCAAGGTACTAACTGCAAAGTTGCAGCCAGATTCAATCGGTCGATCGCGAGATACACTCGATCCTAGTCTACTATGAATCACATAGGACTTTTTGCATGGATTTTGTTCAGGAGCTACCGTCTTTATTAACCCCCGTGCTGCAAACTGATGATGATGCCGAGATGTCTCTTTCCTTCGAACCCCCAATCAGTTCTACGACGCCTTACTTCTCCACTTGCTGTTCATCCTGCTGCTGTGGTTGCTCGACAGAAATATTGGTGGTGGTCAAGAATGTATCCGGTACTTCTCTCGCTGAAGACTCTCTCGCCCGAGACACCACAGAGGCCATCATGATCAGCCTGTTACTTGCTTCGCGAAATAGATGGCCCGGCTCACCAACAACACCACGCTGTTTCAATAGCTGCTTATTGAGTGAGGTCAATCCTCGTGCATTTTGTATCGACGCTCCTGTCACTGCGAGAGAACCCTTTATGGCACCCCAGCAGAGCTTGACATGGCATTGCCCTTCTTTTTCGATGACCTGCCACTTGAGCACCGATCCATCTTGGCAGCCAGTGACCAGGTAATTGGCATCGGTAGAAGGAATCCATGTAACACCGAAGACAGCCTCTTGGAAGCTTGGTATCACTGCTCGGCACCGACCAGATGCGACGTCCCAGAGTCGCACTGTCTTGTTGTCACTGCCAGAAGCGAGTATATCTCCTTTAGGTGAGTAGGCCACTCGTACAACTACATCGTTATGGCCAGTTAATGTCAAACAGCATTCTCTTGTTGCCACATTCCAAAGTCGCACTGTCCAGTCTTCACCGGTCGAAGCAAGCTGGTCTCCTCCAGGAGAGAAAACGACATCATTAACCAAGTTATTATGGCCTATGAGGGTGTTGGTACAAGCCATAGTTCCAACGTTCCATAGCTTTACAGTACAATCTTTGCTGCCGGTAGCGATCAAGCGGCCATCAGGTGAGTACGCGATACCCATGACTTTGTCGGAGTGGCCACGCAGAGTACCGCAGTGTTCTCCAGTTGTCGCATTCCATAATCGAGCTGTCTTGTCTGCACTGGCAGATACAACCTGATCTCCTTGAGGAGAGTAGGCGATGTCACAAACATAGTCGTTATGGCCAGTTAGGATGTGTTGGCATGCTCCCGTCTCGACGGCCCATATCCGTACTGTGTTATCAGCACTTCCAGTGCAAATCCAATCCCCTTGAGGTGAGAATACGAGACCGAAAACTGTGTTACCATGACCACTCAAAGTCTTGAAACATGCTCCTGTTTCCACATCCCAGAGCCGTATTATGGTATCCATACCGCAGGAGGCAATCAGGTTTCCACTTGGTGAACATTGGACTCTTTCAACCGAATGGATGTGACTACTCGAGATGTGTCGAGCTCCGCGCAATGACACATCCCACAAGCGCACGGTCCAGTCCTCGCCTCCAGAGGCGACCATATCACCCTTCGGAGAATATGCGACACAGAAGACAATGCCTGTGTGACCAGTCATTGTGCGGTGACAAGTCCCGGATTGTACATCCCATAATCGCACTGTCCCGTCGACGCTGGTAGAAAGGATTTGGTCACCTTTTGGCGAATACATAACACTACTGACTCTGTCGCTGTGTCCTTCGAGGATATGATAGCAATTTCCTGAGTCAATATCCCATAGTCGAATTGTCTTGTCGCCGCTGGCTGATGCAACTTGATCCCCTTGAGGAGAAAAGGCAATCCCCAAAACTTTGTCAATGTGGCTGTGGAATACACGGCTGCATTCTCCAGTTGCAACATTCCAGAGTCTTACTGTGAAATCGTCACTTCCAGATGCAAGCTGGTCGCCCTGTGGCGAATATACGACGCCATTGACTACGTCCCCATGACCGAACAGTATCTGGCAGCTTTTACCGGTCTCTGGACTCCACAACCGTATTGCCTTGTCTCGACCAGCGGAAGCAATTTGATCTCCTTGAGGCGAGTACGCGACGTCGTTGACCCCATCGACATGGCCGGTTAAGATGTGTTGACAAATTCCAGATTCAATGGCCCAAATTCGAACAGTCATATCAATGCTGCCAGAGCAGATCAGATTTCCATCTGGCGAAAATACAACGCCTCGAACTACGTCGCCATGGCGATTCAGGGTTCGTATAACCTCCCAGTTGGACGTCGAGTACAACCGAATATGGCCTTTCCGGAGACCGACTGCGAATGACTTCCCATCTTGTGAAAATGCGCAGGAGCAAACAATGCTGTCCACAGCGAGATACGGTAGCTCGCCAAATTGTACGCCTGTCATGTCTGCTCCGCTTAGATCCGTTTGTCGTAACCACGCGCCCTGAAGATTGACTTTCCTCATATTCGCTTCTTCAAGTTGCACGGAATCAAACATGCCGTAGCTGAGATCAGCACCTGGGATCCGAATACCTCGAAAGTCCGTTCCAAAGAACTGCACACCTGCTCGAACAAGAATCGTGATTGCGTTGGCCGCTGCTATGCGCCATTTCTTGTCCTTCTTCGAGCGTTCAATATACGCAAGCAATTGATCCTTGAACACCTGTTCTTGCTTCAATCGCTCTTCGAGGAACTGCAGCAATGAGAAATCGCCCACGAATCTCCTCCAGACCAAGGGAGAGTTAGGATCCGGTTCTTGTTCAGCGTTGGTTGCTTTCTCCTCTTCACCTTCGTGGATCTCGACGCTCAAAGTAGAACTCACGCTCCCACGTCGGCTCAGTATTGGCTCGAGTGCTACCCGGTTCTTCCTAGCTTGCGGATCGAATGCTGCGAGTGCCAACCCGTATTCCAAGAGTGATCGATGAATGAATCGATGTTGATTACCATTCCGTGTCAATGGACAAGCCTCACGAAGGAGCTGCATTTCCCTTGAGCTGAAGAAGGCCGCTTTCCATGATCCCTGATCAACCAGATGAGAATACTCAACGACTGGTTGACCACCTTGTTCCTTGTAGATTGCCGCGGCAAACTTCTTCAGATACTCAATGCCATTCAATGTGAATCCTTCGGCACTCAATTTCTCGAACGTCTCTCTCATTGATGGAGACATCTCCTTCTCTGCAAGTCGCTTCTTGCCTCGTTCCAGCCATTGTTCGACGAAATGGTCATACAATACGACTCGAGTTACTCGGGCACTTGAAAGGTGTTGTCCTGGATCCACCATTCGTGGCAGCACATCCAAAGAAAGAGTCATCAAGAAAGGATTCTTGACAAGATCTTTGAGACTTGGTATGAGATCAAGTGCTTGCTTGTAATCCTCCTCACGCCATAGAAGTTCGTTGATGGTGACATACTGTTTGATATAATCATGTATCTGGTGTATTGAGAATGGCGCAATCACCGCTTGTTGGAACAATGGTGAGTCTAGCTTCTCATTGCGGTTGACTGGTTGGAACCGGTCTCGATAATCGGATCCAAGGTACTCGCTGCGGCAACAGATCACCATCAGAGCATCCCATTGTCCTGGCTGATTCAGTCTGTTGCTCATATACAAGTTGTGTGTCTGTTGACTCTCGTCGTATCCATCACAGATCAAGATGAACTTGCGATAATGCTTCATTTCGCGGATCTGTGGTTCAGTGAACTCATTCCTCCTTAGCTGCTTTGCGATCATGTCGATTTCCGGTCTGTCGATTGCAGGGAGGTTGATATGGAGTGGGATACGGTCTGTTTTGTTCTTGTATGACTGCCACAGATTAAGTTCGAGCTCACAACTGAATGTGGATTTGCCTGAGCCAGAGTCGCCAAGTAGCAGGAACACCTTTTGATCGCTTCGCAAGAACTCTTTGACATTGTCCATCAATGGGAATCGTGTGTCGTCAGCTGCTTGCAGGCTAGAATTAGCTTGCGGCTGGATATAAACGGTGTTGGCTCGTTCCTTTGTGCGCTGCCTCCTGAGGACACGAAGGTGCCCTTCGACATCTGGCCTGTTCTGCACGCGGTCGAGCAATGATGGCGATGCCAGTTCTGGCAGAGTGACCCTCCATGGATATGTAATAGGACCGTTCTCCCGACACGCGCGATAGAGGGCTCGCTTTTTGATGTCCTCGCTTGCTTCCAATTCTCGGAGGAGCGTCTCTGCGACTGTGGTGTGTACTAGATATGGTATCGAATTCAAGATGTTCTGTTAGATCGTGGCAGTAGCATCGATGGATGTAGATACTTTGGAGTATATCGGCTAGCGAGCGATTCCACATACACTGTGATGATCCTTCAGACGATTTGGACAGCTGCATGAGAATGTTGAGGATCCATTGCTTGACACTAGCCTGTTGTCCCCACATCTCATCATTCCTGTAGATCTCTCCGAGGAACGCAACTGCACCTCGACGGGTCACTACATCCCACTTTGAGTTCACTGCCATCTCTCCAAGTCGCTGGCACACTCCCCATTGGAAGGCTGGATCGCATCTGCAAGGCGCTTCACAGACCAGTTTCCTGAATGTGGCAAGTTTCCCGTCCCGAATCAATGCATCAGCTCCTCGTAGAGCTGAATACCAGTCGCGCCTGCGTTCAAAGCTGAATCCTTCCTTCAGTGAATTCATGAAGCTCTGCCCTCCCGTAACCAGAGTGGTCACTTTATCATATGTTGACTTGACAACTCCAGCGACTTTTGAAGCTCCAGACACGCCTTTCTGGATGTTCTCTAGTCCTTCCATGAACTTGACGAGATCGAGACCTTTCACTGCAGTTACCAATCCAGATACACCTTGGACAACCATTCCTGTTCGTCGCATGGCTGCTTGCCACGTTGTCTCATCATCTGGGACACACAGTAGAGCTTGGTAGGCATAAGCCGCTTGATATACCAAGAATGGATCCGAACTTTTCTTCAGTTCGCTCAGGTACGATGTGAGAGGTTCATGTAGTTTCTCACGATCCAGATCCATGACCTTGGTGTCGGCCATAGCATCCAGTACGTGCGAGACAGCCAATGTCAATTGGTGCATATGTTGAGATGACTGCTGATGGGTATCCATCAGGCGAGTGCTGAGAAGACCAAGAATCTTGACAAGATCATCAGCATTGAGATGACCTTGGTCAGCACCTTGGATCAATTGTGCAAGTCCCTCGAGCTGCTGGAACTTCAACAGCCCGGAGTGGTCGACTGCAGAGTAGAACTCTTCGAGCAGATCGTGGAACATTTCCTTGTCAAGAATAGGTGCGAGGCACACAACCTCTGCAACAACTTTGGCATCCTTGATCTCTTCCCTTTTGAATGCCCTGATGACACCTGTGGCGATACCATGGAGTCGCTCCTGCTCGTCTTTGTCCTTCTCGACAGCTCGCATCCACTTGAGTGCAGCCGGTTCAAATTTGGCGTCTGGCGATTGAGCCATCTTCAATAGGCCAAGGCAGCATACTAGCTGTGGTGTGTTGTCGAGACGCTCGTCAAGTCTAGGGAGTTTCACTTGGACGCTGGGAGGAGGCATGTTCTCAGCAAGGATGTGGGCGGGAATTGTGGAAGTAACCGTTGACACTCTGTTGCTCTGTTGCAAGTCGAAAGAGGATAATTTCACCAAGCCCACGTCCTGCGACCCTCCAGCAGAATGCAATGTCCCTTTCACTGAGCCCATGATGCTGCTTGGGCGGTAGGTGTATATGGGTCGAGCCAGATCGTGGAGGTTCCCTCTAATCCATGATCGCCAAACATGAATATCACCACGGACTTGTTAGGAGAGAACGGTGTAGAGCATACTTCGCCATGTGTGCCCCGCATTCAGAAGTACGACTAGCCCTCCTAATAAGGTGCGCTGCTAGACTTGAACATACCCAAGTTTCTCTGCTTTGTTAAAGCTGGCTTGAGCTCCGTCGACATGGCCTCGACTCTCAAGCAATTTCCCCAAGCCAATGTAGGCAGTGGCAATCGCCTTGGTCACTGTTGCATTCTTGTCATGTCGGACAGATTTTTTCGCTTGGGACAAAGACACCTCGGTATCGTGGCATAGCACTAAGGCAATATCGGAATCGATGGCATTGAAAGCGATTTCCAAGTACACGTTGGCGAGTTCCAATGCTTTTTGTGGCGAGAGTGATCCTCGTGGAGACGAGACAATGCTGCCGAACATCATTTTTGGTTTTTTGCCCCCTTCATACAGACGAAATAGAATAGCGGACACATGGGTCAGGATAATGTGTTGTTTAACAAAACAACTCCACGCATTGATTGCAGTTTGCTGTTGCGCCCGCATACTTTTGACAACTAGGAAGACTGCTATTCGAATGGTAAGATTGGTTGTACCGAGATAAGAGGGATGAGTGATGATGAACGGCATAGAACCCCGATTTCAGTAACTGCTCCATGATGTAGAGTGAGATTCTCACCTTTGCTCGTTGGAACGTATTCAGGGAGGCTGTGTAGGTATCCCTTCTGTCCTTATCCCTTTGGCAACTGTTCTGAGAGAGGGAATCAAGGATGTGTGCGTGTGGGAGGGTGCGACTGTCTGTGCTGCAGATGTGTTTGTGTGGAAAAGAGTTGAGAGGGAAAGAATGGGCCTGAAGCAAAAATTAATGAGCAGGCGCTGTCACAGCCCTTGATTGGTGTATCATGGCATGGACACGCCTGGGCCTTTGCACCTGTACACCTCGAGAGGCCACAACTTTATTAGCGCTGCTCTATGTCCTAGTCAACTACAACACCTAATGGCAACAGCAAGTCTGCGGGAGAGAATAAGCTGTGAGCTCTGTCGCTTCGCTAACGGGTTGTGCCTCCTCGGTCTGAGTATTGAATTCGAATAGTGATTCAGGTTTCTGCGACCTCCCATCCTTTGGTCGCACTTTGTTCCGTTTCAAGAACTTGGCATGACCCTGGATCACTTGTCGTAAACAGACTGGATGGTGGATCAACACATCCTACTGGGCTTTCCACAAGTTCTGGTGCGCACCTACAAGTGAAAAAGAATGAAGAGGAATAACGGTGTTGGGAGGTCGTTTGTCGAGGTGATGGTTCTGCCGATTCTTTCTCTTGAACGTGTTTGGCAGGGCACACATCGAGTTGCTCCCAGCTGCCCCTTGCTCACTCCTGATTTCCACTGGGCTGATCCTGCATCACCAAGGTCCAGCTTCCGGCTGGTGCATACCCCGTCTCGCGATGTGGGGGTGTAATGGAGAGCGAGGGAGTGTGTGTGAGAAGAGAGGGGGGTGAGAAGAGAGGATGTGAAAAAGTGGGCCGAAGACCTCAGGCGCAAGGTGCTTTGTGCACGTGCTCGGCGGCCCAAATACCAGCGCTTTTTGTCACTCGAAGGATTGCATGCAGGACACTTGCCTCCAAATAACAGGGACGATTGATGACTAAAACTTCAGCTGAACTTTACTCAGTGGAATGTGGACCGAGACCATCCTACGTACATGAGGTGCTCGCAAAGCATTTCCAGAGATCCGGTCTCTGAGCGGGATCCACTGTCAAAGGTGTCGAGCTTCTACGCCTTCAGAGACATGGCCCACGTATGCTCTGCGTAGCAATTTTGAAGGTGTTCACATCCCGAGAGATGACAATTCAAACCCATGGTGTCCAACAAATGGGAAACATACATGCAACATGCACAGCAATAAATACTGAAGTGTGGGGCGACCTCCTATTGCATTCGGCATTCAACCCACTGCATGAAAAAAATGGTAACATATCCTTTTGGTTGATCAGACTTGTTTATTCTTTTGACATTTGCTGGTCTCCTGTTGTGGATGCCGAGTTGCCGGAAAGCCCAAGGTCTTGGTTGGTGCTGGATCCATGGTACCCTTGGTGTCTTCGTCATTGTTAGAAACCTCGACATCTTTAACACCGCTGACATCCTCAGCCTCACCAACAATCTTGACGCCCCAAGGACTGCTTGCTCCATAGTGTCTTTAGCATCCTTCATGCCCTTGACTCCTTGGTGTCCAAGCAGAGGCTGTGACTTTAGCGACGGCGGATGCAGCCTGGGCTGATGTGGAGATGCCCAACAGGCATGATGGGTGGTGCGTTCCCCCCTCTGAAGACTTACAGACGGCAGTTGGCTGCTTCATTTCAAGCTCGGCCTTGAGTATCTCGATTAGAGTCTGTATCTCGTTGACGTCCCCTTTAACATCCTCCTTGATGATGCCCTAAAAAATAGAAAGATAAAAAAAACACACCAAGTAGGATGAGTATGCAACGTCGAGTCAATCCAACTTGCTGTTGACACTTTTTTGTTTCCCGTAAAAAGTCGTCGATCATGTTGCAAGTGACAGAGGCCGTACCTTGTCATTGGTCATGTTTGCTCATTGCGTACATCGGAGAGTACTCGGTCCCTCTTGACGACAGAGTAACGAAGACGACAGAGAAAGCGGTCGAGTTTTCCCTGCGCAGAGAATCGTAAAAAGTGCGTCGGCGGTGGCGATAGTGGTTTCAGGTGAAGAGAGGGAGCGAAGGGGATGTGGAAAGAGAGAGGGGGAAAGGAGACAAGTAAAATGAGAGTGGGGAGAGAAGAAAAAGATCCATCAAGACGGAAGACCAGTCACTCGTTTCTCCCGCACCCACTGCATCGCATCGGTGCCTTCCCCGATTTATCCCGTCTTTATTAACCCCCGTGCTGCAAACTGATGATGATACCGAGATATGTCTCTTTCCTTCGAACCCCCAATCAGTCCTACGACACCTTACCGCTCCACTTGCTGTTCATCCTGCTGCTGTGGTTGCTCGTCAGAAATATTGGTGGTGGTCAAGAATGTATCCAGTACTACTCTCTCTGAAGACTCTCTCGCCCGAGACACCACAGAGGCCATCGTGATCAGCCTGTTACTTGCTTCGCGAAATAGGTGGCCCGGCTCACCAACAACACCACGCTGTTTCAATAGCTGCTTGTTGAGTGAGGTCAATCCTCGTGCATTTTGTATCGACGCTCCTGTCACTGTGAGCGATCCATTCGTGGCACTCCAACAGAGCTTGACATGGCACTGTCCTTCCTCTTCGATGACCTGCCACTTGTGCACCGATCCATCTCGACATCCAATAACCAAGTATTCGGCATCAGTCGAGGGGATCCACGCAACACCATACACATGCCCTTGAAAGTTCTGTACCACTGCTCGGCACTGACCAGATGCAGCGTCCCAGAGTCTCACTGTCTTATCTTGGCTGCCAGAAGCGACTAGATCTCCCTTGTTCGAATAGGCAATACAGTACACCTCATTACCATGACCAGTTAATGTCAAACGGCATGCTCCTGTTTTCACATTCCATATCTTCGCTGTCCTGTCCTGACCAGCTGAAGCAAGCTCGTTTCCTCGGGGTGAAAAGACGATATCATGAACCCCACCGCGATGAGCTTTGAGGATGTTGATACAAGCCATACTTTCAACACTCCATAGCCTGATAGTTTTATCCTTGCTGCCAGTAGCGATCAGGCTGCCGTCTGGTGAATAAACGACACTTCTGACCTCGTCCGTGTGGCCATTCAGGGTCCCCTGGCGTTCTCCAGTGGTCGCATCCCATACCCGGGCTGTCTTGTCAAAACTGGCTGATGCAATTCGATACCCTTGAGGAGAGAAAGCAATGTCGTGAACATGGTCGGTATGACCAATTAACATGTGTTGGCATGTTCCGGTATCAACATCCCAGAGCCGTACCGTTTGGTCAGAGCCTCCAGAACCAATCTGGCCTCCTTGGGGTGAAAATGCGAGACCGAATACGGTCCCTCCATGGCCACTCAAGGTCCTTAGGCAGGTTCCTGTCTCTGCGTCCCAGAGTCGTATTGTCCGATCCAAACTGCTGGATGCAATCACATTTCCATTGGGTGAACAATTGACATTCTTCACCTCTTGGCTATGGCCACTCGAAATGTGTCGAGATCTTCCAACGGATGCATCCCACAGACGTACTGTCTTGTCCCAGCTGCCTGAGGCGACCGTATCACCCTTGGGTGAAAAAGCGACATAAGAGACACCCTTGATATGGCCAGTCATTGTATGGCGACACGTCCCGGATTGTACATCCCATAATCGCACTGTCCCGTCCATGCTCCCAGAACAGACTTGATCACCTTTTAGTGAATACACAACTCCAGTGACTCCGCCGCCATGTCCTTCTAGAATGTGGCGGCAAGTTCCTGTAGCCAGGTCCCATAATCGAATTGTCCTGTCTTTGCTGGCAGATGCAACTTGATCCCCATGAGGAGAAAACGCGATGCCCCAAACCTCGTCACTGTGGCTGTCGAAAATACGGCCGCATTCTCCTGTGACAACATCCCATAGGCGCACCGTGGAATCATCGCTTCCAGAGGCAATCTGGTCACCTTTTGGTGAATACACGACAAAGCAGATTGCGTTCTCATGGCCGGAGAGTATCTGACAGCAATCACCAGTAGCTGGATTCCATAGTCGTATTGTCTTGTCTCGACCAGCGGAAGCAATTTGATCTCCACGAGGCGAGTACGCAACACCATTGACTCCATCGACATGATCGGTTAGGATGTGTTGACAGATTCCAGATTCCATGCTCCAAAGTCGGACCGTCTTGTCTATACTGCCAGAAACGAGCACCTTTCCATCTGGCGAATACGCCATACCTCCAACCGAGTCTCCATGGCCTTTCAATGCCAGTGTTATCTCCCAGTCGAATATCGAGTACACTTGAATGTCGCCATTAACGAGACCGACTGCGAATGACTTCCCATCGGGTGAGAATGCGCAGGACCAGACGCCGCCATTCAGAGTGAGATATGGTAGCTCTCCAAACTGGACACTTGTCATATCTGCTCTGCTCAAATCCGTCTGCCTTAACCACGCACCTCGAAGGTTGACTTTTCTCATATTCGCTTCTTGCAGGTGCACGGAATCGAACACGCCATAGCTGAGATCTGCCCCAGGAATCCGAATACCTCGAAGGTCTGTTCCAATAAACTGCACGCCAGCTCGAACAAGAATCGTGATCGCATTGGCTGCTGCAATGCGCCATTTTGTGTCCTTCTTCGAGTGTTCGATATACGCGATCAGTTGATCCTTGAACACCTGCTCTTGCTGAACTCGCTCTTCCAGAAACTGCAGCAAAGAGTGGTCATTCACAAACCTCTTCCAGACTAATGGCGAGTCAGAATCTGGTTCTCGTTCAGCATTGGTGGCTACTCCTTCCTCGTTGTCATGAATCTCAACGCTCAGAGTGGAACTCACGCTCCCTCGTCGAGTCACTATAGGCTCCAGTGCTGTTCTGTTCTCCTTGTCTTGCGGATCGAAGACTGCGCGTGCCAAGCTGTATTCCAGGAGCGACCGATGTATGAATCGATGTTGGTTGCCATTCCGTGTAAGCGGACATGCTTCGTGAAGGAGCTGCATTTCTCGACAGTTGAAGAAGGCTTCTTTCCATGATCCTCGGTCTATCAGCTGAGAGTATTTGACGACTGGTTGGCCGCCCTGCTCCTTGTAGATCGCGACGGCGAACATTTTCAGGTACTCGATACCATTCAATGTGAATCCTTCAGCGCTAAGTTTCTCGAACGTCTCCCTAGTTCGTGAAGACATCCCCTTCTCTCCAAGTCGTTTCTTGCCACGTTCCAGCCATTGCTCGACGAAATGGTCATACAGTGCGACTCGGGTGACACGCGCACTTGAGAGGTGTTGCCCTGGATCCACCATGCGTGGCAGCACATCCAAGGAGAGAGTCATCAGGAATGGATTCCTGACCAGGTCCTTGAGACTCGGGATAAGATTGAGTGCTTGCTTGTAATCTTCTTCGCGCCATAGAGGCTCGTTGATGGTGACATACTGCTTGATATAGTCATGGATTTGGTTGATTGAAAAAGGCGTAATCACCGCTTGCTGGAACAATGGTGAATCCAACTGCTGGTTGCGGTTTCCTGGTTGGAACCGATCGCGATAGTCTGATCCAAGGTACTCGCTGCGGCAACTGATCACCATCTGAGCGTCCCACTCCCCTGTCTGATTCAGTCTGTTGCTCATGTACAAGTTATGTGTCTGTTGACTCTCATCGTATCCATCACAGATCAAGATGAACTTGCGATGATACTTCATTTCGCGGATCTGTGGCTCCGTGAACTCGTCCCTCCTTAGCTGCTTTGCGATCATATCGATTTCGGGCTTGTCGATGGCTGGCAAGTTGACGTGAAGAGGGATCCGGTCCGACTTGCTTTTGTATGACTGCCATAGATTGAATTCGAGCTCACGACTGAAGGTAGATTTGCCTGCGCCAGAGTCACCCAGCAGCAGGAACACCTTTTGGTCACTTTTCAAGAACTCATCGACCTTGTCCATCAATGGGAATCGTGTATCGTCGGCTGCTTGCAGGGTAGATTTGGCTTGAGGTTGGATGTAGACAGTATTTCCTCGTTCCTTGGTGCGTTGCCTCCTTAAGATCCGCAGGTGTCCTTCGACATCCGGCCTGTTCTGCACACGATCGAGCAGGGATGGAGATGCCAATTCAGGCAGAGTGACCTTCAATGGATATGCAATAGGACCCTTGTCCAGACACGCTCGATAAAGAGCCCGCTTATTGGTATCATCGCTTGCTTCTAGTTCTCGGAGAAGTGTCTGTGCGGCTGTGGTGTGCACTAGATGAATTGGAGATGTTCTGTTAGGTCATGGCAGCAACATCGATATGTAATGAAACACCCTATTATCTCAGGTAGTGAGCGGTTCCACATACACTGTGATGATCCTCCAGGCGAAGAGGAGAGCTGCATGAGAATGTTGAGGATCCATTGCTTGACATTGACCCGCTGTCCCCACATTTCGTCATTCATGTAGATCTCGCCGAGAAACGCAATTGCATTTCGACGAGTTGTCGCATCCCATTTTGGATTGGCTGCCATCTCTCCAAGTCGTTGGCACACTCCCCATTGGAAGGCTGGATCGTAGCGGCATGGAGCCTCACAGACCAGTTTTCTGAATGTGGCCAGTTCCCCGTCCCGGATCAATGTATCAGCTCCTCGTAGCGCTGAATACCAATCGCGTTTCCGTTCAAAGCTGAGACCCTCCTTGAGTGAACCCATGAACCCTTGACCTCCTGCCGCCAAGGAGGCTACTCCTTCGTACGCTGTCTTGACCACCTCAACAACATTGGTTACTCCGGACACACCCTTCTGGATGTCCTCCAATCCTTCGATAAATTTGGCAAGATCAAGACCTTTCACCGCGCTAACCAATCCAGACACACCTTGGATCACCTTCCCTGTTCGCCGCATGGCTGCTTGCCATGTTGTCTCATCGTCTGGGACACACAATAGAGCTTGGTAGGCATAAGCCGCTTGGTATACCAAGAACGGGTCAGAGCTCTTTTTCAACCCGCTCAGGTACGATGAGAGTGGTTCATGTAACTTCTCGCGATCCAGATCCGTGACCTTAGTGTCAGCCATAGCATCCAGTACGTGCGAGACGGCCAATGTCAGTTGGTGCATGTGTTGAGATGACTGTTGGTGTGTGTCCATCAAACGGGTACTGAAGAGACCAAGGATCTTGGCCAGGTCGTCAGCGCTGAGATAGCCTTGATCAGCACCCTGGATCAACTGTGCAAGTCCCTCGAGTTGCTGAAAGTCCAGCAGGCCAGAGCGGTCGATTCCCGAGTAAAATTCTCTGAGTAGATCATGGAACGCATCCTTGTCAAGAATAGGTGCGAGGCACACCACCTCGGCGACGACTTTGGCATCTTTGATCTCTTCCCTCTTGAAAGCTCTGATCAAATCTGTGGCGATGCCGTGGAGTCGTTCCTGCTCGTCTGTATCTTTTTCGACGGCTTGCGTCCACTTGAGAGCGATTGGCTCCAGTTTGGTATGTGGGTTTTGAGCCACCTTCAATAGACCAAGACAGCATACCAACTGTGGTGTGTTGTCAAGACGCTCGTCCGGCTCTGGCAGTTTCACGTGAATGGTGGGCGGAGGAACGTTCTCAGCAAAAATGTGAGAGGCCATAGTAACAGCGTTGGTGCGTTGTTGCTGGTCAAGCGGTGATGATTTTGCTGAGCCCGCATCCTGCGACCCTCCAACAGAATGTAATGTCCCTTTGAGTGATTCCTTGACGCTGCTGGGACGATAGGTGTCTATTGGCTGAGCTAGATCGTGAACGTTCCCTCTAATCCATGATTATATGAAAAAGTAGGCATAGACAAGGTCAGTCGGACAGTGTGATACCCCTCATCTCATCATTTGTGCTGAGTATATGTACCTCTCAACATGATCCTCTTCTCCCCTAAAACCTTACCCTAGCTTCTCTGCCTTCTTGAAGCTAGCTTGCGCCCCGGTAGCATGACCATGGCTCTCAAGCAGTTTCCCCAAGCCAATGTAGGCGGTAGCGATTCCTTTAGTCACTATTGGATTCTTGTCATGCTTGGTAGATTTCTTCGCTTGAAACAACGAGACCTCAGTATCATGGCATAACACCATGGCAATATCGGGATCCACGGCATTGAAAGCGGTTTCCAAGTATGCGTTGGCGAGTTCCAATGATTTTTGTGGTGAGAGTGATCCCTTTGGAGACGAGACAATGCTGCCGAACATCATTTTTGATCGTTTTTTCCCTCCCTCCCCTTTGTTACCGACGAAATAGGATGATGGGCATAAGAGTCAGGGACAACTTGTTTGAACGACCATTGTTTTGGTAACGGTGTGCTTGTTTACACCACATACTTTGATAGAATCGTTCCTGACAATGGGGGACTGTACCACGACGTAAGAAGAAATTAGCGACGATGGCACAACATTCAAAAATCGAATCACACATGTCAACGGCTACTCCATGATTTTGAGTAAGGATCCCCCCTACCTTGGATGGTTGAGACGCTCTCCAGGAAGGCTGCGCAGATCTCCTTATCCCCTTGGCACTTATGCTGAGAGGGGTTGGTCAAGGAAGTGTGCGTGTGCAAAGGGGCTGCGGCTGTCTGTGCAAAGTGCGAATGTGGTGTTGGAAAAGAGTTGTGGGAGGAAAGAAAGAAAGATTGGAATTTGCCTCCTGGGAGGAAAAAAAATTAACGGGGCGATGCAGTGTGGCGCTGTCTTCCTGTCCCCTGCTTTTTTTATCGCAGCGGAAGTCATTGTGCATTTGTACCCTGCTTGCTTGGCTCCGATACACCTTGAGAATTGAGAATGGTCCCCCCCATCTTCACACCAATTGAACGATGGCTACAAAGTGTCTGGCTTTCTCTGTTCAGGGACATCCTGCGGTCACACATCAACAAGTAATAACCTTATTGACGCTGCAGAGGCTGCTGTGGATCTGCAGTGGCCCCATCCTTTCCGTTTCCGTTTGTCATCGTGTCAGGAACAAATGAAATCTCAACCCCCCCGTAAGCGTCAAATCCTTACCGGGGGGAAGAATAAATCTCAACCCCGGGGCAAAGTGTGAAAAAAACAGAA
>Ga0247824_10000952_pt1 | contig 15350 bp, 10 predicted proteins | sample 13C_PalmiticAcid_FD_194412 | JGI IMG/M metagenome (GOLD analysis project Ga0247824, IMG submission 194412) | Soil microbial communities from agricultural site in Penn Yan, New York, United States - 13C_PalmiticAcid_Day48 | ecosystem: Environmental > Terrestrial > Soil > Agricultural land... | reverse complement strand
GGGAAGGAGGGAAAAGGGGGGAGGGTTGTGGAGGAGCGGGTATGTTGAGGTGTTGTAGGGATTGGTTGCCGGAGGTGGTTTGTTGTGTTGTTGGGGTGGTGTGTTTTGTCGGGGTCGCGGTGGTGCTGAAGGTGTTTGACGGGAGGGGGCTGGCGGAGTGGCCGCTGGCGGTGTCGATCAACACGCTGGTCGCGTTCCTGGTGGCCGTGGGCCAGGTCGCGCTGGCGGTGCCGTTGACCGAGGGGCTCTCGCAGCTCAAGTGGAATTCGTTTGCCAGGGGGGAGAGGCGGCTGGTGGATTTCCAGACGTTTGAGGATGCGAAGAGGGGCCCGGTGGGGAGTGCCGGGCTGCTTTGGAGGAGAAAGGGAAGGTGTGGATACTTTTGTTTTCGTGGTGGTGGTGTTGTTGTTGTTTGTTGTCGTTTCTCTGGCTGCGGCTTTGATGTGAGCTGACGGATGGGAATAGGGCACTCGGTATAGCTGCAGCCACGGGATTGCTGACGAGCTTCCTCCTCTCCCCGCTCACGCAGGGGGCCATAACGTACCCAACCCGGAGCTTCGAAGCGGGCAGTGGCAGGGCCGCCGCCGCCAGGAGCGAGTCCTACTCCCACCCAACGCCGTATGGTAAGCAGAGCCCGCACGCCGTTGACCCCCACCGTGGATACTGAGTCCGTCTCCTCCGCCTACCAGATCGCCTGGATACCCGCGAGAAACAAGCGATCCAGTCAGGCATCTACCACGCAGTCAACCAGGAGGTGCCGCACCTGCAGCCCCTCTGCAGCTCCGGCGACTGCGAATGGCGCAACTTCAGCTCGCTGGCCGTCTGCAGCGCCGTGGCTGACGTATCCGACCGCCTCGCCATCTCCAACCAGACCCGAGCGCGGAACCTTGGGGTCTCGTTAGGCAGTGCCAATAACGAGTCGATTCGTGAGGCCCGCCTACCAAACGGCCTGTTTCTGGCTGGGGGCACCACCTCCTGCAACCTCAATATCTCTTGGCCGGGCGCCGCAGCCAACGGGGGTGGTGCGGGGGGTACTGACGACGGGACAGGCAGCCAAGGAGAAAGCTTCCTCCCCACGCGGACGAGTCTTGCCTTCTCGGACCAGGATGGCCGGGTGACGAGCGCCATCGCCAACTTCTTCCTCGTGTACACCAACCAGACGGCCGATCCCCCATCTGGCTCGCAGCAGGAGACCGTGTTCCGCGCTGCAGAGGTCCTGTTGCACTTTTGCGTCAACACGTACCAGGCGTCGGCCGCCCACGGCGTGTCGACCAGCAGGGTGGTCCACTCGTCGACGTTGGCCACGCAGGACGGGTCGTCGAGTAACACGCTCGTAAGCGTCCGCGAGGCGGCGCCTCGGCGTGTACTTCTCCGTGCGGCGGGCGGAGAAGGGGTGTACTCTGTGAAGAGAGACGACGTGAGGTTGCTCAACAGCTACGTCCTGTCCCTGTTCGCCGGCACGTATTCGTATCGGTATGGGAAGGCGATCGGGGGCGAGACGGCCACCAGTGAGGCGCTGGGGCTTGCCATGTTCCAGCGCGAGCCGTGCGACGACGGCGAGATGCGAGCCGTGGTCAGCAACTTGACCAACAATGTGGCCACGAGCTTGACGAACACGCAAGTGGATTTCCTTGAGCATCTTGTCGTTTCTTTCTATCGTTCACAACTCTTCCCCCCTGAACCGCTTCAAGTGATAATCGGCACCAACCGCAACTCTTTCGTCATTGAACAGACCGTTTGTGTTCGGGCAGCTCTCTACAGGCGCTCCAGCAGCGAAGAGAAAGAAAGGGGGACACCACGCTGACTTCAGAGCTCATCCAGAATCCGCGCCATGAGCTCATCTTCGGCGACCGGCACCGTCCTCGCAACGGAGAGCTACGTCCAGGTCCGGTGGGCATGGCTGACGTTCCTGGCAATCCAAGTCGCCCTATCCATCAGCTTCCTGCTGGGAATCATGGTACAGACGGCCGTTTGGAACGTAAAAGTCCTCAAGGGGTCGCCTACGGCGGCCCTGTTTGCTCTTTCGGCACAAGACAAAGCGTATCTGGAGGAGCGGGAGCGCGTAGGGGGTGAGATAGCTCGCACGTTGCAAAGCATAAATTGCAGGTTTAGGCCCGGGGAAAGGGGCTGGACCTTGGAAGTGAGCAAACGGGAAGACGGGTGACCTGTACCCAGCGGTATTTGATACAGTCTGTAATTGTCTGTACAATGCAAGGTATTACGATGAGCCGTGAGGGCTGAGTAGGTTGAGCTGCGGGATTCGTGACACGTCCTCTGGCCAGGTGCCTCTGGTGTTGCCCCCGCCCATTCGCGTGAGCGCTGCAATGGGTTCAAAACAACAGCACCATCGCGAGGGTTGCAAGCCACTTAGAGCTGGACACCCTACTTAGTGGACCCAATGAGGGGATGGAGGTTCTTGCTTGTTGGCTGGATGAGGTTGCGCGCATTCTGCAACCTGAAGGGGTCGTGTCATTGGCAAACCAAATGGGTATGGGACGAGTCGTGCCTCGCTTCGGCCTCGGTGAAGTGATGAATTGTGCTTCTGGCCGCTTGAATAGCCTTTTGTTGGCTCTTGTCCGACTGAGACTTACCGAGGCTCACCGAATGGCTGGTTGAGTTGAGAGTGTTGTGTTGAAGAGCTCCGTACCATCGTCAGTCACTGGAGATGGGTGTGTTTGCTGCTGAGGGGAAGCACCTCCTCAGCCATAGACGATGATTTGCATAGAGTGACTCGAGTGTTCCGCTCCCTCCAGGCAATAGTGTTGTTTCGGGGCATTGCTGTCCAGTGCTTGAGCATGTTGGCAATGGCGACATGCGTTGGTTCGACCAATGACGGAGGCAGTACCGAGACATGCCACAGGCGGCACATGCAAAGCAGTCCGGGCTAAGGTGACGGGGTGATAGCTTCGCCCATGGCACTCCGTGGTGTGCTGTCCCGGTTGCCATGGCTGGGTGCCCACCGGGGTGACCTTGGGGGAACACAATGCAACAGCGGCTCGACAGCCTCTGTGTCCCTCTCTGCGGGCCGCACCGGAGTGTGTACGGAAACTGTCGTGTGTCTGGCCGGGGTCGGCGACCTCATGTGTGTCAGCGAGAAATTGACGCGCGAGAGGGATCGGGGTGGGGAGATCGGGAAGAAGCAATAACAAAGGCCCGAGATGTTACGACAGGCTGATTGGGCCGCTGGGGGGAGTTTGGTTGCACAGGTATCAATGCATGAAGAGAGACGGACGGGCCACTGAGCACAGCAAGCCAGCGTGGGGAAAAGTGCAGTTGAGGCTGCAACGAACTGCATATCCAGTTGTCGTCCCCTCCTCCACACTTGCCTTGTCCATCGTTCCCGCCCAAACCGGGGAGGGTGCAGAGCGACTCGGAATTCGCACCTGTGCATATGGGACATTCTGATTGGGGGTACGGCGGGAAAATTGCACAAGTTGGGACTCCCGGCTCCCACGACTCCCGTCGTCCACGGAGGAGGAAGGTGGATGGTGTGAGGCTCAAGACTTCCGCATCGCAGGGGTGTGTCTGTTTTGGAAATAGCTCGAGGGCTACGTGTCGGTGAACTATCAGGGTGTGTGGCTGCACATCATCTCCAGAGAGCGGCGACAGACCCATCCAGACAAGCCGAGCACGCGGGATGGGGCTTTCGGTGATCCCGCTCCAACTTCATGTCGGGCTTCAGGTCTCCGAGGTTGAAAGCCAGTCGTGACCGCGGAAACTGCCAGGAGCGCCAGGTGGTGAGGTGGTGTAACAGAGAAATGAGGCTCGTTCTGGAATTATCTCCTCGGCCATGGGGCTTGGCCTGACATGACCTCAGGCCGTGCTGATTTCTGCCAGGTTGGCCTGGGGTAAATAACGTTGGGAGCAGTGGCATATCGTGTAAGAAGGGCGCTGTCTGCAAGACATACCCATCCCGCTCGGTCAACCCATGCCCGCTGGACTGGAGCTGCAGCCGGGGAAGAATCGCTGGGAAAAGGTGTGATTGAAGTCAATCGAAACCCCCCGACCTTGGCAGAGTCGTGCTGTTGCAGGTGGAAGGCGGTTTGTGGAGCCGGTAACTAACTCACGTTAGCCTGTACCGCCAACCAATCGGATAACAGAATCGCAGCGAGGCGGGCGGCATGATCCGGCAAAGCTCGGTATTGGGCTCCATCTCGCCTGCCCCGATTGGGCGTTGTAAGGGCTGTTCACGTTACGTAAAGTCGTAATCTCATCGCTCGAGAGGTGCCTGTCACATGATCAGCATAAGCAAGGGTTAGGGTACAAGCGGTGCCGATTCCGCGCGAAGCGGCTGGCCTAGAGCGTGGGGGTTCCGAGACAGGGGCATCTGATACCGAAATGGTAAACCTTGGTAAGATACCGCGATACCATCTCGCTCACACCTAGATTTTGAGACCGTCGAGTTTGGAGGAAGAAAATGTTCGGTGCGAGCATCGAGTTTATTTATGTATTGACACATTGGGTCCCTGCTTTACCACAAGGCCATTACCATCCAGATAACCAGAAGCGGGATGGGAGGGTGAGGCGGCCTGCGCTGCACGGGGGGAGGGGTGCTTCGGGAAGAAAGTCGAACTCCACTGGTCGGTCTGCGGTGAGCGATGGCAGGGTCCACGTGGTCTGGGGTATTTCTCGTTGGGTTCCCAAGGAACACTGGACAAATGAGCTTGGGCTTGACTGAATTGAGCCTCGAAGCGAGAGCATACCGCGGGAGAAATTTTATTCTGGAAAAGGAAAAAAGAAACCGACGCTGAGAGCCAGGCTTGGGGTGGAACGGGGGGATGGATGGATCGATGGGACCTGCCTCATGAAATGGCCTGCCCGCCCGCGCCTGCTCCGTCTCAGATACTCCTTCCTCACCTCTCCCCGTCCGCTACCGCGCTAAGGTCAAATCTTCAACTCGACCCCCGGAGCTCCTTCTTCCAAACCTTAACGTTATCCCCAGCATTGTCTTGGCTGTTGTGTTGAGTGGCCATCTATTGGTTGGGTTGCCCATCCCGTCTGGCTTGGGTACCTTCCCTAACCTTCCCTTCGTTCAGGACCCTGCCACTCTACCCTTACTTGGGATTTGAGCGTCTTCGACGAGCCCATTGTCGTCTTGAATTCACCATCTGTATCGGATTCTAGCACATCCTCAATCGGCCGATTTCCGTCGTGTGCTTTCCCGGGTCTTTTCCTTCCACGCTGCTCAGGACCCGCCCACGGCTCACCTTGCTCCGCCCTTCCTCCGGACTCGGCCACCTCGGTCAAACGAGCTGCGGAGCACCACCCGGCACGCCACATCGTCGGTCTCAACCCACCGTCATCCGAAGTCGGTGTGTCGGCTTGCCCGACTGTGCAACTAGGCTTCTTGCCCGTTGGCCTTCGCTGGTTCTCACCGAAGCATCGCCTTGCCGGCAGGTCTGGCGCACCCCTGAAACATATTCGTCCGGTTTCCCCCACCGGCCCGTGAATCCCGGCCAGGCACGCTCTGCCGCCGATAAGCACCTACACGGGTGAAGCGGCTGGCATTGGGCCATCCAGTGCCTTGTCTGAAGCCTTGGACGGCTTGCGCATGCTATCGATCATGGGATTTGGCTGCCTCTGACCATCTCCGTGCGTGTCAGTAATTGCGATGCATCCAGCTTCCAACTTGGCTGAGGTGCCATCCAACAACAGTGACGACCCTCGCCATGTCTCCCTCCTGCCCGCGCTCAGCCCCCGGAATCGCGCCGTCTCGGATCCCATCAACGAGAACCATGTCCTGCAACCTGATGTCACCTCTCCGCCGGCACGGAAAGACACCAACTCGTCGGTTTCGACAGCGGTAACCGATGCCACCTCGCTCACCGTAGTCACAGGTGACACACCAGGGAGCCCCTACAGCAGCGTGACCTCCTCGCCCACCTTCGCAGCCCACGCCGTCTTCTCCGCGAGGGATGGAAGTAACGTGGGACCTCAGCGCCGTGCCAGTCGCCGTCGAACCGGGCCCCTCACCGCGATCCAGCGCGACCGGGCCCATTTGATACGGAAGATGGGTGCTTGCCCGGACTGTCGCAGGAGGAGAGTCGCAGTAAGCCCCCGTTACCGCCGTCCAAGAGCGTGTGGATCCCCCGGCTTACACCTCCTAGTGCCATCCTAATCACCATAACATGACGTGGGAGGAAGCTGCCAGGAGGTTCCGATCACACGAAACATCGTCCCAAGGGCTGTCCCCGATAGACGGTCCCCAGTTGAGCCCAGCGCCGCTGAACCGGAGGTCATCCTTTGCGCAGGACGCGCATGAAATGGATATGGACGTCTCGCCGTCGCAGCAGCACGCCCACTCGGCCCTGAGCGAAACACGTATTAGGACACCTCTGCCGTCCGGGCCGCGTCCAGACAAGCACCTCAATATGCCGCCTTTGCCCGGATTTGACACTTTCAGGGCGGACCTCCAGGGAAGTGCAGACCGTATCCTGGCGAATCCCTTCCGCAGCCGCTACGCCAATGTCTCGGTGCTCTTGGTGCGGTGGCAGGCCGATGAGGACCCAGGGGGACAAAACGCGTTTAATGATCTCGCCAAGACGTTCCGTGAGGATTACAACTACGCGGTCCAAAAAGCATCGATTCCTACGTCCACGGAGGAGTCCAAGAGGCCCTGGTTGTGGCTATCCCAGGTAGTCGCAGACTTTGTCGCGGACCATAATCAGCGCGACTGCCTCAATATCTTCTATTACAGCGGGTTTAGCTACCTGGACCGCAACAGAGAAGCGGTTCTCGCAAGGTTCGTGTTTTTGTCTCGATCCTGTTCCATTTCCGCGGGCCCATGCTTACCCCTATTGTCCAGTTCCAAGCACGCGGATCCTGCGTCGGTCATTCGATGGAGCGGCATTCAGCAATGCTTCGAAAACGCGCGCTCCGACGCACTGCTCCTCATGGACTGTGCATACTACCCCTCGTACACGACGGCCCGGCAGGAAGGTATGCTGGAATTGATTGCTGCATCCGCTGGCGATGACCACGTCGACCGGTTGGGTCGAAGCGCCTTCACTCGCGCTTTAGTCGATGAACTTCGGACGAGGGTGGTCCAGCCCTTTAGAGAGCCCTTTTCTGCGGCGGAACTCCACTCCAAGCTGTTGTCGGCGTATCCCAGGATGATACCAGAACGGGAACCGGAGAAGGAGGTCATCACGAGGTTTCCAACGCCGCTGAGCATGCAGCTCTCCAGCAACAAAACACTACCGTCCATCCTCTTGGCCCCATTGCGGCACGGAGGAGCCTCTGGCGCTTCCGCAGCTGGGTCACAACTCAGCATAACGTTTCGACTGGCAGACGAAACGTTCAACATGGATAGCTGGGCCGAATGGCTCCGCTTGATGCCCGCAGGGATCACGGAAGCAAGGGTGGAAGGTCCCTACCGCAATACGTTTCAGTGACAGCAGTTGAGCAGCCGCCTGTGTGCGGCTGGGCTGCTAGGATTTGCTAGAATTGGCACAATGGCGAGCGTCTCGCCGGCATTGGTCGAAGGACACAGAATGCCTCTCACGTTGTTTTAGACTCTCAGAGTCATTTCTCTTTTTCTGCATCCTCGTCTCCATCGTTCTCAGATCTCAGCCCCTGCATTGACGAATCTACGATCAAAAATCTCATGGCCCCGAGGAAGGCAGAAGGGCTACTCTTTGCGTCTAGATCGTTCATTTTCTTCCAAGTAGGAAGTGAGATGATGTCGGGCGAGTGTCGATGGACATTGTATTTCCAAAAGGGGGTTGTACGGCGACCGCGGGCAAAGCCGGAAGCATACCTGTGGCGGGATATAAAAGTACGTCTGGTACGCGAGACGGAATAGAGGGCCGATTTCTGTTTTGTTGTATTGATCTCAGCATTACTCTGCAGCGTCTAACCCATCATCAGTTTGAGTTGTCTGAGCGGCAGGTCAATATCAAGACCTGCAACGAGTGGACAGAAGAGGCGACCGAAGAAGAAAAGAAGCTCAAGTTGACACCCCCAATCTATGGTATCTCCCTGTCCCATGCGCAATATTTACAACATGATACATGCACCCACATTCAAAAATTCAAACACAAAAACGCCAACCCCTTTTCCCCTCCGCCCTCTATTCCTTCACCTCACCCTCGACCCACTCACACTCACAAGACCAGCACAGCCGCGACAACACCCACCAGCAACGCCCACACCGACCCGGCCGCCCTCCCACCGGCAGCCGAGTCCTTGGTGCTCGCCCCCTCCCCAAGCTTGGGCGTGGGCTGGTACTCGGCCCCGCCGCCGCCGCCGACGATGGGCGCGTCGGTCACGACGGTGCCGTTCCAGCAGTAGCGCTCAAAGCACGAGGCGCACGCGGCGGGCACGGCGGTGCCCGTGCGCGTCCAGCTGCGCTTGAGCACGGCGCAGGCGACGCAGGCGCGCCACTGGCCGTCGAGCGTGCCGTTGCCCTGCGTGGCGCCGTCGTAGCCGTTGCGGATGATGGCGTCGCGCTGGGCGTCCGGGTAGGACGGGGTGAAGGTGGTGACGTTGGACATGGCCGTGTAGGGCGCGTTGGGGAGGTAGACGATCAGGGGGGGCGCGGTCTGCCCCGCGGCGAGGGTGAAGTTGGCGGCGTCGCAGCCGAAGAAGGTCGGGCGGGCGTTGAGGCCGAGGGCGAGGAAGGTCTTGTCGTCGGGTACCGGGGGGAAGAGGGTGCCGTTGGCGATGGCGCCGTGGGTGCGGTCGTAGGTGGCGCGGACGGCGGTGCCGTTGGGCCACGAGTAGGTGGTGTCGGCGGAGGAGTCGACGGCGAAGATGACGTCGACGGAGCGGAAGGGCTGGATGAGGGGGTGCAGGGGGATGTTTTGCAGGTCCAAGCCGCCGTCGACCAGGTCGAGCTCGTTGGAGTCGGCGACAGGGTTGGTGGCGTTGTTCCAGCCCAGGAAGGGGTTGGGCACGTACTGGGCGATGTCGTCCTTGTCGTTGTCGAGGCCCTCGAGGATGTTGGTGGCGGCCTCGATGAGGAACTGGGGCACGCCCGAGACGGACGAGATGTTTTGGAGGAGGAATGCGTTGAAGAGGGAGCTGCTGGTGCCGAAGATGTAGCTGATCGAGTCAAAGCCGCGGACGCACTTGCCGTCGGACGGGACGACGCCACCGGAGAAGTTGGAGGCGAGGTACCGCATGGGCGCGAAGCCAAAGGTGGTCGGGTCCCAGGAGCCCATCTCGTAGGGGTTGAACTCGTAGACGGTGGCGTTGAGCGAGATGATCTTCTCGCCGGGGGCCCTGCCGTCGGCGACCAGGATCGGGAAGGGGGCGCGGGCGTTGGAGAAGTCGTCGTCGTCGGCGATGCTGGAGAAGGTGTACGACGGGCCGCCGTCGGTCGCGTTGATCAGCTGGTAGGACAACGCGCGGCCCCAGTAATCGGTGATGGACGTCTCGTAACCGGCATCCTTCTTGTCGCTGACCTGGCCGGCCACGTCGCGCCAGTACCTTGCGGTATCGAGAATGCCGGGCCGGTCGGGGCCCTTGAAGATGGAGTTGTCAAACTGCCAGGTGTGGCCGCCGTGGTTCAGCGCCTCGACGCTGGAGAAGTTGTTGGCGTAGATGCTGCTCACGAGCCAGCCACCTCCCGAGAGACCAGCCAGGTAGGTGCTGGCCTGGAGAAGGCCGCCGATGCCGCCGTTGCCGGTGGAGCCGGGAGTGCGGCTGTCAGCAGCAGCCACGAAGCCGGCGCCGTTCATCAGGGCGCGGTAGCCACCTCCGGAGACGGCGATGCCGATGTTGGGCAGATCCTTGACGCCCGAAGCAACGCCCTTGATGTAAGCCTCGGCGTCGAAGCCCTCAATGTTGGCGCGTTTCAGGAACTGGATCATGGGGTCGACGGTGAGCGGACGGCGCTTGGCCAGCCAGTCCGTCTCACTCTTGGAGAGCGTGTTGGCGCGCCGGATGGTGGGTTTCTCGCTCGGACACGGCACCTGGGCCGGCGCATAGCCGTGGCTCGGCCCGTCGGGGCGCGCCCGGGGACTGACTATCAAGGCATTGTCCCGTTGTGGTATCCTGATGGGCTCGGCGGATGTGAGAACGGGGAGAAGAGTGAGCGGAAGAAGGGCGTGGAGATGCATCACGGTGTGTTGTGTTTGTCTGGGCAACCACAACAAAACAAAACAAGCAGCGCTCTAGAGCTGGCAAAATGAGTAAAAGAATGTGATGAAGCTTCAAAAGAGAGCCAAGAGCTCCCCTCCACAAACAAAGAAAATGTGGCGAGTCCGCGACCGCAATGGTGGTGTTGTGGTTGAATCAGACGATCGACCCCGACGTGAGGGCGGTGGGTATCATTCGTATTAAAATAAAGATGCCCCGGAACACGGGAAAGAAGAGAATCCCGGCTTTGACGGGGGTCAAGCGGCGTTTTTCAACGGCCTTGACTGGAGGAAGCAGCACGGGTGGCTGAATAGATCGAATGCCAGGGAGGGAAGGGGGTGAATGTTTAAAAGAGGCAAGCAGATGTACAGAATACAACCCCAAAAGCGACTCGGCGAGTGTGAGACATGACCCAGGACCCGGGAATACGCCTGCGTTCAGCTTCTCGGTTTCTAGAGTTCAGGCGTGTCTATGGTCAGATCATGGTCTCTAGTCCGTCCGGATGACCCGGCCGGGATTCAGCAGCAGACGAAACCCCCCGGAGGCCGCCATCCCTCCTGCTGGGTTGCTAGTCGATCCCGGGAACTGTGGTCTCCCCTTATTTTCCCCATCTGATAGACGCCTTGCTGCCATTGGCATAAACAAGGTGGTGATGTGTGCCGAGCACCCGAGGCCTGACCATCACTCTCCTACGGATACACGTATTTTTTCCCTGATGTGCAACGCAGGGCCCGGGGGCGCTCATGTTTCATGCAGGATCGCGCAGCCGGCCTGTGGAGCCTCGCAGAGCAGCCCGAGTCGGTTTTGGTGTGTCTGCCCCGGCCGCATCCTCCGTGAGAATATACCTCCGGGATTGGACGAGACCCTTGCGCCGGCAGTTTGAAACACAATCCACCACACTGCCGTACCTAGGTTGCGGCCACTGCCCCTTTGCGGATGTTGAGATGGACCGGCTTTGAGTTCTCGCGCTTTGATCTTCGAAAGACGAGATGGGAGGGATGGATCCGCAGCAAGATTGGCACACGACTCATGGCTTGGCAGGGCGGAGTTGTGCAGGGGGGAAAGAATGAGCAATGAGAGCATCAGCCAATTCCGAATTGATTTGCATGTGGCAGATGTGGGGTAACATTGGCAGCAAGGGTCTCGCTGCCGCCCTGTGCCTCCAACAACTGCCCCACGTCATCCCAGGGTCCAATCTCCAACGCCTTTTGCGCCGCGCGTCACTTCGCGAAGCTACCCCTCTGCAACACCCCTCCGCGCCTGCATCATTCGTGCATCACAGCTGTGCCTCGCCATCGAGCTGAACTGCAGTCTGGCAATCCTGCAAACCGTCATCCGATATTCACTCTGACAGTCTGAGAGTCTGACCGATTCAACTGCAGTCGGAAGAGGACATACGAATCCATGTAACCTACACGTGTAGTCGGTGATGCCCAGGTTATCTTGGCTGAGGTTGGCCAGTTCACTGGCTGGTCCCGTCTCGGCACTGCGTCAGCTCCCCCGAGTTCACTTCCAGGTTGGGCCTTGAGTCTTGGGACGACAACTCTGCACTCTCCATACTCAGACCTGACATGTCAACGTTACACCCAATCCTGGTCTCGGCCAGTTCGCCGGTTACATGCCTTACATGTCGTTACACAACCATAGCCGACGGAAAACGCCAGGCCAGTCTCACCCCCAACACGCCGCACAGCATTTGGAATCACCGTGTCTCGTCCGATGCCCGGGCCGGGCCCACATCGACGGCCGAAACCATAGCCACTGAAACTGGACGGGTTGTGATCATGACATCTATTCATCAAGCTTCAACCGACATCCAACACCTCCCTAATCACCGGTTCATGTGCTCCAGCCGGATGCTGACCGCCCTCCTGTGGGCCTCGAGCTCCTCCACCTTGGCCAGCTGCATGACCGCCTCGCCCACGTTCCGCAACCCCTCGGCCGTGAGGTTGGAGCTGGTGATGTGCTTGACGAACGACGCGAGGTTGACGCCCGAGTACTGCTTGGCGTAGCCGTAGGTTGCTACAACGCCGTGTGTTAGCACTGGATATAATACCACACCTAGAGAAACGACAAGGGAAGGCACTTACGCAGCGAGTGGTTGACGCCAGCAGAGTAGTCGCCCACGCTCTCCGGCGTCCATTCGCCGATGAAGACGCTACCCGCGTTCATGACCTTCTCCACCAGCTTCTCGGCGTCCTTGAGCTGGAGGATCAAGTGCTCCGGCGCGTACTTGTTGCTGATGTCCATGGCCTCGTCCACGGTCTTGACACGAACCGTGAGGGAGTGGGCAATCGAGCCACGCACAATGTCCACACGCGGGAGCTCCATCGCCTGGCGGTGGACTTCGTCCTCGATCGCCGCGAGCTGGGCGTCGGTGAGGTCCACGGCGATGAGGACCACCTGGCTGTCCACGCCGTGCTCGGCCTGCGACAGGAGATCCGAAGCCACAAACGCCGGGTTGGCGTCCTTGTCGGCAATGACCAGGACTTCGGACGGGCCCGCGGGCATGTCGATGCCGACGCCCGCGTTGGTGTCGTTGCTGACGAACATCTTGGCCGCCGTGACGAACTGGTTGCCAGGACCCAGGATCTTGTCCACCTTGCTCACGCTCTCGGTGCCGTACGCCATGGCGGCAACCGCCTGCGCGCCACCAGCCAGGACGATCGACTCGGCGCCGACCTTGTGGGCGACGTAGACGATCTCGGGCGTGATGGTGCCGTCCGCCCGCGGCGGCGACGCGAGCACGATCTTCTTGCAGCCGGCCACCATGGCGGGGACACCAAGCATGAGCGCCGTGCTGGGGAGCACCGCAGTGCCGCCGGGGACGTACAGACCGACGGCTTCGATGGGGCGCGAGAAGCGACTGCAGATGACACCAGGCATGGTCTCGACCTGCAGGGGCTTCTCCTCCTTCTGGGCCGCGTGGAACTTGCGGATGTTTTCGAAGGAGACGTCGATCGCCTTGATGGTCTCGGCCGGAAGCTGCATGAGGGATTCCGGGAACGGCGCCCTCAGGACAGGCGACGTCAGTGATGTGGCCTTCTCGAACTTGTGAGTGTAGGCGAGGACCCCCTTGTCGCCGTTCTTCCGGACGTCGTCAATGATGGGGGCAATGATCTTCATGATGGCGTCCGAAGACTTCTGTGACGGCCGCTTCAAAGCCTCATCGAGCTCCTCGGCCGAGGTACTGGCCATGTCGTAGACCTTCATGGTGATCTTGGCCGGAGCCGCCTCCTTGGGCGCCTCTTGTGCTGGGGCAGGCGGAGCGGCGCTCGCCGCAGGCTTGATGCCCTCCTTCTCGGCCCACTTCCCCTTGGCGTCCCCTGTCCTGCGCTTGACCTTGTAGCTCTTGGCGTCGAGGCTCTTCTCGATATCGGCCAGCGTCACGCCGGCGCTCACGGCCCTCGTCAGCGCAAAGTAGATGAGGTCTGCGGCCTCGAAGGACACCTCTTCGGGTGTCTTCGCATCGCAAAGCTCCTCAGCCTCCTCCATGATCTTGGCGCGCAAGAGCTTCTCGTCCGAGAAAAGGCGAGCAGTGTAGGATCCCGCTGGCGCCGACTGTTTCCTCGACAGCAAGGTCTGCTCCAGCTTGGCAAGACCCCTAAGATCGCCAAAGCACCCCGACTGCTCCAGGTGGCAGAAGCGCCCCTTTTGCCTCACGACAAACTTGAGCGCATCGTTGTCGCAATCCAGAGAGAAGCGGACCAACTCCTGCGTGTCACCAGATGTTGCCCCCTTGTACCACAAGCCGCGCTTCCGGCTCTGGTAGACGCCTGTCTGAGTCTTGATGGCCTCCCCGACACTCTCCTCGCTGCTGTACACCAGGCCGAGCGCCGTGTCATGCTCGTCGACAACGACAGTCGGGATCAACCCGTCGGCGCGGTCTGACTTCCAGCTCGCGGCGAGAATCTTGGGGACGGCAAGCTTGCCGGGCTGGGCGGTGCTGCTCAGCCCCGTCGACGGCAGGATGGAAACAGCCTTGCATTCCGCGGCGAGGGCAATGAACTTCTCCAGGTCGGCTCCCGGGACGGGCTTAAGGAAGAACGGCGAGATCTTCTTGGTCTTGGCGTCTTCGACGAACTGCGCAGCCTCGGGTGCTGTCTGATCGAACCCGGAGACCAGGAGGCCGTGCTCGCTCGTAGAGACCAACTGGTTGGCGCTGCTGCCATTGACGACAGGGGCAACTCGGGAGCCAAACTCGGCAAAGTCGGGCAGCTGCTCGGGGCGGACAAAGACCTTGCGGGCGCCGGCGTCGAGGAGGGAGACGATGTCGTCGCGGGACTCGAGGCGTGTCACGTCAAAGAACGGGTGGAACTCGGTGTTGTGGCGGCCCAGGAAGCGCAGGATCTTGTCGAGAGTTTGGGGCGCGACCTCGAAGAAAACGCAGCCAAGACACGACACTTCCTCGCGGTTGAGCCCCTCCTTCTCGCCGCCCAGTCCCGGGGGGACATTGACGCTGACGACGAAGGGAAGCGGCAACGTCGTCTCCATGGTGATGGTGTATAAGTGAGTGCGATGCGTCAGGGAAAAGAGTGTGTCGTGAAACCGTGCGATTAGTTGGCTACGACTCTTTTTCTACAATGTCCAAGTTCCGGGCTACCACGGGCGAAAATTGGCAGGGACAGGAGTCATCGCAAGTTTCCAGTCTCAACTCCTGTATCGGCACCCACTTTCGCCCTGTCCGAGGTGGGGTCGATCTGCCCCTCCATTGTGTCCTGACACCCGCGCCGAATGGAATGCACATCAGACCAGGATTTTTTTTGCTGGCGGGGTCAAAAATAAGCGGTGGTCAATGCGTTCAAGATGGAACTCAGCCACGGATCATTGAGGCTCCGGTTCAGCCACTCGCTTGGCGCCTGCGCGTGAGCTGCCGCGACCCTGCAATTCGCGACTCGATTGAACGTTTAACAAATCGCCAGCTTCATATTCACCCTTCCATCAGCCATTGTCGCTGGGTCGCTTTCGAGAATAAATACCGACCCGATCTGAAAGCCGTCCACTAGCTTCATCCACAATTTCTCAATAAACCCATCGCGAACATCGGCTGTGGTCGAACTATCGCGACCTCGGTATCTCATCGCGACCTCCATCGACCTCTTCCGCTCTCAACCACAAAGTCGAACAAGTCGAATTCCATCACAATGTCTGCCGCTGGCGCCATGGCGCCCCAAACCAACGGCGTCCCGCCCTCCTCGGCCGCCTCAAGCTCCCAAACCCTCACCAACACCCAACAACCGCAATCCCAAGCGACCCAGTCCCAACCC
>Ga0247824_10000951_pt1 | contig 15357 bp, 16 predicted proteins | sample 13C_PalmiticAcid_FD_194412 | JGI IMG/M metagenome (GOLD analysis project Ga0247824, IMG submission 194412) | Soil microbial communities from agricultural site in Penn Yan, New York, United States - 13C_PalmiticAcid_Day48 | ecosystem: Environmental > Terrestrial > Soil > Agricultural land... | reverse complement strand
CGCCTTATTATTGATTTTTTTTTTTTTTTTTTTTGCTAATAAAACTGGGATTCGACCTGTACCCAATCTGCCAACATGTAGCGCTTCATTCATGCCTTCAAAAGAATCGTCATCAGTCCTTCTCCTTCTCCTTTCATTGCCGTCTTGGATAGGCGGGCTAAAACTCACTTTTCAATATTCCACCGCGATGCCATGCCTTTTGAGTATCTTCTTCATCTCAATTTGTTCACTGTCCGAGTGAAGAGCCAATCCACAAACCGATGAGAGCCGCGGCCAGGCCTTGATCATCCATTCTATATCCTGTTTGGTTATGTCCTGTTGCAAGGCGCAAAAGCCCAGCCTTTCAAGCAAGGTCAAGCTGCTCAAATTACCAAGTCCTCTCGTGAGTCTGAAGTCGAGTCCATCTTGGGATCCTGGTGTATCGGTAATCACCAACATCTAGAACTCTGAGCTGTTTGAGTTTGGCAAGTTGCTTCAGCACTGCTCGCTGCCATTCTTGTGCTTTGTGCTTTAACCCACAGATGCGGATTTCCAAGATCTGGAGGTTCTTGCAGGCCCATTCCGGTGGATGAATCGACTCTGGCAATGGCTGATTCTCATATTGCCATCCTTTCCATCCTGTAACCTTAGCACAGTTAACACCCAAGATCTCTCGAGCATCCAGGAGTCCTTCACAGTGAACGTGAACCAGATGCGGACATGACGAGAGGATTTTCATCATTGGTTCACTGGTGTGGAACCCACAGTTATTGAGATGCAACCGTGTCAAGCTCGAGGCAAGGCTGGTGATCAAGGCTTGACTATACAGATGCATAGACTGGACACCGTCGCTCTCAAAGGATGTCAAGTTGTTGTTGCACACCTTCAAGATCTCCACCAACGTATCCTCTGGCGAATTTGAATGGAATCCCAGGCAGCGGAATGCAAAGGCTTTGATCTTCGGACACGGACTTGTGTTTGGAGATAGAATACCCTTGATCTCGTGGATAGGGAAAGGAAGGCAAGTGATGAATGACCAGGTTAAGGATTCGAGATTGGGACAGCGTTGAATAAACTCGTGTTGTCGTTGCAACTGATGGGGTGTACATTGTTCATAGAAGTTGAACCCGATCCAAAGTTTCTTGATCGTGGGAAACGCTGTTGGCCAATTGATTCGAGAGGCGTCACCTCTGATGTCCAAGGTCAGGTCAATCACCTTCAGCTCTTCCAGGCGGAGACAGACATTGAAGAAGGGGTCGGCCATCTCAAAGGCCACCAAGCTGAGGCCAGAGATCTCGAGTCGTCTGAGCTGAGGGCAGCAGGTGAATACAGCTTCTAGAAACCCACTGCTTGGCCTGTTGGCGCACAGAGTGACGAGTCCTGGGTTTTGACGGACAAGGTTTGTGAGAGGCGGCCAAGGGTCTTGTGCATCATCGAACTTGACGTACTTGAGGTGGAGTCCCTCCAGGTGTGTACAATGCACAAGTGAAGGGATCCAAGAATAGCAAGATATCTTGATGACACGAATATGGTCGAGGCGATCCCTGACTACAGAAGAACGTGGATGGCGCCGGTTACGATTGCCCCATTCGAGCGTGTGATAGAGGAGCGGTGTGAAAATCGTATTCCAAGACATGCAGACGGTTGTAGCTGCAGCGAGGCGAGGGTAGTCGAGAAACCTTCCTATTAGCCATAGGATCTCCGGGACCTCGAGTGCGTTGGAATGAAGATCGAGGTTGGAAAACAAAGGAAGTGCGCGCTTGGATATCCAAATCTCGTGCACAGGGAGCATTTCCCATTCATTTGCCTATCTGGACTTGGCTAAAATCTCACTTCAAATGATCCACCGCGATGCCATGCCTTTTGAATATCTTCTCTAACTCGATTCGTTCACTCGCCGAAGGATGGACCCATCCACAGACCGATGAGAGCCGCGGCCAGACCTTGATCATCCATTCTACATCATGTTTGGTCATTTCCTGCCGCAAAGAGTGAAAGCCCAGCCTTTCAAGCCGGGTCAAGCTACTCAAAATATCCAGTCCTGTCGTGAGACTCAAGTCGAGTCCATCTTGAGATCTTATATTCAGTGTGTCGGTGTAATCAGCAACATCAAGAACTCTGAGCTGTTCGAGTTTGGCAAGCTGCTTCAGCACTACTCGCTGCCATTCTTGTGTCCTGAACTGTAGCCCACAGATGCCAATTTCCAAGACCTGGAGGTTCTTGCAGGCCCATTCCGGCGGATGAATCCACTCTAGCTGATCCTGATATAGCCATCCTGTCGTAATGTTGTCAATACCCAAGATATCTTGAGCATGCAGCAGCCCTGCACAGTGAACATGAACCAGATGTGGACATGACGAGAGGATTTTCATCATTGGTCTACTGGAGCGGGAACAGCAGTTATTGAGATGCAACCGTGTCAAGCTCAAAGCAAGGCTGGTGATCAAGGCTTGACTATACAGATGCATAAACCGGACACCGTCGCTCTCAAAGGATGTCAAGTTGTTGTTGCACGCCTTCAAGATCTCAACCAACGTATCCTCTGGCAAATTTAAACGGAATCCCGGACAGTGGAATGCAAAGGCTTTGATCTTTGGACACGGACTTGTCTTTGGAGATACAAAATCCTTGATCTCGTGGATAGGGAGACGAAGGCAAGTGGAGAATGACCACGTCAAGGATTCGAGATTGGGACAGCGTTGAATAAACTCGTGTTGTTGTTGCAACTGATGGGGTTTACATTCCCTGTTGTAGGTGACCCCGATCCAAAGTTTCTTGATCGTAGGAAACGCTGCTGGCCATTGAATCCAAGACGCTTCGTCACCTCCGATGTCCAAGGTCAGATCGACCATCTTCAGCTCCTCCAGGCGGAGACAGACATTGAAGAAGGGGTCAGCCATCGCAGAGGTCAGCACGTTGGGGTCAGAGATCTCGAGTCGTTTGAGCTGATGGGAGCAGGTGAATACAGCCTCCAGAAACTCACTGCTTGGCTTGATGGCGCACAGAGTGACGAGTCTTGGGTTTTGACGGACAAGCTTTGCGAGAGGTCCAGAAGTCTTGTTCACCATATTCGAGGTTGAGATGGAGCCCTTCCAGGCGTGTACAATCCACAAGTGAAGGGATCCAGTAGTCGGATAACTTGATGACACGGATATGGTCGACGTGATCCTTGAGGACAGAAGAACGTGGATGGCGCCGGTTATGATTGCCCCATTCGAGCGTGTGATAGAGGAACGGCGTGAAAATCGTATTCCAAGACATGCAGACGGTTGTAGCTGCAGCGAGGCGAGGGTAGTCGAGAAACCTTCCTATCAGCCATAGGATCTCCGGGACCTCGAGTGCCTTCATGAGGAAGAGTGATCGCGTTTGGAATGAAGATCGAGGTTGGAACAAAGGGGCATGAGCTGCGCTTGGACATCCAAATCCATTTTCCATCTTGAATTAGACGGCTTAAAGCTCGCTCGCAAACGTTCCACCGCGATGCCATGCCTTTTGAATATTTTCTCCAACTCGATTCGTTCACTGTCCGAGTGATGGACCCATCCACAGACCGATGACAGCCGCGGCCAGGTCTTGATCATCCATTCTATATCCTGTTTGGTCATTTCCTGGTGCAAAGAGTAAAAGCCCAGTCTTTCAAGCAAGGTCAAGCTGCTTAAAATACCAAGTCCTCTCATGAGACTAAAAGCGACTCCATCTTGGGATCTTACGCGCAGTATATCGGTGTAATCATCAACATCCAGAACTCTGAGCTGTCTGAGTTTGGCAAGCTGCAGCAGCACTGCTCGCTGCCATCCTGTGTACTGTAGCCCACGGATAGCAATTTCCAAGATCTGGAGGTTCTTGCAGGCCCATTCCGGCGGATGAATCGACTCTGGCAATGGCTGCTCCTCATATTGCCTTCCTATCCATCTTGTCCTTCCTGTCCTTCCTGTCATTCTTGTAGCCTTATCACGGTCAATACCCAAGATTTCTCGAGCATCCAGGGGCCCTGTGCAGCGAACGTGAACCAGATGTGGACATGACGAGGGGATTTTCATCATTGGTCCACTGGTGTGGGAACCGCAGTTATTGAGATGCAACCGTGTCAAGCTCAAAGCAAGGCTGGTGGTCAAGGCTTGACTATACAGATGCATAAACCGGACACCGTCGCTCTCAAAGGATGTCAAGTTGTTGTTGCACACCTTCAAGATCTCGACCAACGTATCCTCTGGCAAATTTGAATGGAATCCAGGGCAGTGGAATGCAAAGGCTTTGATCTTTGGACACGGACTTGTGTTTGGAGATAGAAGACCCTTGATCTCATGGATAGGGAGACGAAGGCATGGGAGAATGACCACGTCAAGGATTCGAGATTGGGACAGCGTTGAATAAACTCGTGTTGTCGTTGCAACTGATGGGGTGTACATTGTTCATAGAAGTTGAACCCGATCCAAAGTTTCTTGATCGTGGGAAACGCTGTTGGCCAATTGATCCAAGAGGCGTCACCTGTGATGTCCAAGGTCAGATCAACCATCTTCAGCTCTTCCAGGCGGAGACAGACATTGAAGAAGGGGTCGGCCATCTCAAAGGCCACCAAGCTGGGGCCAGAGATCTCGAGTCGTCTGAGCTGAGGGGAGCAGGTGAATACAGCCTCTAGAAACTGCTTGGCCTGATGGCGCACAGAGTGACGAGTCCTGGGTTTTGACGGACAAGGTTTGTGAGAGGTGTCCAGGGCTCTTGTGCACCGAACTCGAGATGGAGCCTCTCTAGGTGTGTACAATGCACAAGTGAAGGGATCCAGGGATAGTAAAATATCTTGATGACACGAATATGGTGGACGCGATCCTTGACGACAGAAGAACGTGGATCGCGCCGGCAACGTCCGGCCCACTCGAGCGTGTGATAGAGGAACGGCGTTGAAAATCGTATTCCAAGACTTGCAGACGGTCGTAGCTGCAGCGAGGCGAGGGTAGTCGAGGAACCCTATCACCCACAGGATCTCTGGGAGCTCGAGTGCCTTCATGAGAAAGCGTGATCGCGTTTGGAATGAAGATCGAGGTTGAAAAACAAAGGAAGTGCGCGCTTGGATATCCAAATCTCGTGCACAGGGAGCATTCCCCCTTCCCATCTTGGACTTGGCTAAAATCTCACTTCAAATGATCCACCGTGATGCCGTGCCTTTGAATATCTAACTCGATTCGTTCACTCGCCGAGTGATGGACCCACCCACAGACCGATGAGAGCCGCGGCCAGACCTTGATCATCCATTCTACATCATGTTTGGTCATTTCCTGCCGCAAAGAGTGAAAGCCCAGCCTTTCAAGCCGGGTCAAGCTACTCAAAATATCCAGTCCTGTCGTGAGACTCAAGTCGAGTCCATCTTGAGATCTTATATTCAGTGTGTCGGTGTAATCAGCAACATCAAGAACTCTGAGCTGTTCGAGTTTGGCAAGCTGCTTCAACACTGCTCGCTGCCATTCTTGTGTCCTGAACTGTAGCCCACAGAGGCCAATTTCCAAGATCTGGAGGTTCTTGCAGGCCCATTCCAGCTGATGAATCAACTCTGGCAATGGCTGATCCTGATAGCCATCCTGTCGCCTTACTGTGGTCAATACCCAAGATTTCTCGAGCATCCAGGAGCCCTGCACAGTGAACGTGAACCAGATGTGGACATGACGAGATGCTATTGTTTTATGTACAACATGTTTTCTTTTTATTTCAAGGTCGCTAGAATACAAGGGAGATATGGAAGAAAAGACCTCGGAAGCCAGGAAAAAAAGGGTGACACATTAACTGGTTTCTTTACAACTTGGGCTTGTTGGCCTTGAGGATATCGCCGAGCTTGGTGGCGAGCATAACCTGACCCTTGACCTTGATCTGTCCAGACATGAACAACTTTTGAGCGTTGGCCTTGCCAGAAGCGAGGTCGACAAAGACTTCATCCTTGGTGCTGATCACAACATCGGCCTTGGTGGGAGCGGGTCCAGCGCCAACGCAGCCAGCTCCGTTCTTGAGGTCAACGTGGAAGGTGGCACTCTTGCCGGCCTCGTTGGTGAGATCGAACTGGAAGACAGCCTTGACCTTCTTGACCTGAGCCTCACGTTCAGCCTTGGACATGGCCTCAATGCCAGCCCTGATCTGGTCGAAAGCAGCAGCAGACTTGAAGTCTCCAGCTGCGCCTCCAGCTGCAGCAGCGGGGGCAGCAGCGGGGGCAGAGGCAGCCTTCAAGGCATCACCCTGAAGCTCAACAGCGGCGTTCGAGATGATGATGGAGTTGCGTTCGACAGAGCGGACCTGGAAGAGGACCTTGTTGCCCTCGCGCCACATGGAGGTCTCCAGAGTCTCACCAGGGTTGACAGTCTTGGCGAAGCGGACCTTGATGTTCTTGAACGAAGCAGGGTCGTTGTTGCAGTAGGTCTTGAAGATGTGCTTACCAGCAATACCGAACGAGCAGAGACCATGGAGAATTGGAACGTCGAATCCTCCAACAGCAGCCATATCGGGGTCGATGTGGAGAGGGTTCCAGTCGCCGGAGAGACGGTACAAGGCAGCCTGATCTTCATTGGTCTTCTCCTGGACAACGTGGTCGGGCTTGCGGCTGGGAGCCTGGTTAACAGCGGTGGCAGCACCACGGTCAGCGCCCTCCTTCTTGCCTCCAAAGCCGCCAGCGCCACGGATGAACATGGTGAACTCGTTGACGCAAACATCCTCGCCGTTCTCATCGACGGTCTTAACTCCAATGGTGGCGACGCATCCCTTGCCCTTGTCCAGAATGTCAACAACATAGGGAGTCGAGGTCAACTTGCCGCTGGTGGGGAAAGGCTTGATGATCTCGAGGTACTGCTCACCATGAAGAAGCATCATGGGGTTGAACGAGGGGAGGATCTCACCGAAAGGAACACCGTTCATGGCAGTGAAGGAGGGGATGACACCAAAGGTGGGGACAGGGCCGAAAGCCTCGTTGTTCTCATAGACAAGGTGGAGGTCCTTGCGAGTGGCACCAATACCCAAGTTGTACAGAATGACGTCGCGCTCCTTGTACTCGAAGACCTCAGCGGGGAAGGTCAAGGACTTGGCAGCCTCAACGTCGACCTTGCCATCGTCAGAGACAACCTTGGGGCGAGGAGCATCACCATCAACGTTCTCAAAGTTGGCCATAATACCCTCCATCGACTCGGCAGTGGAAGTGGGGTGGGTGGTGCGGCCATCCTCGAAATCGGTGATCTTGGCCCACATGTCCTTGATGTGCTCAGGCAACAAAGATTGGTTGATGGGGAAGCCGTGGCCGCCAGTACGCTCCCAGCGAAGCTTGCCGACGAAACCAGCACCAACCTCGAAGATGGAGCCGCTCTCGGTGGTCTCCTCGTGGCAAAGGTACTCGACCAAGGGGGTGACCATCTCGGGCTTCAAGGAAGCGAGCATGTCTGGGGGGAGGACAGTCTCGGTCATGCGCGAGGCAGCCATAGGGGCGATAACGTTGCAGGTAATGTTGTCCTTCTTGCCCTCAAGAGCCAAGGTCTGGGTCAATCCGACGAGAGCCAGCTTAGCAGCCGAGTAGTTGGCCTGACCTGTTTAGCAGCATGAGTAACCAATGATCAGTCTCTCGAGTTGGGTTTTTTTTTTTTCACATATTGAAAGTAATCGATGCGAACAAAGAGTGTGTGTCGTCTTGATCCGAGCCTACTTACCAAAGTTTCCGTAAAGACCGGCAGCAGAGGCTATCAGGTGAAAATTGAAAAGAGATCCCTTCCGTGTGAGAACCCTCCATCCACAAAGAAAACACGCTACAACTCGTGTTACTTTTCCCTATCCTATCCCACTTGGGTACCAATAACTTACTGGTGTTGATGATACGACCGAACTTCTGCTTGCGGAAGATGGGCCAGGCAGCCTTGAGGACCTTGTAGGCACCGTCGACGTGAACCTGGAAGATCAAATCCCACTGCTGATCCGTCATGCGAACAAAGGAGACATCCTTGAGGATACCAGCGTTGTTGATGACAATATCGACACGACCGAAGGCCTTCATCGCGGTCTCGACAATCTTATCGCCATCCAAGACAGAGTCGTAGTTGGCAACAGCCTTGCCTCCAGCGGCGCGAATCTCCTCCACAACCACATCGGCAGCACGGGTCGAGGCACCCTCTCCAGTGTGGGAACCACCAAGATCGTTGACAACGACCGAAGCACCACGGGCACCAAAAGCGAGGGCGTGGGAGCGACCGAGTCCACCACCGGCACCTGTCACGATAACGACACGTCCATCGAAGCGAAGGTTCTCAGCCATTATTGTATGTTGTAAAAGAGTGGAGATAGATACAAACGAGAAGGGAGGGGAAGGGACGAGACGAGGAAGGGACGCGAGATGAAGGATGAGTTTGTCAAGGAAGGGGGAATGAGTGAAGAAGAGAAGAAAAAGAAGGAAAGTGTGTGTGGGGAAAAGGGGTGTCGCTTTATATGGGATGTCGACCGAGCTCGCTCGCTTCGATCGCATCCGTCCACCCCCGCATTCTGCGCGCATCTCGCGCGAGACAAGAGGGCGGCTCTTTTCCTCCCGTCCCACCATCGCTCTGACTTGTGAAAGTTTACTTTCTGCTGGCTCCGTGGATGACGGTCCATAGCCTGCATTGCCCATGGTAAGGTTTGCCAGTCTTCATTGGCCTTCTCCCCCCTTCAGTCACTGGTCTGATCTGATATTTCTCGCTTCCATACACATCATTGAAGTGTGACAAAGTGAACAGCAAACACTTGGCACAGCCAGCCGCGGCTGGGTCCTACAATGCTCCCCTCTCCTCTCGATATCCCAACAAGACCAGATCGGCCTACAAACTCGGCTCTTGGACGTTGACCTCGCTCGCTCGGATTCCTCATCTTTCACCATCAACACCTTGTGACACGACTTGAAACGACCCGATCCAACAGAGTCAAACAACAAACACGGTCGGTTCGAATCAACTTTTGTAGATGTGAATGAACATATAGCACCACCATTGTCGTGCCTTGGATCCTTGCGGGTTGTATTCATCGAAGAAATGTCTATTTGAAAGAGGCTCGCCAAGCACGATCTATTCGTATCCGTGATCCGGAGAAAAAAAAAAGATGACAGATCGCTCTCACGTGTAAATTCGTGACCCATGTGGGTTCTCGGCACCCTGTTTGTACGTGACAGCTAAATTAAACGCATACGTGTTGGCGCCAGTTTCATGTTCTACGCGATTGTTTTTTAATGGGATTGTCAAACATCTCATTTGAGCCATTTCACATAGCTCTTGATCAGCACTCGCTGCCCACTTCCCTCTCCGCCCCCGCCTCCTCGGTCCCGCTCGAGGCAGAATAACGCATCCTTCACATTCACTTTCCGTGTCGTATCTCGCAGTCCAACTGGCCGGCCAACGGTCGATGGCGGCAACACTATTGATCCACCACCAGATACTCCACCTCTCGATAATGACGAGGGCGCAAACGTACCCGACGACATTGATCCAGTCACGCCAGGTGAGCCGATCCCAACACCACTTGCTAACGATGATGAGCTCGAACTAGATACTAAGGTGGGGACGGTTGCGTTGCGTCCGAGACTAGGCTTGGTAGAGCCACCACTACCCATTCCGGAAGCAGATGGCGATCCTGTCGATACCGCTCCCGAGGACGGTCCAGGGGTTGAACCCGAAGGCAGGGGGGATGCTCCTCCACCTCCACCTTCTCCACCTGCTCCACCACCGCCCATCATCCAAGAGTACGTACGACCGCTTCCTCCAGCAAAACCCAGTGCAGTTTGATTGGCAACCTTCTTTCGCGCCTCCTCCGTCATATTCCTGGCACTGACTCCTGGTCCGCCTTCCTTTTGTTTCTTGGGCTTCTTGGCTCCAGCTGCATTTGGCATGCCTCGAGGCTCGCCATTCTCGTCCAAATCCTCGCCTGCCGCCAGTCTCCTCTCGCGCTCAGCAATTTGCTCTTTACGCTTGGTTTCTTCTTCACGTTCGACACGCTCGATGGCCAAGAGCTGCTTCTTGACGTCCTGGTTGACAGCAACCTTGTACATTGGATGTTCCTCATCATACATAGGTGGAGGTGCCGTAGCCAAAGATCGACCGCGATGTTTCGACGCGAGAATCATCTGCTCTGCAAGACTTCTCAATCGCTCTTGTGTCGCCATGGCTAAATAAGCGAGGACATCAGGTTCAATGGCCTGAATCCTGTGTTTTGCAGCTATTAACCGGTTTATGGAGGAACAACGACGGCGGCGTTAAGACAAGTGGATCATCTTGAGATATACACGAGAACCCAGAATCAAGCCAGTTTGTCCGCCTTGGATACATACCAACACGTTCTACAGATGCCTTCAAAATCCTTTGGTTGATGAAGTTTTGAACCCGTGTCCGGTCTTGCCCGTCAGATGTTGTGTTGGACCTTGAATATCCGTCATTGTCACGTATAATATTGTCTGACTCCTCTTTCAGATCCACACCACTGTAGCCCATGACATCTGTGATATCCTCAATATTGACTTTTTCTGCTCCAGCTGCCGATGCCTTGGCTGCCGCGCCAACCCCACCAGGACCTACGCCGCCGGCTCCTGCTCCGCCAGGTACTCCTACCCCTGGACCCATTACATTGATTGGCATTCGTTGTTGACCTGGAAGAGAGACGCGGCTATAGACTCCGGAATTCGGTACACCACCCGGTGTACCAGGTACTGGTGTTGCCGGAAATGATGTTGGAACAGTAGGGACGGCAATCTGAGTACCTGGCCCGTTCGCTCCTGGAGGTAGCGCCTGATGTTCAGTCTTCAGTCTTTTTGACGCCACTTTACTAGATATACATGTACAAAAAAAACAGATGTAAGTAAAGCGGCACGAGCTGATTCAACCATGAACCATTAAATCTGGTTAGCGGACGGTACCTGTCTGGAGTCGCGGGGGTGGGAGAAGTGCCATCTGTGTTTCGTTTACGTACTGGTGCTGATTGAAGAGCCCCAGCAGATGTCGGTGGAAGACTTGTGCCAGCTATTGAGGTTGCATGTGGGGCGGGTCCAGCAAGTGTAGGTGTGGCTATTGATGGCAAGTTAACCCCACCGGGTGCACTATGAATCGGTCCTGCATGCCCTGTCCCAACTACACCCAGTGCGCCTACAGCTATTGGCCCAGAGTGTAATGGATGCTGGCCCTGGGGATCTGACGGTGTCCTCGCTACGCCGTGTCTTCTCCTGATAGTATCAAGAATCTCAACCTGAGCAGGATCAAGGAGTTTTTCTGCGCGTGCCAAGAATTCATTTGGCGACACTGAGTTGTTCTAACAAAGATTTCGTTGGCAGGTATAGTTGTGGCATGTTAGTCCACATGTCTCCAGTGTCCTCTGCACTAAGAACTGTTACTAGCGTCGTAAGCGTTACCTGAAGCAGCCCAAAGAGATTATTCAGTTGAACTCTGGTTGCTGGAGAACATGAACTGAGAATATGGTGAAGTGGCGATCCAGCTTGGGCTATTGGTGTAGCTGAAGGGCCTACGTGAATGAAGCGCCATCATGTCAGCCTTTGTACCGCTCCATATGATGAATAAGAATCCCGAATACAAACAGTTTCAAATACAGAGCGTCTAAGCTGACCTGTAGTAGCTGGTGGTCTTACTGCCGAAGGCATTGTTGGTTGGCTGTTAGGGATGCCAGGTGCCTGAGGGTGACCGGGCATTTGAGCATTAGTCTGAGCAGGTCGAGGTGCCTGTTGGTTCATTAGCTGTTGTTGGTTCATTATCTGTATCTGTTGCTGCCCTGGTTGAAGCTGGTAAACAGGTCTAGCTGCAACGACGCCGGGCTGGAGTTGGTGCGGATATTGATGTGAGAGAACTGACGATGCTTGCTGCGCCCCACTTTGTAGCTGTTGAACAGGTAGCGCAGCATGGGCTATGGCAGGGGACACATGAGGTGAACGTGAAAGCTGAGATGGTGTTGAGGGGAGCTGTTGGGGCTGTAGGAGCCCCTGACCCTGCATCTGCTGGACTTGCTGTTGCTGCATCGGTGATAACCCTCCTTGAGGCGACTGAGATGCTGCAAAATGGATTCCTGAAGATAAAGGTTGGGAAGTCTGAGGCATATGCAGACCCAAGTTGGCATTGACAGCTGGGAAATCATCGCTAAAGATGTCCAGACCCTCCATGATGTTCCCCTGCCCACCAGCGCCTTGGTCCGGCCGCACAACTATCGGGAAGTCTGCAGACAAGAGCTCGTCCACTGTCCGGTGCAGGAGCGGGACCCCTGACTGTCCGTGGAGATCATGTCCTGTTGAGGCCGAGTGCTGCCCATTGTTAGTGTTGGTATTACTATTGCCGCCACTTGCGCCTCCATTCACTTGAACGTTGTTGTTGTTGGACATTGTGGTTTGAAAAGAGAGTTCCCGCCTAATAGTACGTTTCCTGGAGTATGAATAGCCTACTCAGTGGGGCAGTATCGCCTTTGATCAGTCTCCGGCTTCGCTTCGCTCTGACCTTCCCTGAGCCGCGTCAACAGATGCTGAAGTGAAGAGGTGAAAAGACGATGTTGATCGAACAATCAACTAGTGTGTAGATAGCGCGATCTAGGAATTCGTAATACGTCATCGAAATTTTTGATCCTGTGGGTTCAACCTCGCCGTCAGCATTGCCCGCTAGGCTCGGCTAACTTACACAGTCTGGTAGGTCGAGACCAAGATAATCACACCGAGTCTGCGATATCCGTTTGCATTTGAGAGAGCATTAGCTGAAGAGGTTTATTTGTCAATGAAATTCGTTAATTTGTGTCATGGCAAGTCATTATGGTGGGGGGGTTCCCCCGGTCATTTCTTTCAAGTCTGGTGTCCGCGTGTTGGTTGTCCCGGGTACTCTTCAGATTCGCTATTCGTCCGTTCCTCCTTCTGCTGGGATTGGTCAAGCACGCTTGGTCTTTCTCTTTCCAGTAGACTTTGTCTTGGCTCCAGAGCGGACCTTTCCTTCGCTCGATGCAGGTTGCGAGTTGTCTCCAGAGTGGACATTGTATCCCTGATTCTCCTCTGTGTCACCATCCTCGTCGCTTGCACCCTCAGCGTCGCTGTCGTTCCAGTTGCTCACAAACTCGACATCACTCTCTGAACGACCACCCAACGAAGGGATGTCCAAGACAGGCGTGGGGCCACTGCCTTCTTGCAGACCGGGGCCATCCTGAAAGCGGTGGTTGTCGGGAAGAGGCACACGATGGGCAGAGGGCGAAGGCGAAGGATCACGAGAGGCAGGAAGTGGTTTGTTCTGTGCCTGAAGCAGGGTTTGCTCAGGAGTGGACAGGTGTTGGTTTCCAGCAGCAGCCATGCGCACCTTTCTGCGCGAAGGGTTGAAAAAGTTGCACTTTGGACATACGTACTCTAAATAGATCGAGCGCGTTGCACGTTAGTGTGGTGATCAAGGTTCTTGCATCGTCAAGAACTGGATTCAATGGGTGTTTGACTTACGGATATCTTCAATTTCTTGGGGCAAAGCCAGGCCGTTATGAGTGAAGCATTGACCACAGATAAGCGCGTATTTGGTTTCTGGCCCTTCGTCTCCAACGATCACATCTACGATCTTGTCGTACCAGTGTCGTTCGTTGCTAGGGGGTCCATAGGGATGTGGTCTACCGTTGTTGAGATTAGGGTTGAATGGAGGTCGCTGTCCATATGGTCCATTTTGAGGGCCTTGGCTATTGTGCGGTGGCTGAACTCCTGACGAAACGCCAGCAGGACGTCCCTGCTCATTCACAACGCCTTGTCCTTGTCGCTGCCTGAGTCCGGGGTCCATCATGTTTTGTGGATTTGGCTGACCATTTTGTCGTCCCGAAACGGGTCCATTGTCCTGTCCAGGCATCCTTGGTCCGTTGGTTCGCAAAGACGCAGGCTGTAGTAAAAAAAAAAAAAAAAAAAAAAAAGGCATCAGCGGGTGGTTAATATCTCAATTCCGTTGTAATGACTGAATGCACTCTTGACAACAACAATATCTAACAAGAAAGCAGGGTTGCTACACATTACATCGTATCGCTCTAGCAGGGTCGTCGTGGAGTAGTACGCGGTCCTCTTCTTGAGCTCTTCAACCTTGAGCTTTTGGTCCGCTCTCAGAATGCTTAGATGCGACTCTAAACAAATGGAATCAAGATAGAGCACGAGACACCATCAGTATGGTGGTCCAGCAATGACGGAACACCGTATTCTTGGTTGGGATCCCATTCCACACATGTTGCGAGTAATCGTTTACCTTCATTGGTTTTGGCACGCTTGTACCACTCGTTAATCAAGGAGCGACCAACAAGGACACTATTGGCAGGGAAGACGCATTGTCCCAAAGGGGTCAGAACACTCATGTCAGCGTCATCGTTACTCAAAAGACCTTTTTCTAGATCTTCAGGACGCAAACGTATAACGGCGTTGACTTACGCTGGTAACCCCATAACAACAGGGGCCAGTGACAATATCCATGGATGAGGATCATCGAAATACTTTTGATTGAGATGGAGCAGAAAGACAGCCGTGTAGACGAGCCAGATAAGAACCGAGTAGATCAGCCATTGGCTCATCACACGTCTTTCCCGTAAGTTGATGGCTGACAGTTTCAACTCGGCCTTCCGAATGTTGCTGTCGAGATCGGACAGAATCTTTTCATAGTCAGAGTTGCTCTATTATGCGATATCATTAGAAAAAAGAGCGATATTAATAACTTTGCTGAGGGCCTTCAAGGGAGTCTGCGACGTGGTGAATTATGAGACGAGAGCCGAAGATTTTATGGAGTTTGCAACGTGTCATTATTGAGGACGAGAGCCGAAGAACGTCGAAGAGCCGTGCACAGAGCAGCTTGCAGGTTGGTCCATATTTCACAAGCAGATTCAAAGCACCCTCCCCCCCCCCACACACACCCTTCCAACCGCAATGAGTTTGGACTAGGGTGGGAGTTGTTCATATAGGATTCAGGGCGTGTGTCAAGACCACACGATCATGTTTTCTAGTGTTGGTTGGCGTGTGTGTGGTGTTGGGGCAAAACTCTACTGGCAGCCCGATTCTCCTTTGAAATCCAGTTCTTGCGTCCCGGTACCGAGGAAATAGCACACTCGAGAAACGAGTAGAGCGAACCCGTTCCTGACCCCTTCCTGAGAGAGTCCCCAAGGGACCTGGATTCAGACACGAGTGTTTACCTGACGCAGTCGAGAGAGGAGTCCACCCATTGGTCAAGTAGGATAGAGGGGATGACGATAAACGCGGAGAGTAAGAAGAGAGTCGAGAGTGGATGAGTGTGAAAGTGATAAAGCGGAGAGGGCGTTAAAGCTGCTAGCAGTTGGTCATTCCAGAATAAAGAAAAGGCGAGGAGGGGGGGGGAGGGGAGGGGAGAGAGAAAAGTACACGCGCAAGAGCACCGAGCAAGTGGAGAAAAGCAG
>Ga0247824_10000949_pt1 | contig 15381 bp, 12 predicted proteins | sample 13C_PalmiticAcid_FD_194412 | JGI IMG/M metagenome (GOLD analysis project Ga0247824, IMG submission 194412) | Soil microbial communities from agricultural site in Penn Yan, New York, United States - 13C_PalmiticAcid_Day48 | ecosystem: Environmental > Terrestrial > Soil > Agricultural land... | reverse complement strand
GGCACGACTGTCGGTGGCAGGCGTGGCAGCGCGCGCTCAGCGGCAGACAGCTTCCACCGACAGTCGTGCCATGTCGGGCATCTGGCACGCATGTCGGCGGACAGCTCCGCAAGGCTCTCCGGGCGCATCTGGAGGGGCACCCCCTGGGTGGACGTGGCGAAGGGGACCAGAACGCCAAGAGGAACGACATAGGCGTTCCGGACGTCCACCCAGTTGGTGATGGCCTTGCGGAACTGCTGTCCCCCACTGAGAGAGAGGAGTGGGCGGTTGGGGTTGGCCCGCTCCGACCCCTCAAAGGAGCGGAAGAAGTCGGAGTCCTCTCTCTCGTGGCGCGGCTGGTTCCATGGGGCCACGGGGTCCAGCGCATCCTTCCTCGACCCATAGGCCGACACTGTCGTCACGAGCACGTGGTCGCTGCGCTCGGACAGGCGGCGGAGGATGATTACCGGATCTATCGAAGTCAGCAATGCCTCTCATGAAGGTGGAAGTGGGGGTTGGGCGGTGCTCACGGCCCGTGGCAGGCTTGGGGATTGCCAATGGTCCAGGCGCCCGGACCAGCGCGTCAAAGACGGCCGGAGCGAACCTCTCCCAGCTACGGAGGAAGGCGATATCGCCCTCCGCCCAGTGGTGGGGATACGCGGCGGCATCCGGGCCCCTAGGAACGAGTTAGCAACAATGTAGGTTGAGTGGGTGGTTGGGATCGACATACCTGTTCTTAAAGGGGGCCGCCATGCCGAGACTTGAGTCACGACACGGCGGGCAAAGAAGACGTCCACGCGGGAGCGCGACCGAGAGGGAACAAGAGGGCCGAAGACGGAACAAGCTCCGCAACGACGGGAGAGAGAGCGACGACGGAGGCAAGGCCGGGAGGTCGTCGGACGGAACGAGGATCACAAACACACAGCTTTTGTCTAGATCTCTAGCGGACGAGACGGAACTTGAGCTGTGGTTTAATGAGAATATCGAGAAGAAACGGGAGAAGAGGAAAAAATGAGCTTCTTATAGCGACGAAAACACGGTCCATGCAAGGCGCGAACATCCATATGGTACACAGTTTTGCAATACTGGCCGTGACCAGACCCGCGGACAGACGTTTGGTTGAGTCCATGCGTCCCATGCAAATGGCTAGTACTTCTGCACTCAGCGAGATCATGATCCTCGGAGATCACCCGCACCGTCTTAAGCTAGCCAGCATGCGTCTCTGGCTGTCGAGGCTCCCTCATATTATGTGGTGGATTTGTTGTCTCTAATACGTGAGTTGCTAACCTTGAGTCCTCTAAGCCTAACCCCTGAACTTTGGCCTAAAGTAAACAAAAATACTCAACCCAGAGAGGGACATCAACAACAGGGTGTTAACAGCAGCATGCAAAAGGCAAAGCATCAGACGTCATTTTCCACGTTGAAAGGGACTTGGAGTTGTAGCAGGATCCCTTCTGCATATTTGGACCGCAGACCGCGTCTGAAGCATCTCCGGGAGAAGTTCGTTGCGCTGGAGATCTGGCAACTACCAGGGTAACTGACTGATACAATGACGGCGATACACATAGTCTCACAGCTTTCCTGCAGACTTGAGACCCCTCTCCCCGTCAACCAGCACGCACCATCCCTGGGACCCATAGCCCCCGTCACCGGCCAGCACCGTCTTGAAGTTCTCGCGCGCAAACGTCAAAACCTCGTCGTTGAACGTCCCCGGCTGCAAAAACACAGACTGGATGCCCAGCCCCTTGGCCTCCTGCAGCGCCTTGAGCGTGACAGCAGGCGGCGTGATGATGGAGACGGCGGTTTCCCCGGCGCCCTCCAGCGCCGAGAGGGATGCCACGGTTGGAAACTCCTTTCCGTCCACCTCGATGGCCGGCGCACCCGGGTTGATGGGCGTTACCGGCAGGTCGTGGGTCACATACCACTTGAAGACTGCGGCGGGAGTTTGTGCGTCAGCGTACGAGCTCTCAATCGAGTTGCATCCAAATATCCAGACTCGCCACATTCCGCATGATGCGAGGCAAAGCGATGCACCCGGCGGTCTGGTTGTGATATCTGCAGACGATGCGAAGAATCGCCAACGCCCTCATGCAAGGGAGAGTTTGTCCCGATGCACACATGGATATCCCGATGCAAATGGCGATCCAGATGCAGATGGCTTAACCCGATGCGAATGGCTATCCAGATGCAAAATGGCTATCGTGATGACGAGAACTGCGGCAGACGCGATGCATGGTGTTGTCCCCGAGCCCCCCTTGTCCTCGTCGGGGAAGTCAGAGGTTGAGATGAAGTTACGTACCCTTGTAGCCATACTTCTCCGTGTTGGTGCTTGCACCCACGACGGCATACTTGGGCGCCTGGAAGAAAGCGCGCAGAGTGGAATCGCTTGAAGCCATGGTCGCTGAAGAGTTGAAGTGTCGTTGTGCTGTTTGGTGGGGTATGCTGGCCGAGGTGCAAGTTGGGGATGAGAATGCGGGGCGGCCGAGGGTGATGCTGGGTTGAAGGATAAAGACACTCGAGGGACTGGCAAGACGGCGCAGCAGGCGCATGACTATCACAACCGAACACTGCCCAAAGTAAAAATAAGAATGGCGTTTTCTTCTGAGGCCAATCACGCAAATTCGTGTCACTGAGGCTGCAGGAAGTGGTTCAGCCGATCAGCCCGGTTCAAGTGCCCGCCTTGATGACTGATGGACAGTCTGCCTCGGGTGCCCCGCCCGCGGTCTTGGACAACTTCCCTTGAAGCGGAAATCAAGATTTTGACCACAATCCATTCGAGGAGTGCGCAAAGCGGCTTTGTAGATAACGTCAAAGGAAGAGACAAGAAGCAAAAAACCGGCCCGTGTGGGCATCAGCTACCCGAGCATCCACAGGGAACACACACTCCCTACACAGTGCTCAGCAAGGCTCGAATGCTCGTTCTCACTCCCTGATGTTGACCGCCAAGTACTATCCAGTGACACGCTTGACAGCGAGTCGGAACCGTGAGTGGGCTCCTAGTAAATCCAGGGTTAGTGTCCCACAAGTGATCAGTCGGAGAATGCTCCATGGTTAGGTTTGTATTGCCTTAGGACAGACCAAGATGCGTGGTTGGTGATGTGTGTGGTCCGGCAAATGAGATGTTGACCCTAACCCTGGTATAACCCTGGTCGCGGGGTCGCGGTTGCCCCGTGAGACAAACTGATGGCGAACAAGGCAGGACAACAACTGGGGCAAAGGTGGGGCTGCAATCTGGGTGGAAACCACTTTCGGTTCCTCAGCTCAACACTCCGCCTTTTCGATCACCACTCGCCTTCCACATTGCGTTTTCCTCCCTCACTTCAACATTTGCCGTTCTCGCTAAGCAACACCCTCCACGCTCAGAACACAATGGTAAGTAAGATTTTCTATGCAGCACACGCACAGGTGTACCCCTTTCGGCTCCCACCGCACCAGCAAGGCCGATCGGCCCCTCAGAGTCCCCATTGTTAGTGCGGAAGCGCAGCGCAACACCCGTCAGCCAAACAGGGTGGGGAGGAACGAGGAACCGCCGACATCGTCATCCCAACTGCCAGCTTCAGGAACGGCGCATTTGGTCCTTCATCTGCGCAGCTTCCTCTCAAGCTCGCCGTCCTTGCGAACCATCCCTTCGAGAGCCGAATCAACCACTGCATCGCTCAAAGAAGAACACAATGGCCCCTAACCACTTTGATTCGCAGGCTTCGACCAACTACAAGGAAGCGTTCTCGCTCTTCGACACCCGCGGTGTCGGCCGTGTCGTCCTCGACAAGCTCGGCGATCTTCTCCGTGCCTGCGGCCAGAACCCGACCCTTGCCGAGATTCACGATCTGGAGAAGAGCATCGGCGGTGAATGTGAGGAACCCTGGCTCGTTTGACAGTGGTCGTACCAATGCTGACGTCAAACCCTCTCAGTCGACTTCGAGACCTTCCAGCGCATTCTCAACCGGCCGGGCGGCTTCCGCGACCCCGGCGAGCCCGAGGAATACTGCCGCGGTTTCCAGGTGTTTGACAAGGACATGACGGGCTTCATCGGTGTCGGCCAACTCAAATACATCCTGACGAACCTGGGCGAAAAGATGTCGGAAGAGGAGGTGGACGAGCTGCTCAAGGCTGTCGACACCAGCTCCGGGCAGGTGAACTACACAGGTAGGAGGCAACCCTTGTGGCGGAACCGAGCTATTTGCTGACACCGCTCGCCCAACAGAGCTGGTCCGGACGATTCTCTCCAACTGAAAATAACGAGGTCATGGCATGTTGCGAAGAAGGCGTGCTCCAAGTAGCCGCTCTACGAGATGACAGTCAGGGAGGAAACTGCATGGGTTGCGTGATGGGCGGCTGGCGTTGGAGTCTTGTGCTATCTGGATTGTATTGAATTTGGGCGCCTGGATTGGTCTTGCTGTTGCACCATTCAGGATTTGGGATAGGGTACACAGTTAGATACCTAGTAGCAATGGGAAGTTACGCCACAGAATCACAGTCGACAGTGAGACGAGTGTCGACCCCCAGGCCCGAATCTCCCAAACAGGTCTGGGTCCTGGGTTTGGGATGGCTCGCGATCACCCCTGAGGTGGTGCCTTGGTGCCTCGGTCTGGTGGATCAGGGCTTGGCGTGTGCCAGGCCTTGGGCCTTTCCTGCAGCGTCGCATTGTCTCCGCGTCAGTTTGAACCAAAGCGTCCAACCGATTACGCTTCAACAGCAATCCAGCATCATCAATTACTCCGTATTAGGCACCCAAAAAGGCCGTTCTCCCATCGAGGGCATGTGCCAAAGCCCAACCTACAATCCTTTGCTGCCTTTGGTTGTCTGACCGTATTTTCCCACACGCAGCGGCCGCTTGCCCCGCCAATCGTCGGACTCCCCAACTGTGTCCTGTCCTCAGCGGCCCAGTGCTCACTCAGTGGGAGCCTGTTGTCCACTCCAGCTTGTTCCACAAGAGCTCCCAGGTTCCCCGCAATTGCGCGTGCATTTGGACCCCACGGTCCTCGAGCTTCACTCGTCAACGGCTGTTGTCTTTCGTTCACACTGGCGCCCGCCAACCCCCCGATCCGGCAGGCCGTCTTCCTGCTGCTCCTCTCCGTCCTTCTCTTTTCCGCAACCACCGTCATCCTGGCTGCCCCACGCTTCATCCCCCGCATCTCTGCCTTGTTCACCCAGCTTAAGTACAGCAAGGCCCATCAAGCACCTCTCGGAGGACTCGGGGGCTTCACTGCTGTCACGACTGGTCGCCCGGCTCTGGGTACCTTGACCTACTCGTCCCAACCATCTTTCTTTACCCACGCGCCACACGTCGATATGGCCAAGTACGCCAACCCCCCTCAGGCCCCGCCGCTCTTCACAGGCACCAAGGACAGCATCGTCGCTGATTCCAAGGCCCTGTGCGACAAGACTCGCTCGCTGCTTGACTCCCTCGTTGCCAACATCAAGCCGGCCGAGAACCCCTCCGCCGCCACCTTCGAGGCCGTCCTCCGTCCCCAGACCGAGGATGAGAACGAGGGCTCCCTCACTGCCCGTATCCTCGGCTTCTACCAATATGTCTCCGGCGACAGCGCCCTCCGTGACGCGAGTACCGAGGCCGAGAAGATCATGGACGAGTTCGGCATCGAGTGCAGCATGCGCGAGGACGTCTTCCGCCTCGTCGACGCCGTGTACAACAACTCGGGTCTCTCCGAGACCATCAAGAAGGACAAGGATCGGCTGATCGACGCTGCCTTGGCCAAGACGGCCGGCCTTGACGATGTCGAGAGCGCACGCCTGCTCGAGAAGGAGCGCAAGAGCTACCTCAGAAACGGCCTGGGCCTCCCCGAGGGCCCGCAGCGGGACCGGTTCAAGGAGATCAAGAAGCGGCTCAGCCAGATCCAGATCGCCTTCCAGAAGAACCTGAACGAGGAGAACAACGGCATCTGGTTTACCAAGGAGGATCTTGACGGCGTCCCGCAGGATGTCTTGGACACTCTGGAGAAGGGCACCGGCGAGAACGAGGGCAAGATCCGGCTCTCGTTCAAGTATCCGGACCTGTTCCCGACACTCAAGTTTGCCAAGAATCCCGAGACGCGCCGCAAGGTGTTTATCGACAACGAGAACAAAGTATGTTTGGGGTTTCTGGGCACATCGGGATGATGCTGACACTTAGAACAGTGTAACGAGAACGTCCCCCTCTTCAAGGAAGCCATCCTCCTTCGCGACGAGGCTGCCCGCCTTCTCGGTTACCCCGACCACGCCTCGTTCCGCATCGAGGACAAGATGGCCAAGACGCCCAAGACCGTCCTCGACTTCCTGGGAGACCTCAAGACCCGCTTGGCCCCTGGTGGCGTCAAGGAGATTGATCATCTGCTGGCGCTGAAGAAGAAGGACCACGAGGCCCGGAACCTGCCCTTTGATGGCAACTACTACCTCTGGGACCATCGCTTCTACGACCGGATGATGGTGGAGCAGGAGTACAGCATCGACGAGAACGCCATCGCCGAGTACTTCCCGCTCAAGTCCACGGTCGCTGGCATGCTCCGCATTTTCGAGGAGCTGTTTGGCCTGGTCTTCGTCGAGCTGACGCCCGAAGATCGCAAGCGCATCTCGTCGACTGGCAAGGCCGAGGACATTGCGTGGCACGAGGATGTCATCATCTTCAGCGTGTGGGATGACGCTAGCGAGGGCGACGGCTTCGTCGGCTACCTGTACCTCGACTTGCATCCCCGCCCTGGCAAGTATGGCCACGCGGCCAACTTCAGCCTGTCGCCTGGCTTCCTGAAGGCCGACGGCACGAGACGGTACCCCGCCACTGCCCTTGTCTGCAACTTCAGCAAGCCCACAGAGAAGAAGCCGTCCCTCCTGAAGCACGACGAGGTCGTGACTCTGTTCCACGAGCTCGGCCACGGCATCCATGACCTGGCCGGCCGGACTCGGTTTGCCCGCTACCACGGGACGTCAACCGTGCGGGACTTTGTCGAGGCGCCCAGCCAAATGCTTGAGAACTGGTGCTGGACGCCCAGCCAGCTCAAGAGCCTCAGCAGCCATTACGAGACGGGCCAGCAGATTCCCGATGACCTCATCGAGAAGCAGATCGCCACCAAGCACGTCAACGATGGCCTCTTCAACCTGCGCCAGCTGCATTTTGGCCTGTTCGACATGACCGTTCACACGCCCAAGACCCACGAGGAGCTCGAGAAGCTGGACGTTAGCAAGCTGTACAATGACTTGCGTGAGGAGATCTCCCAGATCAAGGGCCCTGAGGCCCAGGGCGAGCCCAGGTCAGTATTTTCCACTCCCCCGCTCAACTATCCTCGCATATTAACCCCTCTGGATGTTTTAGCACGTGGGGCAATGGCCAAGCGACCTTTGGTCATCTCATCGGCGGCTACGACGCCGGATACTACGGCTACCTGTCCTCGCAGGTGTACTCGACGGACATGTTCTATACCATCTTCAAGAGCAACCCGATGGATCCTGTCCAGGGCCGCCGGTACAGGCACACGGTGCTCGAGAAGGGCGGGTCGCAGGACGAGATGCTCACCCTGGAGCAGTTCCTGGGCCGCAAGCCTAGCTCGGAGGCGTTTTACAAGGAGTTGGGCCTGTCCAGCTGAGCGGCTTGGAGGGTGAATTGAGTTCCAGTGGGACATGTACTGGGTAGCTACTGAGATGTGTAGTTGCAGCAAGCAAACTTGAGTGCCTTGCTTTGTAGGACCTATCCAGTGAATCCTGTGACAAGTTGACCTTGATGAGGTCCCCTCTGAGTAACGTCCTGACATGATTAACCCACTTGCCTGCTAAAACCAGCGAAAAAGCAGCAATTGTGTTCACAAAACCATCCCCGCCCAGCCAACTGAAAAAGGGTGTAAGAAGACGGAGGACTTCCATTTTCAGGGGCTCAGTGCTGCACTCCGCTCCCACCCCCACTCACACCTCACCTCCACCCCGCACCCAATCAATCAATCTCCATCGAACACCACCACCCACACCATCCCAGCACATCCGATATCAGCTGATCCTCGAAGAAATGCCTCACATCAAATCAAACCGGCCCGGTTAGCTCAGCTGGTTAGAGCGTCGTACTAATATTGCGGTTCATCTGCTATATCATGTCATGCGAAGGTCAACAGTTCAATCCTGTTACTGGGCATTCCCTTTTGCCTTTTTTCTCGTGTCTTTACTTTTGTGTGGTTGGCGTGGGGGAGCTTGTGATGATGTGGTGGCCATGCCGTGAGTGTGAGGTTTGATGGCTCCGTTTTTTTTTTTTTTTTGGAGGGAAGGATGTCATGGTTGTGTTTCCGGGAGGTCATCAACATCTCGTGGTGATGCGATCGGGATGGTCTTCTTGGCGAGTTTGTCATGTCTGCGTTGTCATGTTGGAATATGTTGAGCATTGTGTGATTTCATCGGTTTAGAGGTTCAGGAGAATGCAGATGAAATGGGTTTTGTGGTTTATCATGTCTTTCTTCATGCTGCCATGCTACCAATACAAAACGCCAAACCCACAAACACCCCCATGTGAGCCCGCTATGAGGATATAATGCACCAATGCCAGAACACCATAACCCGTCTACTCCAAAGAATACTCCCCGATACATGAGTTCATCAAAAAGTCTATCCATCATAAAAAGACCATGCAACGCCCCAAGGTCGTCATCATTACCTGAATGATGAACCCCCTTGTCACGCTGTGAACCATGGTTCTTTCCAAACTCCCCAAACCCCAAAAACGAAAGACGACGCGGAAAGAGGAACACCGCTTCAAGCGATGGGTGCGCAGCTGAATGGGTCTGAAACAGTGCCAAGTTGGTACCGGTGGTTCTGGAGAGTCGAGTTAGCAATTGTTTGCATGCGAGTCAAGCTGGTTAGGGTAAAAATACTCACAATATCCCAGACAGCGGCGTAGGTCCCGACGCCGAGCACAATGACACCGACAATGAAGTTCAGCGCGTTGGCCGCGCCCAGGAACATGTTCTTGGGCGACCACCAGCTCCCCTCCTTGATGAACATGAACCACATTATGGCGGGGAAGTAAAAGGTGAAACCCGAGACGAAGAGCGACGAGCAGATGGCCAGAAGGTCCGAAAAGAAGGGAATGGCGCTAGCAATGACCCACGCGAGCAGCGTGATGGCGGCATCGATGCCGATCCAGGTGGCCCAGCCCATGGGCGTGTTGACGTAGCGGATGACCGACTTCTTAAACATGCGTCCGTGGACGTAGCGCGCGATGACCGTCGTGTTGATGCTGCCCGAGATGAAAATGACGGGGATGGCAATGCCGAAGGCAACCTTGGACACCGTGGGGCCGGCCGAGAGCAGCGCGGGGGCGCGGACGTCGGGGCCGACGAACACATAGACCAGAGCACCAGTGATGGTGTAGAGGCAGATCTCAAAGATGCCGAGCGTCACGATGGATTTGCTGTAGTCTGCCGGGGTGTGCATCTCGTCCATGAAGCTGAACTGGCACAGCGCGAAGCTGTAGGCGAACACGATGTTGCTGATGGCGATGAAGGTTTCGGCCAGCGACAGATCCTCCTTGGGCCAGACGGACCACGGCACAGACGCGACGCCGCCGTCCAGCTCGCCGGCGCGAATGCCAGTAGAGATGATGGTGATGAAGATGGCAGCAATGATGGAGGCGAAATCGATGTAGCCGAGAATGGCCATCTCCGAGAAGCTGGGCGGGATCGCAACAATAAACAGCAGGATCCCGGAGACCACGGTGAAGACAATGGTGCACGCGCCATCATTGGAGAGGTTGCCGAACATGATGGCGCCCGTCAAGACGTGGGAGCCGATGGTGAAGACCAGCTGCAGGACGAACATGACGCTGATGATCTCGTACCCTATGTTGCCGAACATCATACGCCCGGCATCGGTGTAGTGCGAGATGTGCGGGTACTTGAGCTTCATCTGACCGACGACGTAGCTCGCATACGTGGCGATCAGGCCAATGCCAACGGTGAGGATGACGCCAGCCACCATGCCCAGGGTCGCAAAGGCGCCGGGCAGGCTGAGACTGCCCAGAGCAACGGCCGTCACGATGAGCACGATGGTGAGACGCTTCCAGCCAAGGCGGTGGAAGTGCGCCTCGCCCTCGGCCATTTTTTGCTTCTCGTAGTCGTCCATCGGACGCACCTCGCCCACTTCATCGTCCGACTGTGGCCCCAAAACACCATCGTCCGGGATCCCGAAGGGTGTCGTCTTTTTTTCCGCTTCGGACTGGGCCATGCCCAGGGCGGGGTTGATGGCCGCCATAGTTAAGGAGTGGCAGAAAGCTGTTCCGTTTTTGTTGTTGTCACCTGCGTCTGTGTCTGGAGTTGTTGAAACCAGGAACAGGCGAGGCGCGGGGGTGTGGTGAAGGAAAGTCGCGAATGAGTGTCTGGGGAGGGAAGGGGGTGTTCCCGCGTCCGCAGAAGGTCCGTTACCCGACGAGCCCTGGGGAAAAGAAGGAGTAGACCGAGTCGTGGTCGGGGAAAGAAGGGGCGCAGAAGCGATGTATAAAAGCCTGTGCGAGGCCACCAACCCTGTTCAGAATGTTGAGTCGGGGTTTGACAACGGAATCCCTGCTCAGCTGCCGCCATTTGGTTGACGTCCAGGTCCCGGATTCCCCGGCTCCTGTTGCCCCCTCGCGGGCTGGGCCATCATCGGGTCATTCGTGTCGAGCGTGCTCAGGACATCTCCAGACGACCCCATGGTTCATCCTGCGGCTTGTCGGAGCCGTCCGCGTCGCCTCGCGGTATGCCCCAGATTCCCATGTTCCCGGATCCTGCACAGAGTGGTCTGTCATGTCGTCGTATCTCGATCGTGACTGCAGGTCCCAGTTCCACAGGGTCGCCCGCCCCTTCCAGAAGCCACTTTTCCTGGCTTCGTAAACCCCGATTCGCTAAGGGAGGGCTTGTGGCAAGGATGACGGGCGCTGCGGAGAGAATTGGCCGGTGCCCGTCATCTCATCGGGTGAAACTGCCTTGCTGGCCCTCCTCGTTATCAGGGTCCGTTTGACAATCTCGGACCTGAATCATGACGAAAGGGCTCAGCGTGGTGTGGAGTTGGTGGAAGAAGCCGAACACCAATCACGGCAAGCGCGATGCTAACCCGCACGAGGGCATCCCACGCACCTCCCACGCACCAAAGTGGGCAAGCCCAACCGCGGGAAGGCAGCCCCGGGCCCTAAAAAAGCTTAATTCTCCGGTAGTTGGCCTTTTTTCTGATGTCACAAATGTGCAGTGGGAGCACAGATATCGTCATCTGCCCACAACGGAACTTCCCATGTCTGCCCGGCGAGATGGGATGAACTCGGACGAGGTGCCCAGCCCGCAGCAAAAAGAGGCAGTCACCAACAAGGAAAAAAACGGTGAGCAGACCCGTCAGGATCTGCCATGCTCCAGCCTGGCAAAACACTTTCCAGGTCCCAGGTTGCTGCCGCCGGCACTCCACCAGTTTGTGGGCAACAGGTGGATGCTCGCAAAACACAGTGGTTGGCCGCTCGGCTGGCGACGGGTGCAACGTGTCGGCGAAAGCGAGGTCTGTGACGGCGTCCACCGGACAGATGGATGGCGTCGCAGCAAACTTGTTCTTTGAGTTTTCCCACTGACGGTTGCCGGGCGGCAATTTTGCTGTACAGATTTACTCTTTGACAGAAAGCGGTTGACAGCTTGGTGGTTGATATGTTCGTCAGCCACCCGCAACACAGCGTTGCATCAAGGGCTGATCTGCCCCTGCCAATCACCTCGGAGCTCGGTGAAACATGAGATTGGACGACGTCGGTCAGCAAGTTGCCGAGTTTCGTACGAGACCCCCGAAACATCGGACGCCAAGTCGCCAAGCCCCCGGGCGATACGGACGGACGGACTTCAAGATTCCCGAGTCCAGGCTGCAAGGCATCGTAACTGCCTCGTTCAGTTTTGCGACGCAATGCGCCGCCTGCCACTGCAATTGTCCTTGCAATCGTACTGTGTATGGTTTGTATGACATTGTCGGTGTTGCGGTTTGGTCTGTGGAATCAAGGCTTGGGGCTCAGACCAGCAGACTCGAATCCCGTAGCCTCGACTCGGGGGTTTCGCACCCGTCCCCCACACGGAACTCGCGCGTCTCTCTTTGCGCCGTTGTACCCATTGAGTTCGAAGCTGCCGTCGTGACTCGTGACACCACTCAGTTGCTCATTGGGCCATTGTCTCTCTCGTTCCCTCCTTCCTCGGCAGTTTACCGCCACCACTCCACTGCCATAATGGGACTGCCATACCCAGCAGTGCTGTCCCTGATTCATTCTTGGCCCCGTCCCGAGGTGTTCTGGCCTGGCCAAGCAGCACCTGTGTTGGGAAAGACGCGGCAGACTCTGATCCACTCCTCAAAGAACGATAGAAAGTGATGGACCTGAGCATTGTTCTCGACCAGCGCCATGGACCTGGCTAGCCTGATCTTCCTCTGTGTCATGGAAATGGTTCTTATTAGTGACAGTCTCTGAATCATGTCGACGCCGCTTTTCAATGCTGCCGTCAACCCCAAGACTTTGGTACCCCGAACGGGAAACTGTTCTAGACCCGGCCCACTCCTGTTGCGGTTGACGTCGGGCTTCGTCTCGGTGACGGATCGGGCAAAGGCAATTAAGTTTCTGAAGGCTAACATTGACGGCATTCCGTTGATATGGAGATCCCTTTCACAGACAGTCCCGTCTATCAGTCGCTTCCTGTCGGTCGAAACCTTCTCGTCGCACGTCATCATTCAGACTGGAACCCAGAGTCCGGATCTAGAATATTATCCGCGAACCAGAAGGCCCGAGTGAGGTCTGTATGTGGCATGAATTTGAAAACAAAGGGCTATGTTTGAATATATTGGCAACAGAGTGTTAGCGCTTCCTCTCCTTGTGGCAAGCAATCATGGATATCTGTTGCTGAGCTATCGGGGCGGGATTCAGGGGCAGGCGAGCAAGGATGGGCGGCAACCCTAACCCCAAATTAGCAGTGGTGGTTTGGCGCGAGCTGGCACAAGCTCCACTTTAAGCCCACAACGGCAAGTAAACAAACGCGGCGCTGCCGTCCAATCATCATTGCGCACTGCTATTTTGGTGATTGCAGCTTCCTTCCCCACCACCGTCCAAGGCCGACTTGCGACTTTGCGACAACCACCGCGATTCGCACAACGACCACTGCTGAAGAGACAACGCAGCGATTATCCTTATTCGATGGGAACGGCATTTGCAACGACCCTCGAAGGCTCTCTCGATTTGCGAACCACACCATAACTTGAGGAGGCAACGCGCTTCCCACGACGACCGCGGAGAGATGGACTCGGACGAGCAGTACTTCTCCTTCGAGAACCGTCTCGCCTCATTCCGAATCCCCCAGCCCGTTGCAAAGAGCAGAGTCTCAACTGCAGCCTCGCGCGCTCCGAAGGCGCTTCTCTGGCCGCACAAGACACTGTCCCCAGTCGCAGTAGGTTTCCAAGCTCCCAGCCTCACAATGACAAAAATGGGCTGACGTGTCGGGTCCAGCTCGCGAAAGCCGGATTCTTTTTTGAGCCGCACCCGAAAAGCCCTGACAATGTAGTCTGTTTTCTGTGCGAAAAGTCGCTCGACGGCTGGGAGGAGACCGACAATCCGCTGGAGGAGCACCTGAAGCATTCGCCAACATGTGGTTGGGCGATCATGGCAGCAATCGAGGCCGGCTTTGGCAACTATGGGAAGGTGCACCCCCTAGATCCAGCGATGATCGAGGCGCGGAAGGCCACATTTGCCGGGAGGTGGCCGTACGAGTCGAAGAAGGGTTTCAAGTGCAAAACCAAGAAGGTAGGTGCGCTCCAGTCAGCCATTGGAGACCGTCGCTAACCTGCATTTACAGCTCGTTGAAGGCGGCTGGAAGTACACGCCATCCCTCGAGGCTGATGACATGACGACCTGTGCCTACTGCAACCTCGCTCTTGAAGGTTGGGAATCTGACGACAACCCCTTGTACGTGTCCAAACGAAGCCGAAGCAGACAGAGGGCTAACCAAGCTTCAGCGACGAACACTACAGACGCGAACCTGGCTGCCAGTTCTTTACCCTCATCAACCAGCATCCGGCCCCAAAGAAGGGCAGAGCCAAGGCAGCTAGAATCTCCAAGGCCTCCCGGCTCTCCGTGCAGTCAGTCGCGACTGTCGCCACAACCGCGTCTGATCTCATCTCTGCTGCCGACATCACGGCCGACCACGACGACAGTGCTATGACCACTGCTTCCACCATGACACAAGGCGGAAAGAAGACAGCAAAGGGGAGGAAAACCACCACAGCCAAGGGGCGGAAACCCAAGACAAAGAAGGAAGATGCCGTCGAGATCTTGGAGGACGACCCTGAAGCGCAGGCCCCCCCAAAAAAGGCCGCTCCAAAGGGACGCAAGCGTGCCAGTGACGCCATGGAGGACCCCGGTGCTACCAACGCGGAGGCACCCGCTCCCAAGAAGCGTGCCACGCGCGTTAGGGCAAGCACCGCCGCCGACAACTCATCAGTGCCTGACACGGAGATGGCCGAAGCCATCCCTGCGAAACAACCAGCTGGCAGAAAGAAGGCGCGTGCATCCACAGCCAAAACCGCGCGAAAGACCTCTCAAGCCTCAGTCAGATCGCAAGTTTCGACAGATTCGTTGCATGCTGATCTCCCCGATGACGACGAACTTGAGCGTCAGCTCGAAGCCGACCTAGAACGTTACCACAGCGATGTCGACGAGATGGCGGTTGAACCTGCCCCTGTTCCGGCCAGGGGGCGTCCCAAGAAGGCGACCACCGCGCGCAAAACAAGCACCCAGAAGCAAAAGGTACTCAGCGAGTCCTATGCCATGTTTGACCCAACGCCCATGGTGCCAGATGAGGCCGAAATCGAAGCCGATTTTGAAGCGCTGCAGGCCGAGGTGGCCCTGGAACAGCCTCCAGTAGAAACCCTGGTGGTCCCTAAGAAGGGGCGAAAGGCCGGTACTCGCAAAGCATCCAAGCAAACCAAGAAAGCTGAGGAACCGACCCCTCACTCTGATCCGTTGGTGGCGGAGGAAGCACCAATCCCCGAACAGGTTCCGACCCCGGAGCAAGAAGTCCAACAAGCACACCAGGAGATGGAACCGGAACCTGAGGACGATCCCAACGCGAGCACCGGAACCGTTGTGACAAAGCCAGTCGGCCGCCCCAGTCTTGAGAAGCGGAAGCGGGGTCGTCCGTCGAAGAAGTCAACAGCTTCGCAGGCCTCTGTTGAGGCACAAGAGCAGCGGCTATCCACGGGAACCGAGCAACAAACCAACCTCCAATCTGCAGCACCTCGCCCTCGCGAGTCCTCCCCTGCGCCGAAGAGCACCCCGGCGAAGATCTCCAGGAAACCCGTGCCAGTCGCTGCCGAAGTCCCACCGCCAGCAGCAACACCACCAGCCAAAACAGTAAAGTCTCTCCCAGCACCGCCCCAATCCGCAAGCCGCCTCCCCCAACC
>Ga0247824_10000948_pt1 | contig 15390 bp, 25 predicted proteins | sample 13C_PalmiticAcid_FD_194412 | JGI IMG/M metagenome (GOLD analysis project Ga0247824, IMG submission 194412) | Soil microbial communities from agricultural site in Penn Yan, New York, United States - 13C_PalmiticAcid_Day48 | ecosystem: Environmental > Terrestrial > Soil > Agricultural land... | reverse complement strand
ATGGATGGCTTCCGTGATTTGATCGCTGCGTGGCCAGCACTGTGGAGCTCGAGTTGTAACAGCCGAAGCGAGGGTCTCGATTGCTGGCATGGTTTTTCTCCTGAGAGGGTAGTGGGTTTGCCGTCTTGCCTGGAATGGGTGGGTACCTTTTATTGACTCACAATGAGGAGCACAACGCCAACTCTTAGTGGCGAGGGGCAACGGAGAGAGGGATCGTGGTTTGCGCCGTTTGGGGAGAGTCGTCGACGGCCGCCGAATGTTAACAGAATGGACCGGTTGTGTGTTGAATCGGTTTCTGTCTGCCCTGCCCCTAGAACGAAATCCGACGCTTCGTACTAACCGGAGGGGGTTTGGGCAGTGATACCCCTGAGATTGAGACCTTGACTCGGCACGAAGGGCGTGTCGATGATGCCAGAGGGGAAGAGGGGTGTGGATTGAAGGGGATCGGTGTGCCACGGTTTCGTGTCTTGATGGTTCGAGCTGCCACTGCTCCTGTTTTTCCACGTTAGATGCCTCTGTTGTTTCCAAGGGCAAATAGTAGAAACTTTTGACGCAAGGAAAAGTCGACTGGCACATCACCGGCTTTGCAACATCGAGCTGGACAGCCATCCGTTGGCGCAAGGGAGAGAGCTGGCAGCACGGCATCCGCAAACCGTTTTGGTGGTCCATCTTGGGGAACGAAGGTAATAACTTGGAGCTCTTGTGGCAATCTTGAGCCTGGAAGCTCGGAACGTCAAAGTTTCTTGCCGACGTGTAAAGTGGTCGGTTGCCGCGCGACTCACGGTTCAGCAGAGGAGTTTCGAGGTGCAGGAAAAGGGATGGAAGATGGGTTACGGAGCACCATGGGTTGTTCAACTCGAGCATTGCAGGCACACAGAACGTGACAGAAGACCCAAGTTCTGTGCACACGAGACCAACTGCCGCCGGCAAAATGGTTGGGGGGCCTTGGGGGAGGCTGGAGCTGCCCAGATGGAACTCGATGGAAGGAGCGGCCGCTCTCCCCTCAGCTTGCTGCGGCAGTGCTGCCGTCCCGGCTTCTGCCTGCAATTGAATGTTTCTCTCAATGCACATGCGCAGCGCCTTTTGGTTTGCTCATTTCAGATTCCATTTCCTTGAACCTGAAAGTTTGTGGGCAGTGGGTGGCAGTGGGGTGGCAACGGGGAATTTCCAGTCTGCCGTCGCTTAATATTCGCTTGTGCCCAAGGCTGACAGTGCTCGAGGGAGCAAAGCGCCTCTGGAGGAAAGCGCCTCTGGAGCAAAGCGCCTCGGAGTGAACAAAGCTCCGGCGATCTACCCTGCAAATTCTCCTTTCGCCATCCCCCCTCCCCCAAACTGAGACCGGTCAGAGATTCATCGGAGCCTCTGGTAGCTTTGCGGCAATTCGGAATGGAGATCGTCCCCGCTCCGCGCGAGGCTTTCGCCGCAACCTGCTGGATTGGATCATTTCTCGCCAGGACGGGGAGCGGGTTGAGCGATGGTTGTTGGACCGTTGGTACACGCTCGGCATTATGTTCTCGAGTAAAGTTCAAGTATCTCCATGCTGCCCTGGATGATCAACAGTTGCAGCTCCCAGGCTTGCTGCAGAGGACCGGAGTCATATTTCAAGTGTCCAAAATCTGCTCCCGCAGGTGGTCTGTCGGGACCGAGTCCAGGGCTCCCCTCGTGCTCGACGCCACACCGCCAGGAGGGCCACATGTTTGGGAAAACAATCGTGGTTGGCGTCCCGGATGGAGCAAGCCGCTGCGACGGCTGCGTCATCTTTGCATCTCGTCCCGAAATAGGAACCGGTCTGGAAGATCCTGGACGCACCGAGCTCTTTCGTGTTCAGCACGATCCCGCCAGGCTCGGTGAACTGCGATGCTGCTTTTTCCCGGCCACGAGCAGACCGACCTGAGGAGCGATGGTTGCCTTGCCGATAAGGGTGGCGCCGGGGCCAGGCTCGGGTCTGTGCCGGGCAGGGGAAGGAGGGGGAGGAAAGAAGAGCGCAAACAAGGCTGTGTCGTGGCCTGCCAAGGTCTTGCACAGAGGTGTTCCTTCAACGGCCCTGATGAAGCACAGTGCAAAGGAGTGACGAGATGGACTGCCGCGGCGCGCCATGGTGTAGACAATGGACGGGTTCCGACTGGACCACACTCGAAGCCGTTTTGGAACGACCCGACCTTGTTTCAGGCCAGGCTGCCGCATCTGGCATGGCAACAGACGGGTGGCTGCCAATCCCCGAGACACTGATCGCGGCAAGATACCCAATGGAAAGCGAATCAAACCGTTGTGCTCTTGGCTAGCTGATGCACGGGACACACGCGATCGTGACGCGCCTCGACACGCGCCCCAAGGTTACACAAGACTTTCAGCTTCCTGGGTGGCCCCCCACTCCAACCTGCAAGTCGGCAGTTCATTCGAGCGCAGCGGGGTCCAAGTAGCCGCAACTCCACAACGAGCTTGTCTCGTCAACCCCCTCATCATGAATACTAGATCCGTGCCCCGAGAGATCGACAACAACCCAGCCTGGGCCAGTCCAGCCATGCTCCAAGACAACAACAACCTGATGCCAGGTCCTGGGATCACCGAGGTCCGGGTGGTGGACCTGCAGGGGCGTCCATGGAGCGGAGTGCGTCGAGAACCGGCGCATGAGGCGATCGTCACTCAGTCCTGCCCAGGCTGCTGAGAATCAGAATCATGATGGGAATCCGGGAGCGGTAACGCCTGGGTTCTGGCTCGTTGTACGCACCTGACAGCGGACTATCAAGAAGGCCCACGGCCATGGCATCCATGGAGCTGGGAGGACTGAGAGGATATTCAGCCCATCCACCAATTCCGTGCAAGTCTTGGGTGGTGGTGTTGTAGGTGTGGGAAGCTGCAACACGGCGATGGTATTCCATTAGTACCTTATCATCGAAGGTTGATGGTAGGTAAGTGATGACTGCAAGCACAGCAGTACAAGACGGAGACCTACCCATCTCTGAGCTTTTGGGGCTTGCTGTAAGGTAGCTAAGCTCAGGAGTTGTCGAGAATGAGCGTATGGAGAAAGGACTAGAAGGCGAAGGACCTGCTTTTTATACCCACAGAGTATACGTTGAGGCATAGAGGGAGACTATTGATGGTCTGGCTCTGGTGATTGGTATCGCGGAGTTCCCTGACCTCTCCGCCGCGAGTGTCTTGTGCCGATTGCGTCTTGTTCATGCTTATCAAGTGCACACCGCAAGTGAACATTATCCTGGTGCCGCGGACAGCGAGGAACAAAACAGGGAGCACCACCTTGGCGTGGTCTCTCGCGGTGCTTGAGCGCGCCTTTTCCGCAGTGACGACTCGAGGTGAGAAAAGAAAAACAATGGCACCGGCGGCCATTGAGATGGATGGCACACCTTGATGGGCCAACCGGGGAGTTCCCAGAGATACCGAGAAAGTGAGGCCACCTTGGTTGCTTGGTGGGCAAGGCCTCCAGGGAAACCATCGTGCAGCACAGCATCTGACGTGGCCAAGTCCCCAAGAGGAACAGGACAGCGACAAGTCACTGTTGGACGATGAAAGATGTGGTCTGAGACCGGGGAAACAGGCGAGCATGCATCTCAAAGCCGGAGAGGGCGGGCAGCGCGAGTTTGCGACACCGCTCCAAGGCCCAAAATCCAAGAGAGCCGCCTTTGCCGGCCGCAACTCTGCCTGCCTGTTGCAGAGTTTCTTTTTGCCCCGCACACGTATTTTAGAACGATCGCCTTGATGATGTGTCTCTCTCGAGGTCGAGAAACACATCAGCTTTGAGCTTCCTGATCACCTGTTGTCTCCGTGCCTCGTACGCCTCGAGGTTCTATCTCGAGTCTCTCCCTGCGTCTACGCAGCGGGCACCATAACACGCGATTCCGCCGTGTTTTGCCAGAGTTTCCAAAATTCGACAAACGTTTGTGCGTGATGGCGGTTTTCCATTTCCCCATTCCGGTATGGTTTCAGGGCCCGCTGAGACGAACGCGCCACGACCGGGATGAGAAGCAGAGCAGCGGCGCAGCCGGATGTATTTGACGAGGATTGTTGGGTCATCATCTGTCCAGCCTCGTGCTTCCTGTCGCAGACAGGGGCCATTGAAAATCTCGACGAGGGCTGGGTTCATCCTGGTGCCGTGTCTGCAGAGCCTTGACGTGGAGTGCCTGATCAGAAGAAAAAAAGAAAAAGCCGGCTCGCGAACCACCTCGGAAACGGGAAAGAATGCAAAGCTGCCAGGCAATGAAGGCCTGCTGTTGCTGAGAGACAGGCTGGTGGTTTGATCGGACTTGAAACCCCGGGAACCGGACCCGAGCACCAATCCAAACATGGTTGGTGTGTGCCTTCCAGAAACCTGAACCAACATCTGGAAACGTGCCCCCTGCCTCCCCCCTCCCTGTCAGACAGGAGATTAACGTGCTCTGTTTACACGTGTACCCCGTGCTAATGTCTTGGCTGCATTTCAGCTCGAGCAGAAATGAGTCATGGGCGATCTGCTTCGAGTCCTTGACCGCTTGACCGCTTGCCCCTTGACACGCTCACCTTGCGATTCTCACTTTGCGGCTTATCTTCGACACGCCCCCGCTTCGCCACAAAGGCGAGTTGCCAAATCTTTCCATTTCCTTCTCTCGCAGTCTCTGTTCCCAATGCATTGCAGCAAGATCTGATGGGCGCCCGAAGGCCAGCTCCATGGCACTCCGCGCTATCAGGTCTCCCCAATTTTCTGTCGACCACCTGCCAGGCTTGCTTTTCACGCCAACAGACCCTCGCTTCCTGCGATTCGACAAAACCTGCTTGACCTTCGCCGTTGGGGACTGTGAGTCTCTTGTTTGCTCCCGATTCGGTGATGAAGAAAGAATAGACTGACATTGGTTGGCTCAACAGAAGAGCACATGCAAGGGGTTAGGGACATTGTCCTTCCAGTACCTGGAGAAACTCGAGACCCCGTCTCGACCACCGATCCACAACATCAAACAAGACTTCAACCCATTGTCACGACGCAAAGGCAATTTCCGAAAACCTCAGTCCCGACGCAAATATACAGTGTTCCAATGGCAACATCCTCCGCGTTCCACTTTTGAACGCACATCCTCGACGCCACAAACAAAGTGCCAGCGGCATCAAGCGACACGCTGCTTCGCAACGCCTCAGATTGCGGAAAACGACACCCCATCTGCACTCCCTTTCTTTTACAGAGTTGTGTTACTTGATATACGCCAACTGAACGCCAGGAGACAGATGTTGGAACAGAGTCACTACACCTGTTGACACTCTCGGGCCATACACACAACGACCCGCCATCGGCCGCGACACAGGTGCTGACACCCTCAACGCATCAGGTTGTCGAGGTTCCTACTAGGGGTTAGGAATCTCGACAACCCGATGCTTCGAGGGCACCTAGTACCGCCTGCTGTGGTGATAGTGTCCTACGCAACACTGCCCCTCAGACAGAAGGACAAACATCGACTAGCCCTCTTGTCCCCTACAGGGCCACCCGGTATAATACTGGCCAGCCATAGCCCAATCATGTGACGCCCTGCTCACTTAGGTACGTAGGTAGCCATCTGATTACCTGGCAAAGAGATATCCGGAGCAAGGCCTAAACATAGCTATGGCTTGAGGTGTTGACTGTGGAGTGGGTGCCGCGGAGTTCAGTTTGGGCTATCCTGATCAGTGCAGAGGTGCCTTGCGTTTCGTCCCAGTCCAGCCCGTTTATTTTGTTCTTTTTACTTCTCGACCTCGGTTCATGTCATCGCTCGGGAACCTCACACTCGTAGTCGAGAACACAACCAATCGCTTCGTCGTCGAAGATGATTGCAAGATGGATGGGCACCAGCAATTGGCCAGGCCAAGCGGCCGAGGTCTGTGCTTCATGTGCTCTAAATTTAAGATGACTTGGTCTGTTGGGCGGTGTGAACTTGGAAGAGTCCCCGTTTTTGGGACGAGCCACTCTCGAGGTCACATGCAACAACCGCTGTCTGCGTTCCACCATGAGGAGGCAGTCTTCCAGTCGCAAGCTGTCTCACTTCCACATAATTTCTGGGGCGTGCGGCCATTTACGCCTCAACTCCCATTCTTTTTATTGGAGGGCCAATTCGCACTTTTCTGTGCCTCTGCATGTCCTGCCACTCCCCTCACTCACGTCTCCTTGCTCCGCCATTTTGAGTCAACGCCAGGCTCCATCCCGCGCTTCGTCCACCATCGCCGACAACGCTGGACGGCAGCATGAACGAATCTATTTTCCTAATATTGAGGTGGAAAATCTTGAGGAATACAGGGTCGGCGGGTACCATCCTACTGTGGTTGGGGACACTTTCCACGAGGGCCGATATGAGATTGTTCACAAGCTCGGGTTTGGCAGCTACTCGACGATCTGGCTGGCGCGAGACTGACACTTGCAACGCTATGTCTCGCTGAAGATCCTGATCGCGCGCCAATCTTCACAAAGCAACGAGGTGAAGATACTTCGTTTTTTGTCCTGCTCCAGTTCTGAGCCAACGCACATAGGACGACGGTATATCCCACGACTCCTGGATGACTTTACCTTCGACGGGCCCAATGGTCGCCACCTCTGTCTGGTCCAAGACTTTGCTGCTTGCAGCATCGCCGTCACCAAAGAATGGTCCTCCAACAATATGTTTCCTGTTGAAACAGCCCGGTCCATCGCCGCCCAGCTCATTTTGGGACTGGGATACCTGCACTCTCGTGGGGTCTGCCATGGAGGTGAGGACAGCATGCACCGTTTCTTTTACCCATCGCAACCCCACCGCGGCCCAGTTTCACCACACATTGCATCCGCCGAAGCTAAGACAGCCTCTAGACCTGCACATGCACAACTTTCTAATCTACGGCTTAAACATCGACCACCTCAGCCCGAACGAGCTCTACGCCCTTTACGCCTTCGACACCGCGCCAGTGAAGCGCGTCGACGGCGCCACCGCGGAGCCCCACGCCCCGCCATACGCGGTCTGGTCCCTGCCCATCGAGACCCGAGCCGACAAGCTGGGCAACCCCATCATCAAGATCTCCGACTACGGCGCCTCCTTTGTCGCCGCCTACACCCCCAACCCCGAGCTCTGCATGCCCACCCTCTACCGCCCCCCAGAAGCCCTGTTCGGTGAAGCCATTGTGCTGCCATTTGCCGCCGACTCGGCGTCAGCCTCTACGAAGCCCTCGGCGAGCGACCGCTCTTCGAGACCGTTTCCTGCGACACCGACGACATCCTCGCGGATATCATCAGCACCCTCGGCCCGCCGCCGCGGCGCTGGTGGGACAGCTGGGCCAACCGCGGCGAGTTTTTTGAGGAGGACGGCGAGTGGCGGAAGGGCGGGATCAGCCGGATCTACGCGCCGGTTTGGCGGCCGCTGAGCCGGCGGATGTGGGACATGGGACGGGGCAAGACGCCCGCGTGTTGCGGGTGGGATGTCGAAGGCGGGGAGGTGAGGGCGCTGGAGGGGCTGTTGAGGGGTGTGTTGGCGTGGGAGCCGGCGGAGAGGTGGACGGTGGAGGAGTATATGGTCAGGTGGGCGCTGCCGGCTTGGGAGAGACAGAGGGGGACGCAGGGGGAGGGTGAGATGGTGTGCTGTCGTTGCTAGAGCTGAAGGACGACTCTATGGGTGGGACTAAGGAACAACCCACAGGGAATACACAGTAGGGTCACTGGGTTTGATGACATGCCTGGCCTCCTATACGACCGCTGAGCAAAAGTTTCACTTGGGGGAAACCCACGCCCTGGACCGATGCGTCATTGGTAGATCGTCCCTTACCTCCCCGAGTGCATCAACGAGTTCAGACTTGGTTGAGGGCATTATGGCGCAGGGGCAACATATCAAGACATCAAATTCCCATCCTTGGATTCTCAACCCTGTCCTAGTTACTCATCAATTGGCAGCTGTGTTCGAGCCGTCCTGACTCCAGGCTGAGGCGGTTCCCTCCCAGGCCCCGTCGACATGATTGTGTTCTGCTGTCGCTGTCTCGTCCCAGTACCAGCTGCCGCCCCAACCATAACCCAAACGATAGTAGGCCTGCAGAGGTGACCAAAGGGGGCAATATGCCAAAAGCCGCTCCATGAGACGTTCGTTGCTGAGAGCTGCCCAGGCTGATGGGAGTTAAAACCACTGGGATTTCGAGAATGGGTGGGTGCAGTGGCTCATGGGAAGGACGAGCACTTACAGGAAGTTGGCGCAATAATGATGATCAGGACTGGCCCAAGGGGGAAGCCGGGAGTCACCTCGACCCACACACCAACGCCCCGGAGGAAGTTACTGACTCCGACATCTTGGCTCGTTGCAGCTGCGAGTCTCACATAAGCTCAAGCACGCACAGTCGGCGAGCATGACTCGGCGAGTGCTCGGGACGATCAGGAACCCTTACACATATCAGTTCAGTTGACGGTGATGCTGGCGTTATTGTGTGCTTGTCAGTTGCGACGGCTGGTTTTTGAAGTTGGAAGCTGGGTTTGTTGGTTTCGTCTGACTGTGAATGGAGAAGAAGATGAGCGTGATGATCAACCAGGAGGAGGCTGCTTTCTGGCGTGCTCTTTATAGATTTTTATTTTGGCCCACCACCAAACCCAAAACCGTGAAATCCAAGCCATCCGCCAGGTTCTGCGAGGTGGCTCAGGATTGAAGATTCTCACATTGACGCGGGCATCCCAAATGCCAACGGAGGCGGCCCCCCACCTCTGAGCCAAGACATGGCGTCGGACAGCAGGAAGCAGATCTGAGAGCTTACAGATACTCCTGGCTGCCGCGGGACCTCAGTTCCCACTCAGACCACACCGGGGAGTGAAATCTGGGCACCTGTGAATGCTTTGGTTCGGCGCCCAGGGGACGGATTGGGCACTTTGTTCAATGGTGCTAGGCGTGTAAGAAACACCAGGCCCTGCACACCACCTACGCCGCGGGCTTCAACACGTACGGCCTCGACTCACCGGCGCCCTCGGCCCGCTCGTTCCAGTTCCTCCCGGCCAGCGTGTCGCCGCTCATTTCACCATGCATCCTGATGCATGCGGCTCCCGGCCATGGGAAGGCTCAAGCTGGTCCGCGTCTGCAGCCGGTTGTGCAGAATCATCCCATGCCTCCAGGTCTTTGCTAGCGCCACCTTGTAGTGAGCCAGTTAGATTTTGGCCCACCTTGCAATGACCTCGATTTTTTCGGTCACCTTGCAATGACCTCGATTTTTTCGGTCGTCTTGCAATGACCTCGATTTTTTCGGTCGTCTTGCAATGACCTCGATTTTTTCGGTCGTCTTGCAATGACCTCGATTTTTTCGCCCACCTTGCCAGTGACCTCAATTTTCGCTCACCATCCCAGTGGCCTCGATTTCCCCCCACCCGCCAGCCGCCTGTTTTGTAAGGTAGGTACTTTGGCAGGCTCTATGTATTGTCGTTTTGTCAGGGGAAATTTTGTTACGGCCAGTCGAATCGCGCATGCCGTCATCAAAGCAAAGTGGAAGGGCCCGACGAAGCGCTGAGTTGTAAACCTGGTGACCAATTAGGTAATGACAGAGGACATGGCGGGAGCGAAGAGTTGTTCGCATCCTCTGCTGCTGCACATGTGGCTGCCGCAACCTTTGAACTGTGTTTTCGGCCTCTGCCAGACTTTTCTTCAGCAAAACCGTCCAGAAGAGCATTGCACCCAGTATACCGGCTGCAGAACACCTCGGGGGAGGCACGGCTCGGTGCCGACAACCGCATTCTTGTCTCCGGACCTAAGTTTGGCATGTTTCAGGTTGCACTTTCTTTTTGGAGCACATGGTCAGATCCGGAACCTTTCTAACCCTAACCCCTTTGTCGAGCACCTCAAGCCGTCTCCAAACTCGGCTGCAATCCGTCATGGCGTTGAGAAGAGGGGACTGTTCGCTAATGATTTTGTCAGGCAGAAGGTGGGAACATGTATGGACCCTCCGCTACAGTTTTCGGGACTCGCGCATAACCACCTCTCAATCCGTACTCCATTGTTTCTTCTTCTTTTTGTGTTGATCAGCTCAACATTGAACTTCTTTCTCCCCAATCTGGCTGTCAACCTGGCAAGTGCAAACAGATTTACGGACGCCCGGTGTTGGGTAATTACTCAGCCGCTTCATCTGATATTTCTACTTAGGCAGGTAAAGGTATCTCTGCCTCTTCAGAACACCATCGACATTCTCAGAACTCATTGGAGGGCAGATAGTCGTGAGAGACAATGGTCGATGCTTCTATTGTGGTCGCTATAATTGCCCTGGCGGCGTCTACGGGTGCCGCTACAGTGTACTACTAGCCTCTTGGTCCACCTACACCATCGAGAAGCGCGCCTCCATCCGCGAGGCCGAGAAACTCCTCCGCAAATACCAGGACCCACTCCTGCTCGCGGCACGAGACCTCCAAGCCCGCCTATACAACATCCTGCTGCTTGGCATACTATCTTTTGCCCAAGGGACCGAGGACCACCAAGACGCATTGTTCATCTATAACACATACCTGATGGGCCAGTATTTGCTTGGGTTCACATCTTGCAACGCCAGGGACAGTTCATCGCATTCGCCAGCGGGGGGCAAACGGCTCAGTCGCACGCAGGTCTTTGTCCGCATAACGAATCGAATCACAGACCTCTTGAACACCGAGTTTCTCCACGACGACACCTCGGATTTGGAGGTAGAGCGATGGACAACGCCCCGGTGGTGGACCCGCCGGCGGCGGGGTGATGAGCCAAGGGACGCTGAGCAAGGCCACGGCGGCCGATGGACAATAGCCAGGTGGTGGACCAGCCGTTGACGGGACGGTGAGCTACACGATCCTGAGCTAGGAGAAACCGAGCAACGGGGTCACAAGTCAGGGAAGTATCCAGCCACACGACGCTGAAACGCCCGAGACTGAGCAAGCGCAACGAGACTCCGAGCGACGGGAGGCCGCACGAGACGCCGAGCCACAAGTCCCAGGGTTACAGGATGCCCTCCCCAACGATGCCGAGCCACGGGACGCCGGTGACGTCCAGAGCGGCGAGACCCAGGAGGCGGAGCTACAAGAAGCTGACCCCCTGTCGTCTTTCGTTCTGTGGAAGGACCGCCAAAGAGCTATCGGCGAAATCATGACCGATACGGACAAGAGCACCAAGGAGATGATTTGCATGGAGTACTCTGAGTTCAGGAGGCGGTGGAAAGAGAATGACTCCACGCTCCACACATGGCTCCGTGTCATTCCCGAGGCCATCCAGTATCTCGTAGATGCGGAGGCCGGCGACGATGGTACCAGCGAGAACATTGCCAGCTCGCATAACCCCCCCGGGACTCAAAAATCTTGAGTCAAGATTCCCGTGACGCTCAGAGCCCCCACGACACTCAGAGCACTCTGGCTCTCCAAAGAGCTAATGCCGCGTACGTGCTCAAAATCAGACTAGTTCATCTCCAAAGTCTCCTGGTTGACTTGGTGGACCTGCTGGACGAGGAGCAACTGCTGGGGGCTGGCGGGGGCCTCTATGGCGCGGCTTCGCGTGTCAGATCTTCCGGTGCCTGGAGCAACTTAGGAATGAGCTTTGAAGAGAGCGGCTCATGGTAAGAACGGCTCAGGGAGTGGAAAACAATAGATTCAGGCTACTGGTAATATAAACCTGCCCAAGGGAGAACACTTTCCACCACGCCCAAAGATTTAATGTTGCAAGGTTCGTTGTTCAAACGGATAATGTCTTCCACTCGAACTTTTGCATTATTTGAAGCCATAGATGTCGTTCCGTTGTGTTTGTCTTTTTGCACAAATGGCGGCGAAGAAAAGGGGGCTTACTCATGCCCCTTTTCGCAGAATGAGTTCAGGTTGTCAGGGGCAACCCGACAGGGGTTGATCAAGAGGTCAGCCCAAATGATCAATGCGGCTTTTGTGACGGACTTTGTTCTCACAACCAGCCCAGTTACAAATGGGATTCGATTTGATGGTTGAGAGCTCGATCTTCATTTCACTTGGGTAGATTTTTCTTTTCCTTTGGAAGTGACGAGATCATTGACAGTTTGGTTCGGCATTGGAGGTGGCACGAAGGGCAGGAATGGTTGACTGTGTGGGGCGGGTGCCGGACCCGGGGCAGGGTTCGGAAGCTCATCGGTCACACTGTGGAATTTGTAGGGCTGACGGCCTGGCACATTCTGCCTCGCGTACCTTAACCCGACCTGAGGTTTCCGTCCTGGCTCGACCGAGTTGCTCCGAACGCCAGTGGCGGTCATCCAGAGCTTCGCCGAGGCTTGCCGCGCGGCAGTGTTCGGTAACTTCGGTTCGCGGCAACACGCTCACCCGGATGATTGCCGTTTTTGGTCACCCGCAGCTGCCGTCGTTGTGTCACCCTGCGTCTCGCGCGGCTTGCAAACGACACCCACAAGACTTCCAGGTCTTCGCTCCTCAGGCGCCGATGCCCCGAAACTGGCGGTGTGTCGTTCCTGGGCCTGACTGTCATTCCGCTTACCTACCTTGGTATGCGACTGTGTTGGTCTGGCCGTTTGGCCGAAGGGAGGGGAAATACACTCGGTAGCTTCGACACCCCGGAGTCCGCGGGCGTGTCAGAGCCTATGACGTTTTTGCCACGAGCAGAGTAGCATCACTGGCACGCACCAGGGCCGCATTCGTGCAAAAAGCACCAGGGCAAGGCTTGGCAGGTACCAGTCGAGCCTGATCCTTGGCCCGTAAGGCAGGCCGACGGAAAACTCCGCGTTGGGGGGGGGGAAGCAGAACTGGGTGGCACTGACGATGCCCCTTTGGGTGACTACCTTAGGTTGCCCACCGCGTGGCCTCGTGATCATCTCGGCCCAGGGTCTCTCGAGTCTCGATGCAACTCTGTGCCTGGAAGTTGACGAATCTGTCTGTTTGCAAGCGGGCCACCTGAATGGCTGCTCCCCTGGCCAGGGCAGGCAGACATGGCAGACCTCCAGGCTGCAAGTGCGGGGCTGTGCTCTCTCGTCTCGGCTCAACCTCAACAGGGCAGTTCCAGCTGAGCGCAGGAAGTCTGCCGGAAGGCAGGGGCGAAACTGGTATGTACCTCCGTTGCGCTAAAGCACAGCGGCTAATCGGCCATTTTGGTATGTTCCAGCGGATGTGTTTTATGATAACGCGTAATTACACCATTGAAGACACCGAACCGAGCACAACCCAGCCTGGAAAACAGAGCAATCCATAATTACCTCGTAGCCAAACGGAGGTGCAGGGCGGGCTTTGTCTGCAGCGGTGGTTGGACCGAAGTTGAGTCTGGACAAGGGTTGAGACTTGCAAACGCGGACCAAAACAAATTCAGTGTGCTATCGATTGGTGCAGAGTTGTGAGGCTGAGGTGACACAGCATCTCACTATTGTTTCTCCATCGCCTGGCCACATGTCTTGGCAACCTTGAACCTCAGTTTCTTCGACCACCTTTGCACCAGAACCATTTCCGTCCCAAAGGAAGCGTTGGGTCGTCTTGCCAGGCCTGGGCCGGCGGCCTAGATATTGGCGGTCGGGTCCCAGTACCCGAGACTCCACGACAGACCTTCGTCGTCCTCGTCGCTAGAACTGCTATCCTCTGCGGACAGCACAAACCAGTGATGGGCCCCAGCCCCGTCGTGGTCCACGCGGTAATGTGCCCGCAGTGGGGTCTGGGGGCGGCAGTACACTGAAAAAGAGTGGTCACTTGATGTTCTCAAGGAAGGTTACTCAGAAAGGAGGTGAAAGATCGAGGTGGGCGGGCCAACTCACCTGCCAACGGGTCGATGCGGATGGTCACGGTGACGCCGCTTGGGTGGCTTGCGGCGAGAGCCTCGATCCATTGGCTAATTCGGCCAAGGAGGTCGTTCATGGTACCGTTTGGTTCCTGGAAAGCTGCAACACCGCAAAGGAGTTTGATCAGTCTGTGTCAGAGCGTGCCATGGCACAACCGCAGTTGGAAAATGGCATACACATATCCGACGAATACCCCAAAGTTTGGAGTTTTGGAGAACGAATGGACGGGGCACAGCTCGACGGAGAACTGAGGGATTGCAAACGAGTGGATGAGGGGTCGCAAACGAGTGGACGAGGTGCAGCTTGACCGAGAGCAGCTCGAAGGCAGAAACGATTGACAGGAAAAGGCCGAACTTGACAATGGAATTGAGGAGAACACCCCTGGATTTAAGTGATGGCGAGAACAAGTAGAGGCGGGACGCCGTTCGTCTTGCCATGGGGCCATTGGGTGTATTTAACTGCCGCTCAGGCGCAGCGACTAAAAGCAGTTTTGGGTCCAACTCTCTGTTAGTCTACCTTTTTGGCTCCTAAACAACACGGATTGCGCGCCCTAGAGGGTGATGTCCCATCCGCAGTTGTCGGGCAGCTCCAGTCTGAGGCGAGGGATGGTGGAGGGAAACGCCAACGCCATGTCTAAATCGGGAACAAGCGAGCATCGCTCCCTCCCACCTGGCACCGCCAACCCCACCATCATCGGAGAAGGGGTGAGACGACGGGACCTTGCATGGCAGTCAGATCGGAGGATCGTTGACTGACATGGGAAGTAACCCTAACCGAAGAAGAGCCAAGGTCTGGACGTGTCCAGACTCCCGAGTGGGCCGGCCGCCGCCGTACCAAGCGCTTTCTGCAGCGTGACGGCTGGGCTGCAGCATGCGGGCCTGGGGGGGATGAAATCGACGGATTGAGCGCTTTTGCTCTTCACCACAAGTTGGAATACTACCTCGTTGACCATGTGCAATCCTCGCACCCTCCTGGGTGACAACCCCTCGGGCCCTCCGGAGAGCATGAGAGTTCCAGGTACGTGCGAGGGCGCATGGATGCGAAAGATGGAGGTAGGTACCTAGAGGCAAGGCTGGCAGTTCATGGGTCAGTTGTTCTTGAAGCATTTCAGAAGCAACTTTGGGTATACGCACTGTGCTCATGCAGCTCCGATTTTGACAGGCTTGGCCAACTCCTGGCTTGGCGCAGCTCCGCACGCCCCTCCATCACGGCGGCGTGGGAATAAGTCTCGCTTAGTTATCCAATTGCAACGGCTGCAGCCAGCCCATTGACCCCGCAGCAATCTCCAGGTTTCGAGAGATTATACCTCCGTACGGTATTGCCCCGCCTCCAACGCGGCTCCAAAAACGACACGAGGTGAGAACCCCCAAAAAGGGTCGCATTCGGTGTTGGGTGCATCGGGGCAATTGGAGCGCCTGGAAAACCTTCAACGGGAAAGTTCAGAAGTGAGCCTCTGACCGCCAATCTGCCAACCAGGACAGCTGTTACGGCCGCCGCTGACTAAGGGAATCTGTTGACCTCCGGCGGGTTTGGCCGGCTGTCGCTCTTTCAGGCCTCGCTTTCATGTCGCTGCCCGGAGCCGGACCATCGACCGGATCACTCCAAACAAAGTCATTTCCGCCGACACCAGAGACACAAGACGCGGACGACACTATGCATGCCGTCACTGACAATGGGGCTCTTGTTGCGACCGAAGCATCAAGCAACTTTGACACC
>Ga0247824_10000947_pt1 | contig 15397 bp, 18 predicted proteins | sample 13C_PalmiticAcid_FD_194412 | JGI IMG/M metagenome (GOLD analysis project Ga0247824, IMG submission 194412) | Soil microbial communities from agricultural site in Penn Yan, New York, United States - 13C_PalmiticAcid_Day48 | ecosystem: Environmental > Terrestrial > Soil > Agricultural land... | reverse complement strand
GTATTTGGGGCAGGCCTTGGACCACGCAGAGCAAGGAATCGACGCTCTGCTATCAGAAAAGTTTGGATGCCTCCGGTATTCGCAAAAAACAGTGATAGTCAAGATCAAGGTACGGCTACTGTGGCAAACAACTTGATCGACTTTTTTACCGGGCAAAAGGAGTCAACGGCAAGGTGGATTGACTCGATGTTGCTTGTTCATCTTGGCGATACTTTTCTTAGGTCATTGTCAATAAGGGCGATCAGAGGAATATCACCAAAGCTGCTGAAATCCAGAAGCTCGAGTCTAAGCTAGAGTTGAAACGGACACCTGCCATCTGCAAGCCATTTCAAAGCAGGAGGAATGCACTTTTCCGTAGTGTCTGCTGACGACCTCGACATCAGTCCACCCTATCTGACAACTGATTGAGTCGCTTCAACTGCTATTCCGAACTCGGTCTTAGCTATGGACGGAAGAATGGCCGACACACCTCTGCTGGAAACACTGAGCAACGTTGGAGCAAGTGGATGCTATTACCAGGGACAGCCGAAGAAAGGGCGACAGGAACCCACGCGAGCCGGGCTTCTGGATGAGATATCAGGAATGGCTTGAAAGGCCAGGAGACAGAAGATATGATGGAGCAGGTCCGTGACGGCAACCAGTTGTTGGAGATGGAGTACAAGGTCGCCCAGGACGCAGGACGCACCCAAGTATCGGCTCAACAAGGCCCAAAACAAACTCGTTCACAAGACGAATGAGGACATGCCCCACGAGACATACAAGTGGAAGTGCTGGGAGTTGCGAGCTCATTTGCAGACCTGAGACTAGTCATCGCTGAACAAGGCAGCAAGACTTTTATGGGACTGTTAAGGATGACAGGGATGACAGCGATGCTGGACGTTATGGAAGGCAAGGATGCCGCAGGCCTAACACTAGCTAATGATCCATGACTCACCAAGCAGATTCAATAGACTCTGGACGAGCTCTTCTGATCCTTCATGCGGCGGATTGAAAGTGGAATGCATTGTGATACCCCTGAAGCGCCTTGTGCCTGTCACCCACGAAGGAATGGGCAGGTTGAGCGATCGACAGTTTAATGCTTCATGCTGTATCGTTTTTTGAAAAACCAACCAACATAGCACGCCCGCGAGCTATTGTTTCAAGTATTTCACAGCTTCATGCCATTGTCGTATCTCATCAGGGTCAAGGTGTGAACGTTCCATACAACTACAACGTCCTTTCTCGGCCGACTCTAGCCATAGACTGGTCGCAAACTGGCCCCTGAATCTCTCCGCCCCAGCGCTCCGCCCAACACTTTGTCACTGCGAGTCGTCTTTCTGTATCATTTTGGTCTGGTTCACATACTTTTTCGTTTGCCTCCAAGCAGTTGATTTAGAGCATCCGATTTCATTGGCAATTGTCTGATACGATACAGGAACGTTCGCCTCACGACGCGATATGATGTTGCGCCATTCTTCATCAGTGAGCCGCCTTGGAATCCTTTTGCCTTCTGATTTTCTGCGGGTCACGACTCGATCTGGGCGCTCTGTTTCCATTCTGTTGCCATCGATCATTGCTGCAGGCTGGTTGATCAAGGGAAGGAGCTATTGGGAAGGGGAGGAGGGGGGGAGGGGGGAGAGAGAAAGAGAAATAATGTTAAGCATGGGCAATGTCCATGATGAACGTGGCGGTTTTCGACTTGCAGTACCTCTGATACCCGAGGCTGTGTCGATGTCAGGGAACTGTTACTCATCGGAAGAGGCTCTTGAGAAGGCGGGGCACTTTGAGAAGGTGGGGCACTTTGAGAGGCCAAAAATTGTTCTGGGCATTGTTGCTGCTGCTGACGGCAGAGTTGCCGTTGCTGAAATTTTTGTTGCCAGAGATCCTGACGCATGACTACGAGTTGCAGTTGTAGCCGTTCTTCCCGTTGCTGGCTCTGCACAAGTAGCAACTGCACTTGGGCCAGCTGCTGCTGTGTTGGTGCTGGTGAGGGGGATTGGGGGGATGGATTAATGAAGGGTAAGGTTTGGTAGTGTTGTTGAGGCACGCGACTTGCACAGGCTTCTTGGGGCTTATTGTCAAGTAGCAAGGAGGTAGGAGCAGGGCAAGAGCGGGTATCAGCTTGCGGTACTGGAGCATGGACACCGGGGTCAGGGGTCCCAGTTCTGTCTTGAGGCAGGCTGTCAGGGGTATTCATCACTTCTACGGAGGGGACACGATTGAGACCCTGAGGGGGGGAAAGTGTGAGAATGAACAAACGAGAGAAGGATGGTGGTGGGATATCCACTCGGCCAAGCTCCTTTAAGTATTCACGACAGGACGAGTATCGCTCTTGCTTTTCCACCGTCGGTCCTTGTTCTCGGAGACATGAATGTGAGAGCAAAAAAAACAAATTCTGATCATCATAACAGCCCTTTTGCAGGAATGGTGTTTCGGCACTCGCTCAGCCAGATGACACAAGCCAAAGGGTGAGAGGCAGGGCATATGAGGTTTGGCATGAAAAAGGGTCTCTGTACACGCGGCAAAGAACGTTCCGATCCCCTTTGTGTGCCTTGAGAGCTTTGAGAGCTTTGAGAGCACGATTTCTCTCCACTGCACCCACCCACGCTCGGTTCATTGCCTCATCACCTCATCGCCTCCATCGCCTCCATCGCCTCATCCACACCATCCACTCCTAACAAATACCCCCTTTCGCAGAAAAGAGCCTGTCTGCCCTGTGCCACCAACACTACGCTCTTTGCCCTCCTGTTGACTCGTGGCTCTTCAACCATCCTTTCCCAAAGCTCTCTTCGCTCCATCGTCCCACCCACCAACCAAGGACCGCCAACGCATGGCAGCCACACTCACCCTCCTAACACAGACCGCACAATCGCCTACTACGAGAGCTGCCCAACCATCTCCATTATCAGCGTCGATCCCTCCCTCCCCCATATGGCCAACAATACCAGACGCAACAACAAACAGTACGCTAATCTCTCCTTGAGAAAGACCATCGGGAATATCAAACAATATGTAGCTTCCGAACAAACCCTTGGCTAAGCAAAAAAGGGGTGGCTAAGAGGCTGGCGAAGCACTTGGCTACGGCTCAAAAAAAGGGATTCTTGCCTGACGACACCTGCAAGGCTCGAGAGATAAACCGACCTAACCGGCTGCCAGTTGATCATCGAGTCCCAGGAGAATTCTCTTGCTGGATACCGTCAGGACGACGCCAACGCCACACCAGAAGCAGAGAAGACGGCGCTTCAAGAAACATCTCAACTCTGTGGGGCTGCTGGTCTTCCACCCAGAGATGCTGAGCCTACGACATGCTTCAAAAGTATGAGACGTATCGAACCGGTCTTGGGGAACAAGCAACTGCAGAAAAAAAAAGACAAGGGTTACCTCGAGAGCCTTTTCTGAAAAATCTGCAAGCGCTTTGGTGCGAGAACGAAGCATCTCCAACCAAACTTGGTGGTCTGGCGCTCAAAAGCAGCATCCTGGACATCAAAGAAGCATCATCTACAGCGCGAGATGCAGACAGTCGTTTCTCAAATGAGAGGTCCTTGCTCCAGAGTGTCATCAAGTCACAGCAGGCCTTGTACCCGAAAACTGCCTGGCAACCGAGGACACTGTGGACGCAACGTTGTTCGAGCGGAATCCCGTTCATCTCAAGAAAAGTTGGTTTTGGAAATTCCCAATTCCAGTCAATTGCCATGGACAAGTGTCTGGGACAGGCCGCGGACCACGCAGAGCAAGGATACCAAGACCTTGGATGCCAGTCGGACACTCCATCACCGTGAACACCAACTGGACCAGGATCTCAAGACAGCGGAGTACTTCATGATACTCTCTCCCAGTGCTGACCATAAGAACGTCAACAAGCACGGAGTGGTCAATCACAAAGACCGACTCAATTATGACCCAAGACCCAATGCAAACCCCATCCAAATCGCCATCACTCGCACCAGGCGTGACCAATACTCCAGCCGACCCACAATCTCTCGCTGCTTCAGTAGCCGCCTGTTGAGTTGGAGTCAGTCCTTGATCAATCAGTTTGTGTAAGCAAGCCAGACAATGGGCTTCAATGGGCTCTGTTCACTTCATAGAGACCACTCATCGATCAAGGGGGGAGGGCAACTGCAAAAAAAAGGAACCAACTTGAAAGGGTTGCCTCTATTCACCTAGAGCATATCAACGAGTGTCACACTAATGGAGAGCAATTGTCATGATGCGATGTTTGAACATGATGTTCTTTTGAGGTCAGAAGGAACTCTGACGACAGAGCTCATAGCTTGTATCTCTTCCACAGTTGCCATTGGACATGCAGTTTGCCCTAGCATAGAGCAATGGTAGTTGATAGATGTGATCATAGGATGTCTCTTCTCTGAAGAAAAAAGAAAAAAAAAACTGGCCACCCTGTTACTGGCTTCACCCGATGTGTGGGGCAACAGTGTGTGACTTCTGCTTGTGAAGGTTGGGCGTGAGGACAGCCCACTTTGCTTCGCCTCATTGCCAATTTTTTCTTTCCTTCCTCCCAACTCTTTCCACGCATCTGCATTCGCATTCGCTAAGACAGTCGCACTCCCTCAAAACGCACACATCCGTGATCACCTCTCTCAGCATAGGTACCAAGGGACAAAGGACAGAAAAAGAGACCCTACAGAGCTCTTTAGGATACACACACCCCTCCCAAAGTAAGAAATATCACTCGATATCACGAAGCAGCTGGTTCCATGCGAGCATTGTAATTTCGTTGCTGATCCCTCTTACCTTGTGGTGCACCCATTGTCAGGGGCAGCCAATAGCGACTCTGACTGTGCGAATATCGATCTCTGTGTTCTTTCAAAGTATGTGGGCATGACAACATACCACTATCAATACATAACATTGACTGATCAAACAACAGGCAGTCCTGACTCTTTGTGTCCACCATCCTATTTCATCTGCAACAAAGAAGGAAAGAAAAAAAGCAAAATGGTGTTCACCGGTATTGTCTCGTCTCCCCGAGGGTCTCTCTCATCGCAGCAGACATTGGAACTCGCCAATGCTTACTTGGAAACTGCCTTCAACGCCACCGATTCCGACGTTGCCTTGGTTCTTTGTCACGACACTGAAGTGTCATTATCCCAAGCGAAAAAGTCTGCTAAGCAGGACAAGAACGCAACAGTGAATGAGGGAATCGCTACGGCCTACATTGGTTTGGGGAAGTTGCTCGAGAGCCTTCATCATCTCACAGGAGCAGAAGCCAGCTTCAAGAAAGCACAGAAGCTAGGGTAAGTTGAAAGTGGGACAACCGAGATGGCAGGACGAGGTGAAGCGTGCATCGCAACTGATTCCCTCTAAACCTGCCTCTAACTAATTCTCATGTATGACAATCGTGGATTAGAGGAAACATCCACGATCTGACTCGACCCATAGAAACCTATCGCCCCAGCAGCATCATGGAATCGCTCAAGGGAGGATTGCATTCTGCTGGAGGCTCGCACGGTGTGGGCTCTCCAAATTCAACCTCTCTGAACAGACGACAAAGCAGGACTTCGACCGTTCCTGCTCACATCTTTTCTGAGAACATTCCTCCACCAACCGTGGAGATGAAATTGCCTGGACCTGACGAGCGTCTCAACAACACGCCACAATTGGTTTGTTGCCTTGGTTTGTTGAAGGTGGCTCAATCCACAGGTACCGGATTGGAACCAGCCGTTCTCAAATGGGTGCAAACCACTGAAAAGGACACAGAAGAGCAGGAAAGACTCCATGGTATGGCCACGGATGTGATCAGAGCATTCAAGAGAGAAGAGATCAAGGATGCCAAGGTTGTAGCCGAAGTCGTGTGTCTCGCACCGATCCTTGACAAGGATGCGTTCCATGACCTTCTCAGAGAGTTCTACTCTGGGATTGATGCCTCTGGCCTACTCAACTTTCAACAACTTGAAGGACTCGCACAATTAATTCAAGGCGCTGATCAAGGTTATCTCAGTGCCGATGATCTTGTCAAGATCCTTGAACGTCTCAGCACTCGTTTGATGGACACACACCAGCAGTCATTGCAACACATACATCAATTGACATTGGCGGTCTCACATATACTGGATGCCATGGCCGACACCAAGGTCACTGACCTGGATCGCGAGCGACTACATGAGCCACTCTCATCGTATCTGAGCCGACTGAGAAAGAGTTCCGACCCATTCTTAGTGTACCAGGCAGCTTACGCATACCAGGCTCTACTTTGTGTTCCGGATGACGAGACAACGTGGCAAGCAGCCTTTCGACGAACAGGAAAAGTCATCCAAGGTGTATCTGGACTGGTCAGCGCAGTGAAGGGTCTTGATTTGGTCAAGTTCATGGAAGGGTTGGAGAACATTCAGAAAGGAGCGTCAGGAGCGCTGAAGATTGTTGGAGCCGTCAAGAGAGCATACGATAAAGTGACCTCTCTGGTGGCAGCAGGTCAACGCTTCCGAGATTCACTCAAGGAGGGATTCAGCTTTGAACACAAGCGCGACTGGTACTCAGCTCTACGAGGAGCTGATGCATTGATTCGAGGCGGCGAACTTGCCACATTCAGAAAGCTTGTCTGTGAGGCACCTTGCCGATATGATCCAGCATTCCAATGGGGAGTGTGCCAACGACTTGGGGAGATGGCAGCCAATCCAGAGTGGGATGCAGCAACTCGTCAAAGTGCTATTGCGCTCCTCGGAGAGATCTACAAGAATGATGAGATGTGGGGACAGCGAGTCAGTGTCAAACAATGGATCCTCAACATTCTCATGCAATTGTCCTCCTCATCTGGAGGACCATCCCAGTGTATGAGCAAACTTTTCGCCGGCTGATATACGATAATGTGTCTATGTCTATGGCTGTTGCTGCAACGCTGCAATGATCTAACAGAACACCCTCCTACTCATGGCCACTTAGCAATTGCTGCAGCCGCAGAGACACTTCTCCGAGAACTAGAGGCAAGCGATAACATCAAGAAGCGGGACCTCTATCGAATGTGTCTAGAGAACGGTACTATTCCCTATCCACTGAGAGTCACTCTACCAGAACTGGTATCCCCGTCCTTGCTCGACCGTGTGCAGAACAGACCGGATGTCGAAGGACAACTTCGTGTGCTTAGAAGGCAATGCGCTAAGGAAAGAGGCAATGCCGTGTATATCCAACCTCAAGCCAAATCTAGTCTGCAAGCTGCTGATGACACACGATTCCCATTGATGGCTAAGGTCAAAGAGTTCTTGGGAAGCAATCAAAAGGTATTCTTGCTTCTGGGTGATTCTGGAGCAGGCAAATCTACATTCAATCGCGAGCTGGAATTCGATCTGTGGCAGTCATACACAAACAAGACAGACCGGATCCCACTCCATATCAACTTACCAACCATCGACAAACCTGAACAAGATATGATCGCCAAGCAGCTAAGGAGGAACGAGTTCACAGAGCCACAAATCCGCGAGATGAAGCATTATCGCAAGTTCGTCTTGATTTGCGATGGATATGATGAGAGTCAACGGACACACAACTTGTACATGAGCAACCGTCTGAATCAACCAGGAGAATGGAACGCTCAGATGGTGATCAGTTGCCGTAGCGAGTACCTTGGATCCGATTATCGTGACCGATTCCAACCAGGAGACCGCAACCAACATCTGGATTCACCATTGTTCCAACAAGCAGTGATTACTCCGTTCTCAATCAATCAGATTCATGACTACATCAAACAGTATGTCTCCGTTGACGAGCCTCTATGGCGCGAAGAGGACTACAAACAAGCTCTCGACCTCATTCCAAGTCTCAAGGACCTGATGAGGAATCCGTTTCTGATGACTCTGTCATTGGATGTTCTACCACGCATGATGGACCCAGGACAACATCTCTCGAGCGCTCGTATCACCCGAGTCGCACTGTATGACCATTTCGTAGAACAATGGTTGGAGCGAGGCAAGAAACGACTAGCAGAGAAGGAGATGACTTCATTGACAAAGGAAGCGTTCGAGAGATTGAGTGCCGAGGGATTCACACTGAATGGCATTGAGTACCTAAAGATGTTTTCCACGGCCATTTATCAGGAACAAGACGGTCAACCAGTGGTCGAGTACTCTCGGCTGATAGACCGAGGATCATGGAAAGAAGCCTTCTTCAGCTCAAGGGAAATGCAGCTCCTACATGAAGCTTGTCCATTGACACGGAATGGCAATCAACACCGATTTATCCATCGATCGATTCTAGAATACGGGTTGGCGCGAGCAATATTTGATCCGCAAGACAGGAGGAATAGAGCTGCACTTGAGCCAATATTGAGTCGACGAGGGAGTGTGAGTTCCTCTCTGAGCGTTGAGAACCACTGCGAGATGGAGGAATCAGCAACGATTCCTGATCATCAACCAGATCCCAACTCACCATTGGTTTGGAGGAGATTCGTCAACGATTATTCTCTGCTGCAGTTCCTGGAAGAACGCGCTCAGCAAGAACTGGTGTTCAAGGATCAATTGCTCGCGTATATCGAACACTCGAAGAAGGACAAGAAATGGCGAATAGCAGCATCCAACTCAATCACGATACTTGTTCGAGCAGGTGTACAGTTCATTGGAACAGACCTTCGAGGTATTCAGATTCCAGGAGCCGATCTCAGCTACGGAATGTTTGATTCGGTGAATCTTCAAGAAGCGAATATGAGAAAAGTCAATCTTCGAGGTACATGGCTACGGCATACCGACTTCAGCAGGACAGACATGACAGGTGTGCAGTTCGGAGAGCTACCGTACCTCTCTATGGAAGCTAGTGTCAGTACCTGCGCATATTCACCAGATGGAACGTCATTCGCAGTCGGTCTCTTCAGTGGCGATATCCACGTGTACTCGACATCAAACTGGGAGAAAGCACAAACACTGAATGGTCATGAAGTTGAAGTTCGAGGCGTTGTATTTTCGCCGGATGGAAATGTGGTTGTTTCTGCCAGTGACGACAAAACTATTCGTGTCTGGATCGCCGAATCAGGGGTCTGCCGATACATCTTAACAGACCATGCCGATTTCGTCAATTGTGTCGCTTTCTCATCTCGCGGAGACCAAATTGCTTCCGGAAGTAGTGACAAGACAATACGGCTGTGGGATCCAAACGTCGGTGTTTGCTGTCAGATACTACTCGGTCATGAAGATGTAGTCGATTGCGTTGCATATTCACCAAACGGCAACCGGATTGCTTCTGGAAGCGATGATTTCACGGTACGACTATGGAATGTGGTAACCGGGGAATGCAGCCATATCTTCGACAGCCACAATGACGAGGTTTGGGGGATTGCATTTTCTCCTCGTGGGGATCAAGTTGCGTCTGCCAGCAAAGAAAAGATGATTCGGTTATGGGATATGGAGTCAGGAAATTGCTCCCACTTTCTTGAAGGTCACAGCGACGGAGTCGGTGGTGTTGCGTATTCGCTAAAAGGTGATCAGGTCTTTTCTACGAGCCAAGACGGGACAGTGCGAGTATGGGATGTGCAATCCGGGACTTGTCTCCATACACTGACTGGTCACGTTAACACTGTCCACTGTATCGCATATTCCCCGAAGGGTGACACGGTCGCCTCTGGTAGTGGAGACTGCACGGTGCGTCTATGGGACGTGTCAGTCATAGGATCTCGAAGCACCCCGAGTAGTCATGGCCAAGAGGTCTCAAAAGTCAAATGTTCACCAAACGGAGATGCGATTGCCTCCTGCAGTATGGATGGCACTATACGGCTCTGGGATGTGGAAACAGGAGCATGTCTCAGGACTTTGCGTGGCCATAGTGCTACAGTATTCGGTGTTGCGTTTTCGCCTCAAGGAAATCAGATTGGTTCTGGAAGTGGCGACAAAACAGTACGGCTATGGGATGTGGAGACAGGAGATTGCCAACACATCTTAACTGGCCATACTAACTGGGTTTGCTCCGTCGCATACGCTCCTCAAGGAGATCAAGTCGCATCTTCCAGTGAAGACAATACAGTTCGAATCTGGAATACGACAACTGGAGAGCACCATGCGACTCTGAATGGCCACATAGACGGGGTCATGAGTGTCGTTTATTCGCCAGATGGCGGTCTGATCGCTACTGGCAGCAAGGATGCCACTATTAGTCCATGGGATGCTAGAACCATGACCTTCGTCCACACCCTCATAGGCCATGGCCACTGGGTCAGGGACGTCATATTTTCATCCCAAGGAAACCAGCTTGCCTCAGCTAGTGATGACGGAACAGTAGTACTATGGATGGTGGGGACCAGCGACTGCAATTTGACACTGACAGGTCATAATGCTGGGGTTATGTGCGTTGCGTTCTCACCCAAGGGGGATCTACTCGCTTCAGGCAGTTTGGACAAGACAGTGCGGCTCTGGGATGTCGCATCTGGTCAATGTCGAGCAGTGATACAAAACCTCCAAGGGCCTGTCTTCGGTGTTGCATGGACGCCTTCTCCCGATGCCAATTTCCTTATCAGTGGCTGTGAAGATGGATCGGTGCTCAAGTGGGAGGTTCTCGAAGAGGAAGAACAGTGCCATGTCAACCTCTGCTGGGGCGCCATAAAGGGCTCTCTCTCAGTGTCAGGAGCATCGATACAAGATGTTCGTGGATTGAATGCGCTCAACAAGCAGCTATTGATGCAGCGTGGTGCGGAAGGTGAACCTGTGAATCCCTTCCGTGAGGCAAGCAAGAAGTTGGTTACCATGGCATCCGTGGTATCCCAAATGAGGCAGCCGCCTGGAGATGGAATGATACCAGATTCTCTTTCGATGGCCAATGTTTCGGATGAACAATCACAGCAACAGGTCGATCAGCAAGATGAATGGCAAGATGAACAGCAGATGAATAGCAAGCCGCACAGGAGGAGGTATCGTAGGATAGTTAGGAAGGTCAGAAGGTAGACCGTTTTCTACGAATACGAGTGTGCAAGGAGGTTTTTATCATCGGACCTATCGGCCCATCGTGTTGAGCTTTTGCGTGGTTATCTGTCCTGCTAAGCCAAGTGTGTACGTGGACTCCATGTCCAGGAGAACGGGACATGCTCAAGACAAAGTAGTAGCCCAAATCCTTTGCCATGGAAAGGTGTACGAAGGCAAAACGCGATCTCAGCTTGGCATCAGTGGTCCGGGATGGTTGTGAGATCGATGGTGGTGGTCTGAGTGAGATAATGAAACGTCGGTTTGTGCCCCCCTCCCCCAATTCGCATTTTCTTGCTTTGGGTCCTAGCGAGGCTTGGTCCAATTCTTGGGAACAGGGCCTTCGTCCTATCTCCATTGACATAAAAGCGGATTTACACGTTAGAACCAACAGTTCGATCATGAGAACTCAATTATGCAGGCAGTGAACCAGTGTGTCCTCTACTTGCGACTTGGGACGTGAAAGTGGCATCCGTCGGTGAAGAGCTCGAGAGCGTGGCACAACGAAAAACGGGAGAAACTGTCAAATGTGACCTGTGGTATCCATCGATCTTTCCATAGTTTGGGTTGAGAAAAGATGGAACCATTTGCCACTCGGCTGCGACTGGGCAGGAAGCTCACAAGAGGTCGGGAGTGACAGCAGTACCGTGCTGGTTCTCACCAGGGCGACGGCAAGGTTTTCAGGAAAAGAGTTCTCCCCTGAGATGGGCAAATTCGTGCTGCTGGACGCGCTCTGTGGCTTGGTCCCTGATTTTTATGGTGTCGCTTTTTGCCGAGCGAGCTCGAGTTCGCTTTTTTTCATCATCGCACACACACTCTCACACACACTCACACAGGACTTTGACGGGCCGTCGGGATTGCATCGTGTTAGAGCGCCATGGACAAAGACCTGCTCACACTGGCATCAGGTACTGACCCCGTTCACACTCGATCACCCTGCTTTCGGGTGTTGCAACAAACAACACGATCGTCTGTGGAAGGCTTTTTCTTGGACAGCGTCTGGATACATGACAAGTCTCCTATCTTGTTGCTTACACGTCTGCCCGTCTTCTCTTCGCTCTCCCTCTCTTTACTATCCCCTCGTCGCCCCTCAACCCTCTCTTTACCTGAAAACACAATCACGACAGTTCGCCTGCTTTGTTAGGACTCTCTGGGAGGAAACTCAAGCTCGTTCGTTGCGGCGGACATGCCACCATCGACGCTCTGCTATCAGAAAAGTTTGGATGCCCTCCGGTTTTCGCAAAAAACAGTGATAGTCAAGATCAAGGTACGGCTACTGTGGCAAACAACTTGATCGACTTTTTTACCGGGCAAAAGGAGTCAACGGCAAGGTGGATTGACTCGACGTTGCTTGTTCAACTTGGCGATGCTCTTCTTAGGTCATTGTCAATAAAGGCGATCAGAGGAACGTCAACAAAGCTGCTGATATCCAGAAGCTCGAGTCTAAGCTAGAGTTGAAACGGACACCTGCCATCTGCAAGCTTTTTCAAAGCAGAAGGAGGAATGCACTTTTCCGTAGTGTCTGCTGACGACCTCGACATCAGTCTACCCTATCAGCCAACTGATTGAGTCGCTTCAACTGTTATTCCGAACTCAGTCTTAGCTATGGACAGAAGAGTGACCGACACACCTCTGCTGGATACACTGAGCAACCTCGGAGCAAGTGGATGTTGCGATTACCAGGGACATCCGAAGAAAGGGCGACAGGAACCCACGCGAGCTGGGCTTCAGGATGAGATATCAAGAATGGCTCGAAAGGCCAGGAGACAGAAGATATGATCGAGCAGGTCCGTGACGGCAGCCAGTTGTTGGAGATAAGGTCGCCCAGGACGCACTTAAGTATCGGTTCAACAAAGCCCAAAACGAGCTCGTTCTCAAGACGAACGAAGACATGGCCCCACGTGGCATCACAAGCGCAGCTCATTTGCAGACCTGGGACCAGCCATCGCCGAACGAGGGCAGCAAGACATCCATGGACAGGAACGGAAACCGATCACGAAGCTGGAGAGGATGCAGGGAAAATCGAATCAAGTCCACACACGCTCCCCGCATTTGGAGGAACCTGACCCCGGGCCTAGAAGGGAACAAACAACTGCTCGTTCGAACCCCAATCTCCATGTCAACAACAGGCGGAACAGCTAAAGTCGCATCGAAGTCCCGAGTGTGAGCCATAGCCTGTCACTTGAGTCGCCAAGCCGTCCGCGCCCGCCTCCCGCGTCTTCAGCTATGACGGCCTCTCGTGTGCAGCAGGAACGGAGTCCAGAGCGACTCCAACAATACTATCAACACCAGCCCTTTCCATCATGGAAGGGCTACTGCACAACGACACCTTTTGCTGGAGAAACGAGGTTTGCAGCATCAAATCGCCCCCAAGGACGCAGCATCTGCTAAGAATACTAAGGACGTTTGGGGCGTGGATGGATGTCAAGAATGTTAGTGATGTCAAGGATGGTAGCGACTGCACGCTCTGGAGGCCAAGGATGCAAAGGATCTAGGACTCATCAATAAACTTTGGATGAACGCTTCTGATCATTCATGCGGCGGATTGAAAGTGGAATGCATTACGACACCCCCGAGGCGCCTTGTGCTTGTCACTCGCGAAGAAATGGGCAGGTTGAGCGATCGACAGTTTATTGCTCCGTGCTGTATCGTTTTTTGAAAAACCAGCCAACACAGCATACTCGCGAGCCATTGTTTCAAGTATTGACAGCTTCATGCCATTTGCTGCATCTCATCAGGGCCAGGGTATGGAGGTTTTAAACAACTACAAAGTCCTTTCTCGGCCGATCCTAATCAAAGACTGGTCTCCGCGAACAGGCCTTTGGGTCTTCGCCCAGCGCCTCGTCATTGCGAGTCCTCTTTCTGTGACAGCTTGGCCTGGCGTAGATATTTCTTCCATTGCCTGCAAACAGTTGATTTGGAACAACCGATGGCATTGGCAATCGTCTGGAACGATTCTGGAGCATCCCCTTCACGACGCGAGATGATATCTTGCGATTCTTCGTCAGTGAGATGCCTTTGAAGCCTTTTGCGTTCCGGTTTACTGCTTGTCTCGACTCGATCTGGGCGCCCTGTTTCCATTCCGTTGTGATCGATGACTACAGGAGCCAATATCTGGGAAGCCCACAAGACATGGGGCTGGCAACTCTGTCTCAAGTTGGAATCAGGCTCGATGATCAAAGGAAGTTGCTATTGGAAGGGGGGCGATTTCAAGGAACAATACTAACTGTTAGCAATGTTTTGATGGGCATGGTTTAAGATTTGTTCACCACTGGCCGAATGGACGACATACCGCATGGAGTGAGCTTGGCGCAAGGTCAGAAGTCGATGGGACGCCCGTTGATGGATGCAATGGGGTCTGGCTCGCTACTGGATATGGAGACTGTTTTGATCGGATGAGTGACGGGAACATGTTCAATGGCAATGGTTTCCGACTTTTTTCATGGACCTGTTCAACACAATACCTCTGATCCCCAAGGCTGTGTCGATGTCGGAGAGCCGTCGTTCACTGGAAAAAGCTCTTGAGAGGGCGGGCCATTTTGAGATGCGAAATATAGTTCTGGGTGATGTTGCTGCTGCTGAAGGTACAGCTGCTGTTGGAGTTGCTGTTGCTGGAATTTTTGTTGCCATAGATCCTGACGCATGACTTGGAGTTGCAATTGCAGATGTTCTTCCCGTTGCTGGCTCTGCACAAGCTGGAACTGCAATTGAGCAAGCTGCTGCTGTGTTGATGCTGGTGGACAGGTATGGAGGGGGGATGGATCCTCGAATAAGGTTTGGTAGTGCTGTTGCAGCACAAGGGAATCAGGCTCTGTTGGAGGAAAACCCGGAGTAAGAAGATCAGGACCACTTGCACAGGCTTCTTGGGACCTATTGTCACCAGGCAGGGAGTTACCAGGGCAAGGGAGGGAATCGACTTGCGATACCGATGCCGAGGCACGGACAGGGGAGGCTGGTGCCTCAGTTCGGTCTTGAGGCAGGCTGGGAGGGGTAGAGATCATGGGTGCAACGGTGGACACGGTTGGGATGTTGATGGAAAGAAACGAGGGGGGCAGAGAGGGGGACGGATTGAAAAAGAGGAGAAGAGGAAGAGTGAGTGAGAGGGTGTGTCTAAGAAGGAGACAATGGATGATGATGATGGGAATCCACGCCCAAGCTTTTATTCACGAGAATGGACCGCAAAAAAATAATACGAAGGTTGTGAACAAAGTGGACACAAGTGTGGCGGCACATGCAAGGCAAATGAAAGGGAACGTTTTGGGAACCAGGGGGTCCCAATAGGGTGGGGTGTGCACTGTTGCAACACTAAAGAGCGCTCCTCCTCTCCTATCCCTCCCTCTCTCCTATTGAATTTCGGGGCAGGTTTAGTTTAGTTGAGCCAGTCCTGTCGTAAATGCCGTTCCAGTCGAAAATGCCGTTGTTCAGTATATCTACAGGAACAAATTTACCAGCTTCTAGGCCCGGCTCTGTCGATCTACACTCGCGCGACTCTGCTCCCTCCCTTGCTCGGATCCCTTCCCTCTTGACCGAGCACC
>Ga0247824_10000945_pt1 | contig 15407 bp, 10 predicted proteins | sample 13C_PalmiticAcid_FD_194412 | JGI IMG/M metagenome (GOLD analysis project Ga0247824, IMG submission 194412) | Soil microbial communities from agricultural site in Penn Yan, New York, United States - 13C_PalmiticAcid_Day48 | ecosystem: Environmental > Terrestrial > Soil > Agricultural land... | reverse complement strand
AATGGCAGGAGCAGAGCTCCACGCATGCGTTTGGGTGTATCTTTGTTTTTGAGTGAAGGGCATGGGTTCCAAGTTGAAAAGGGTGAAGGTGCTGCACACTAAGCATTTTGCACGATATGTCGCCAGACGCTGACCGGTCATTCCCAGTACATTTCAAGCGTGGTGTTCTCGTTGAAAGGAGATCATATCGCCTCCGGCAGTTATGACACAACAATTCGACTGTGGGAGGTCGGTGTTGGAACGTCTCGATACATCTCGAATGGCCACACAGATTCGGTTGTGGAGATCAAGCACTCGCCAAGCGGAGGCGCCGTTGCAACCTGCAGTTCAGACTCTATGGTGCGTATCTGGGATGTGGAAACAGGAACATGCCATCACACCTTACGAGGCCATCACAATGGTGTATCGAGCGTTGCATATTCGCCTCAAGGAGATCAAATCGCAACTTCCAGCTACGATTACGCGGTTCGTCTCTGGAAAACTGAATCAGGAGAATGCAGTCATATTTTGATCGGCCATCAGAATTGGGTTCTGACTGTCGCATATTCTCCTCGTGGTGATCTGCTCGCATCTGCCAGTTACGACAACACTGTGCGATTATGGGATGTAGGATCAGGAGAGTCTCGCCATACTTTGAGTGGTCATACTGATCATGCCCTTGGAGCAGTGTATTCACCGAATGGCAATCAAATTGCCACGTACGGTCTGGACTGCACGATACGGATATGGAGCGTTGAGACGGGTGTTTGTAATTATATCCTAACTGGCCACAACGAGTTTGTCAGAAAGGTGGTGCACTCGCCTCAAGGTGATCGTGTTGTCTCTGCCAGTGATGACTCTACGGTGCGAGTGTGGGATGCTGAGACAGGAGATTGCCTCCATATCTTGATCGGACACAGTGAAGGTCTATCTTCCGTTACGTATTCTCCTAGCAGTAATCAGATCGTTTCGGGTGGCATGACAGGATCACTGAAAGTGTGGGATCTAGAAGCAAGAACTTGCCTTTGGACCTTGGTTGGTCATAGTGGAAGTGTCAACAGGATATTCTATTCATCGCGAGGAGATTTGATTGTCACTGCAGGTGACGACAAGTCGGTGCGGTTTTGGGATGTCGCATCGGGTCAGTGTCGAGCAGTGATTCAAGGCTTCCAAGATTGTGTTGAGGATATCGTCTGGATCGAGGCTTCCAATGTCAACTACTTGATCACAGGCTGCTCAGACGGTACGGTTGGAAGGTGGAAGGTGGAAATGAATGAGGACCCCTGTCCTGTAACTCTACAATGGAGTACAATGACAGGTGCACTCAACGTTAACGATGCGAGCATCCAGGATGCACGAGGACTGAGTCAGCTTAACAAGCAGCTTCTAGTGCAACGCGGAGCAGCAGGAGAGCCAGTCCACCGTCTACGCGAGGCAAGCAAGAAATTGGCAACCATGGCATCAGCGGTATCCAAACTCCAGACACCTTCGGACAAAACAAAAGTGGATCCTGCATTGACAACCAGCGTTTCGATGGATCAGTTAGAACAATGGTTAGAGCAAGGAAAAGGCATATTGCATCAAGATGTGGTGGATGTCGTGGCATCCATTGTTAATGTTATTCACAAACACAAATGAACGAGCGGTTGTGCTGTTCTAGCTTCTAGTCAATGCACTATTCTTATGATGTGTCTTTTTTTCTATTGGGTTGAGGTGTGGAGGTCTGAAATGGGAGGCAATTTACTCCTGGAGCAAGCTTTGGCCAGTCATCTCGGCAGGGACATCCAAGCCCATGACACGGAGGATGGTGGGAGCAACGTCGCAGAGGGCACCGGTGGCCTCTGTGAACTGATGGTTTTTGCTGGTCATGACGAAGGGTACGCGAGAGCAAGTGTGGGCGGTGTGTGGGGTTTTGCCGTCGTCCGAAATCATCTTTTCAGCGTTTCCATGGTCTGCAGTGACAAAGAGAATATATCCGTGCTTTTCACAGGCCTCGTAGATCTTCCCGATGGCTTGATCCGTTGCCTCAACGCCCAAGACCGCTGCTTCATACTTGCCAGTGTGGCCAACCATATCAGGAGGTGCAAAGTTGCACATCACGAAAGGGAACTTGCCAGTGGCGATTTCCTCTGCCACCTTCTTACCCACCTCCTCAGCTGACATCTCGGGTTTCAAGTCATATGTAGCCACCTTGGGCGAAGCAATCAAATCGCGATGTTCGTTCTCGAACTGTGCCTCCGAGCCTCCGTTGAAGAAGAATGTGACGTGGGCATACTTTTCAGTTTCAGCAACATGGCATTGGTGAACCCCCTTCTTGGCAAGCCATTCTGCAAGGACGTTGGTCATGGACTGTGCAGGGAAAGCTATGGGGAATCCAAAGTCGCTCTTGTACTGAGTCATGGTGGTGATGTGCAAGTCGTCGGGTACCTGGATATCCTCAGAGGTTGTAATCAGTTTGCCCAACACAGAGGAGATTTCGCGCATACGATCAGAGCGGTAGTTGAAGCAGAAGACAGTGTCCTTGTCACGAATCAATCCGTCCTTGTTGACAATAATGGGCTTCAAGAACTCATCCGTCACATCCTTCTCATAATTGTCCTTAATGGCCTATGAAGGAAAGAAGAAGAAAACAATGGAAAAGCCATTGCCGAGGTGGTTGAGTGGAAGGAATAAATGAATTTCGAAATCCAAACCATGGAAGAGTGGTGTCTTCATAAATCATCCCAAAGATTCTTTCCCTACCTGAACAGGGTCATCAGTCTCGTCGCCCTTGCCTTGGACAAGACCATCAACAGCAATCTTGATACGCTCCCAGCGCTTATCACGATCCATGGCGTAGTAACGACCGATGATGGTGGACAACTTTCCGCAACCGATCTCCTGAATCTTTGCGAGCAAGCTCTCCAAGTAGCCAGCAGCAGACCTTGGTGAAGTGTCGCGACCATCTCCGAAAAAGTGAACGTAGACCTCGGGCACATCTGCTTCCTTAGCGGCCTCCAAGAGGGCGTAGAGGTGATCTTGATGACTGTGAACACCTCCGTCTGAGATCTGCAAAAAGAATGAGTGTTCGACAGGTAGACAAAGATAAGCGAGTCGTCAATACACTAACAGCCATTGGCTCTGCAATCAAAACAGTGGCCATAAACCCCCTCTCCCTCTGATCATCCTTACAAGACCAATGAAGTGAAGGCGGCCAGTGTTAGCCTTGGCATGCTCCAGGGAGGCCTTGATGTTCTCCAATTGACCAAGCTGCTTCCTTGCCACGGCGAGATCAATTCGGACGATATCCTATTTTTTTGTGTCACGATGAAGGCAATATTGTGTGGGGAGGGAGAGATCAGTTCAGCAGTTCTTATCAATCACCGATAGCCCACTGAACCAACATGGGAATTTGGACAAAGACACTGGGCTCCTCGCTTTCAGCTTTGGGGTGAGCACAAAGACAAAGATAGGAGACCGATCTATGACCTCATCTCGCGCGTATTTCCTGATAAGAATCGATACCCACTCTTCCCATGGTTGAGGGAAATCGCTTACCTGGTAGACGATACGACCAGCACCAATGTTCAAGTGGCCGACCTCCGAGTTGCCCATGAGTCCATCGGGGAGACCAACATCGAGACCATGTGCGCCCAAGGTCTTGTAAGGATACTCTTTTTCAAACATGGACATGTTGGTTGTCTTAGCGTGGAAGATGGCATCGCCATTGGTTTTGGTTTCGTCGTCCCTGTCGGGGGTGACGCCCCAGCCGTCAATGACGACGCAGCAGACATTGTGCTTGACAAACGTGCTCTCGGCCATTGCGATGAAGGAAGGATGTGAAGAGTAGCGGAAAAGGGTTGATGAAAAGGTGGACGGAAGAAAAAAAAGGTTGATCGTTCCGTTCGCTGGGACTCTATTTGACCCGATCTCACGTGGCTGCACTCGGTCTTTCCTCCCAGAGCCACTACAACCTTTCACTCTTTCGATGTCTCCATCCCTCCCAAGCCGCTACCTCTCCTCTGCGGACTGGATCTCCGAGGTGCCCCGCCAGTCCTCGAGGGTCGCAAGAATCTTAACCAAAACAGCCTCCATACACGCGTGTTTGAAGGACTTTTATGTGTACATGCTCTCTAGAACACATCTTGACGTTACGAGTCCTAATTGGCAGTATCTCCCATAGGCTGATCCGGATCCAACGGCTCGCCCACTGCTCCTCGTTGCTTCAACACCTGCTTATTGACCTGACTTAATCCACGCACATGTTGTATGGATGTGTCCTCCAAGTTGAGCTCGCCATTCACAGACCTCCAGCGCCATCGAAGATGACATTCGCCATCGCTTTCGACCACTTGCCATATAATGACAGAGCCATCATCGCCCCCAGTGATGAAACAATTGGTATCGGGTGTCGTGCTCCATGCAATGCTTCGGATACAGGTCTTAAGGTCCTGAATCACAACTTGACACTGACCAGACGTAGCGCTCCATAACCGCAGTGTCTTGTCATCACTGCTGGAGACGATTAGGTTGCCCAGTGGCGAAAACACAACACTCCTCAACTCCTTGGTATGACCGGCTAATGTATGGTGACGCTCTCCCGTTCCAAGATCCCATAGCTTCAATAGCCCATCCTGACTTCCAGAAACAACTTGACCTCCTTGAGGCGAATATACAACGATCTGTACGACCTTGATATGATCACTCAGGGTATGGCCAATGAAGATAGAGCGACATTCTCCTGTCTCCAAATCCCACAATCTCACAGTACTGTTAGCGCCGGCAGAAGCCAGTAGACCTCCCTGAGGCGAAAAAACGACACTTTCAATCCTATCGTCATGGCTACTCAAAGTGTGTATACAAGCGCCAGATTTGGTGTCCCAAAGAGTGACTTTGCCATGGGTACAGCCGGCGATCTGGTTTCCATTAGGCGAATACACGAAAAAGTCCACGCCTCCTGTGTGATAATTTAAGTAGCGGCACTCTCTTGTTCCCACATCCCAGATCTTCAGAGATGCGCTTCTGGAAGCAACTTGGTCCCCTCGAGGTGAATATGCGACTGAAGCAACGGGCATCGTATGGTCAAATGTGTGACGACAAGTTCCTGTCTCCGTATCCCATAACCGCACAGTGCCGTCAGAACTTCCAGAAACAACAAGATCGCCTCGTGGTGAATAGGCGATGCTCATGACATCGTCACTATGATCAGTTAGGATACGATGGCAAAACCCCGTCTCCACCTCCCATAGTCGGATGGATCTATCCTTACCACATGAGGCAACTTGATTACCATGTGGCGAGTACTTGACGCTCCGGACGCGGTCGCTATGGCCGCTTGCGATCTGTCGGGGTTTTCCAGATCCCAGATCCCACATCCGCACTGCACAATGAGCATCACACGCGATACGATCTCCATTCGGCGAGAACACGACGCAACTAATAGAACCCCATTCTGGGTGAACTGGTATAATCTGGCGGCATACTCCTGTTTCGGCATCCCATATTCGTACCGTCCCGTCAGCACCGGTGGATGCGATTATGTCTCCTTGAGGTGAAAACACACAAGTTGCCACAGCCGATGTATGATCGGTCAAAACACGGCAACAGGCTCCTGTCTCGGCATCCCATATCCGTATAGTGTTGTCTGCGCTGGCTGAAGCGATCCAATCTCCTCGAGGTGAAAACGCGACTCCAGAAACGGCTTTAGTGTGGCCACTTAGGATGTGAAGACACACCCCGGTCTGTGCATCCCATAATCGCACTGTGAGGTCTCCGTATTGGCCCACACCGTATCCTCCGGAAGCGATCAGATGGCCCTTTGGCGAATATGTGACGCCAAGGACGGACACTTTATGGCCGGTTAAAGTGAGGCTGCATTCTCCTGTTCTTACATCCCATACTCTCACTGTGGAGTCACTGCTAGCAGAGGCGACTGATTGTCCACAAGGTGCGAATGCAACACAATTCACCACGGCACTGTGGCCATTCAAAGTATATCGGCAGGATCTTGACTCGACGTCCCAAAGCCGTACCGCGTGATCAATACTGCCAGATACGAGTTGGTTGTCAATCGGCGAATACGCGATACTTTGAATCCGCTTCTTGTGACCATCCAGTGTACAAACGTGTTCCCAGGTTGAGGTAGAGTACACCCTGATGACGCCGTCGCAAAGACCAGCAACAAATAGTTTGGCATCGAATGAATATGCACATGAATTCACTGGCATGTTTTCCATCAGAAACGGTAGCTCGCCAAACTGTACAACTGCCATTTGTGCCCCGCTCAGATCTGCCCGGCGTAACCAAGTACCACTAAAGTCGACTTGTCTCAAATCCGCACCCTGTAATTGTGCTGATTCAAACATGCCATGGCTGAGGTCTGCGCCTGGAATCTGAATGCCTCGTAGGTCTTCGTGGTTAAACTGCATTCCTGCTTTGACGAGTATCGTGATCGCATTGGCTGCAGCAACGCGCCATTTCTTGCTCTTCTTCGAACTTTCGATATAGGCGAGGAGTTGCCGCTTGAATGAGGGTTCTTGACGAACTCGGTCGCTGAAGAACTGCAGGATTGAGGTCTCTTTGGCAAAGCTTCTCCATACAAGAGGAGAATCAGGGTCCTCAAACTGTTGCTCTATCACGGTAGGGGCCACCTCCATGTCACTGCCATCAATCTCAAAACTCCAAATGGAATTCATGCTCCCTCGTCGAGAGAAGGTCGATGCGGGTATATCTTTCTTCTTGTCGGGCTGCGGTTCAAATACTGCGCGCGTTAGCCCGTATTCCAGTAGTGACCTGTGGACGAATCGATACTGGTTGCCATTTCGTACAAGAGGACATGCCTCACGCAAGAGTTGCTTCTCTTCGTTTCGACTAAAGAAGTCCGCTTTCCATGTGCCTTCATCATTGAGCCGCGAATATTCAACAACAGGTTGACCACCCTGTTCCTTGTAGATCGCCACAGATAGTTTCTTCAGGTAGTCAATGCCATTCATTGTGAACCCTTCTTCACATAGGCTGTCGAACGCTGATCTTTCTTGAAAACTCAGATTCTTCTCTCCGATTCGTTTCTTGCCACGCTCCAGCCACTGCTCGACGAACTGGTCATACAATGCAACCTTGGTGATCCGGGCATTCGAGATTGGCTGCCCTGGATCCATCATACGCGGCAACACTTCTAGCGACATGGTCAACAGAAACGGATTCTTCACCAGATCCATCAATCCAGGGATGAGATCGAGTGCTTGAGCGTAGTTCTCTGTCTCCCATAGCGGTCGATGCAGAGCAACATACTGCTTGATGTATTCTTGGACTTGATCGACCGAGAATGGAGTGATGACGGCTTCGTCGAATAACTTTTGACTTGATGTTTGATTCCGGCCTCCTGGTTCGAATCGATCTCGATAATCGTGCCCAACATACTCGCTACGACAGCTGATGACCATCCTTGCTTTCCACTCTCCTTCCTCATTCAGCTTATTGCTCGTGTATAAATTGCGGGTCTGCTGGCTCTCATCGTATCCGTCGCAGATCAAGAAAAACTGACGGTACTTTAGCTCTCGGATCTGAGGTTCCGTAAAGTCCAGTTTCCGCAATTGCTTGGTAATTAGGTCGTGCTCCGGTTTGTCAATCGCTGGCAAGTTAATGTAAAGTGGAATGATACCTGTCTTTGCATTGTACACTTGCCATAGATCGAGCTCGAGTGAGCGGTTGAATGTCGATTTCCCCGAACCAGAGTCACCAAGTAACAGTAGGACTGTTTGGTCGCTTTTCAAGTACTCGTTGACTCTGTCTGTTAATGGGAACCGCGACTCATCCGGAGCATTCAAGGTAGCCTTCGCTTGTGGCGGAATATAGACAACATTGCCACGTTCATTCATGCGTCGTTTCCTTAGTTGGCGCAGACTCGTTTCGACATCTGGCTTATCCTGTGCACGATCGAGCAGGATTGATTTCGCCAGTGTAGACATGTCGAATCTCGGCTGAAATAGACCATAGCCCTCTTCTTGGCATGCGTGATAGAGTGTTTGCTTCATGGCATCTCCGTTCGTTTCTAGCTCTCCCAGGAGATTCTCGACGTCTAGAGATTGCAGAGCAAATAAACAATTGGTCAGTGATGGTCGTGATGGACCTGTTTCTTAAAGTAGATCATGGTGCCCGCTTACATTGTGCAATACTCCCAGTCTGCAAGGAGAGTCTCATGAGAATCTTGACGATCCATTGCTTCACGCTTGACTGCTGACCCCATATCATGTCGTCCTGGTACATCTCTCCGAGGAATGTTACTGCGCTGCGACGAGTATCCATATCCCACACGTCGTTGGCTGCAATCTCTCCGAGCCGCTGGCACAATCCCCATTGAAAAGCTGGATCGCCGCGACAAGGTGCCTCGTAGACCAGCTTCTCAAACTTGACGAATTGACCTTCTCGGATGAAGACATCGGCTCCTCGTAATGCTGGATACCACTCCCGTTTGCGTTCAAAGCTGAATCCTTCCTTGAGTGAATCCAAGAAGCCTTGGCCACTTTTCACGAGCGATGCCACTTTGCCGGCATGTTGAAGAGCTCCAGGTACCCCTTCAAATCCTTGCCGAATCTCCTTCAAGCCATTGATAAGCTTGTTCAAATCAAGACCCTTCACTGCGCCCATCATACTTGACACTCCTTGGACGACTGCCCCCGTACGTCGAAGTGCTCCACCCCACAATGTTTCGTTGTCCGGGACATATTGTAGAGCTTGGTAGGCGTAGGCGGCTTGATATACCAAGTGACAATCCGAATTCTTCTTCAGTTTTTCCAAGTACGACATGAGAGGCGCATGAAGCTTCTCACGGTCCAATCCGTTGACACTTGTATCGGCCATGGCGTCCAATACATGCGATGTCGTCATGGTCAAATGAGAGAGGTAGCCTGGAGATTGACCATGTGTGTTATTGAGGCGCTCATTGAGTAGTTCCAGTATCTTGACCAGATCATCGGCGTCCAAGTACGCAGACTTTACACCTTGAATTAGCTGAGCTAGACCTTCAAGCTGATGGACGTCCAGCAAATCGGATTGGTCGATTCTTGTGTAGAAATCTCGAAGCAGATCGCGGGAGACATCTCTCTCGAGAACAGGAACCAGATTCAAGACCTCGGCTATGGTCATGACATCTTTGATCTCTTCACGTTTGAACTCTCTGATAACGCCTGTTGCCAGGTCAACGAGTCGCTCATACTCATCAGTGTTATTCACGGTGACTTGTAACCAGTTGCGTGTTGTTGGATCCAATGAATCATTAGATGAATGTTGAGACTGCAATATTTCGATGCAGTGCGCCAGCTGAAGAGTACTGTCGAGACGCTCGCCCGCTTCAGGTAGTCCAACCACGATGCTAGGCGACTGGGCGTCCTGTGTAAATATCTGGCGAGGAGTGTGGACAATAGCATCGCCTTGTTTCTGCTGGCTCCCAGGAGGTTGAGATGGTTGATTTGCTGCTGAACTGTTCACAGTGGAAGGCAATGCGCCCTTCGGCTGTGGGGGTTGTCCTGCCTTCTGGGGCAGAGAGTCTCTCCTATACACAACCAAACGTTTCACATGGTGTTAGATTTTTTGATTGCACAACAAAATTACACGCATCCACTCTTGTCACATACCATTGCTTTGTCACATACCATTGCTCTGCATTCTTGTAGCTAGCCTGTGCTTTGTCATTTCGTCCAAGACTGACTTGCAGTTCTCCGAGATCTGAGTAGGTGGCAGTGATTCTCTCGGGCAAGTTCTGGTCTTCCATGCTTTTGAGCGAGGCAAGAGACGCTGGGGATGTTTTGTTGATCCTGGACAGTGCAGTATTGGCATCGTGGCACAGCTCCTGTGCCACTTGAAAGTCTTTTGTTGTGCGAGCATTCGAGATGCAAATGTTGGCAAGCTCCAACGATTGCTGCAGTGAGAGGTTGCTATGCGACGACGAACTCGTACCAAACATTGGAGCTTTCTCCCGTACTATTGAAAATTAGTACGGACAGAACCCATTTTGTAAGAACTCAATGCAATGAGGAAGAGAGGGGAGAAGGTTCCGTTTGATCGAGTCCGCATTCAAGTACCGTGAGTCTGTGGTATGGTAAATGGTGATGGGAGACGCTTTCACGGGTCTCTTTGTGGTGGCCTCTACAATCATGGACAACAGAATACACCGGCATTAGCGACTAGTGCTGAATTTGTAACCTGTATCTTGACACGAGATACTGGATAGACTTTCAATGCGACGAGTAGATTGTGGCTGCAAGTCATCCGTTTTGTGTATGCCACTTGGTACGAAGGGACCCACATAGCACTAAGGGTTGTAGTGGGATTGCTCATTACCGGATGGATTGTCAGCCAACTTGATATCAAGAGGAGCGAGATAGGAGGGGTAGGGTGGGGAAGATGGGATGGGAGAGATGCAAAGGACTAAAAGAAAAGAAAGCAGAGTGGCTGTGCAATTTTTCCTTTTGCCTTTTGCCTTTCGCCCCAGTTTGCCCCATTTCATTGTCACTCACAGGAATACAGCCCCACTTTGGATCCTGGCAGTCTGGCAGGAGTCGCTCGCCGTGTCAGGGACAGCAGTGCCCCGTGTTGACCGATAGCGAGAGAAGTGTCAAAAGAGATAGAATACGTTCACCACGCTCGAGTAGCCTCAGGTCAACGGTGCACCTCAGTCAAGTTGCCTAGGTAAGCTCCATTCACTTTGTTGGAATCTCTTTCCGTTCATTCAAGTAATGGGGAACCTCATCTGTCCAAGGTGGTCAGGCAACACCCAGAGACAGTCTCTGGATAGCCCAAACGAACAAGAGAGACTTTTAATAGTGCTCAGGTTTGGTGTATTCCCCCATTGACGGCCGGTTTCTATCAAGCTCTCTTGGTTGATCGAGAGTCTACAGTGATTCTCACAGCCCCTCTCTTTCGCTCTATCGGTGTAATGGTCGGCCGTCCTGAACATCCCGAAACGTACTTGCCCCAGGCCTCGGTGCGATTTTAGGATGTTCTGACTCATATTCCATGGTCGCGACAGGCTGATGGCGGTGGCTATAAAAGAGGCCCAAAAGGTTCATAGACACGGGTGACGCCAGTTCTCATTGTCGAGCGTTGGACAGCTGGGACTGAAGCTCAGTCGGTTCATGACGTTGGAACGACAACAGGCTTTCTAACACGAGTTTGGCTAGTACCCATTGAATGGAGCACTGTTTCTGCCGTTCTGTCTGAAACTCGTTTGTTCACCGACAGCTTGGATCCACCTATGACCTAACTTGGGCTCACACGTTGGCAGATCACACGTTGGCAGAAGCACGGACAAGTCGCGCGAGTGTTCAATTCGGACCGTTTGCTGTGCAACATTCTGTGGAAGACATCACAGCAGAGGCACGATGACGCCAGTCGGTTGCAAGAGGGAGAGAGAAGAGGTTGCGCAATGATGAGCAGTGATGAGCAGTGATGGCCAGAATGGAGACCAAGTGGCTGAGTGCCCCCCACTCTCAGTTATTTGAGGCCCAATTGCAATGCAAGTGAGACAGCCGCGAGCGAGTGTCGGGTGAGTCCGGTGTGAGTGTCGAGTGAGATGTGCACGTCCGAAACAGTCAGTTGCGCGTTGCCTGGTTTGAAGTTGACCAACGGTTCGTCTTCTCATCTCTGTCCTTTGCACACTCTGATTCCATTCTGTCCTGGCACGTTGTTTCTTGTTACTCTTGGCGCCAACTGCCCACCTACTCTCTCTTTCTTGACCCCACATTCCATCACTCATTCCTCTTCTCTCCCTATCACTCTTTATCTCTCTCTCTCTCTCCCTCTTCCCCACTTGTCCTTTTATTCCCGCTTGATTTCCAAGGAACCACCACGCACACCGATTCTGTTCACTTCTGATTCTGCCCAAGAAACTTTCAACACACCTCGAAACCGATGTAGAACATGCCTGCTTCACTTGGTATCCAGTCACCTCGACCGATCCGTGTCCCATCCTCGCATTCTACGCCGCTGCTTCAGCAATTCCCACATCCTTCTGCGGCTTTTGAGTAAGTCCCTTGGGTTGTGTAACACGGACACACATACAAGCATGGGATCATTTTGTGTGGGGAGCTAAAAGGAGAAAGGAGAGGCAGAACCGCTTACATTGTACGCGCGGACAGTACTTATCGTGGGGCGGAAGAGGGAGAATGGCACAACTGAAAGTCGCGGATTCCATCACCACGGATCTTTCAGCAGCAGCATCATCATCAACAACAGTGTTATCACCATCACTTCTTCTTCAATGACTCGCGCTCGTTGATATTCTGGATCATGGTTAGGATGAAACGCGGATGAGATCGCCATGTGGGAGTGGGTGGTGTTACACTGGTTGATTATTGTACCAAGCCGCGTACATGAAAACGGGGTCCGGTTTTTCTAAGAAACGTCCAAGGGACGATAGGGTTTGGCGACATGCAGCAATGTGGACAATGGTGGCACAGGGGGAAGGACCCTTCTATGTTGACCATGTTGACCCGGGAGGACCAATAGCGACGCAGACGCAGCAGAATGGGGCAAAAGGGAAGTGGAATAGATGAGTAACAATAATGGATAGATAGTACATCTATCGTAACGTGGGTCGCGAACACGGACAGATATGCAAGGGCATGTTACCAGTGCTGGGAAGAAAAAGAAGTGAGAGGGCGAGTGAGAGAATAGAGTGGGAGGAGTGAGTGAGAAGAGAGAACGATCGCCGTTCAGCTTCAGCTCCCTCCCCTCGTTTTGTTCCTTATAAAGCGCCGTTTGTGTCCACTTCTTGCGCTTCGTTGCATCTCTTCTCTCTCTTTCTCTTTCCCGTGAATCTCGTCCATACACCAGATTCATATCCTCTCTATCGTTGACTTTGAGTTTGCTACTCCACCCCCACCCCCCCTTCCTTCTCAGACCTCTCCACTGCACTTGAACACATGTTCTGCATGTTCTATCATGGCTTCACGATCTGCTACTCCCTCCTCTGCAACCGATCCCATTCCTGCTCGACCCGCAAGCCGATCCTGCTCGCGATACCTCGGCGAGAGTGACCAGAACATGTCTCCGGATAACCATCTCTTTGCTCAGTGCTCTGCTTCTCCTCCTTGTCTCCATGGAGCATCGTCTCTCGGTTGCTTGAATCACCAAGCTGACCAAACCTCTCCGTCTTTGCCCTCTCTTCTTTGGGAATCGCCCTCCTGTCTCCACTCTAATAGGCCCGAGTTCGAGCCAGGACGACTGTATTCCCCCTCGTTGCTATCGTCCTCTTTCTTTGGCAACGGTGGTAGCAGCAGCAGCAATAATATTGGCTATGGCAATGGCGCCGACGGCTACTTTAGCGCGACCGCAGCATCAGCACTGTCGTGTGAGAGCCACGCCAACTACAACAACAATGCATGCGACTTTGAAACCGCCTTTTGCCGTGACTTTTACTGTTGTGGGATCACGCTCTTGGACCTCCACGATTTACTCCAGCACTATGAAGAATGCCATGTTCGATTTGAAGAAGAGGACGACGACGAAGACGATGAGGACGATTATGAGGGCGAAGCCTTTGGCTCTACATTCTATACGAGCGAGTCTGAGTGCTTTGAAGAGGAAGGTATGATGGGTACTGGTGGACGAGCAGGTGGGTTCTGGAGTGACGACTCGGATTCTGCCATGTCCAGAAGCCCCTCTTCCTCGTCCCCCTCGTTGGTGATGGAGGGGTTCTCGTCGGGATCATCGAGCCATAGTGAGAACAATAGTCACCGAAGCACCAGCAGGAGTAGTCGGCATGGTCAGGGCGTTGCCGCCGCAGTCGAAACCTTGTCGAGACAACAGCGATCAGTATTTGATCAACTTCATCACCCCCTTTACGCACGACACCATCCCTACAGACACATGGAGAACCATCTCACAACGCATGCCGCACTCGAGGCATTCGTGTCCCCTGGCAGACCCCTGAAGCGCAAAGAGGTTGTGTCCTTATCGGACCTGTACATGGAAGAGGATGGGTACAACCGTGGGGACGATGCATCTGCATTCACAACCATCCTGAGGGCCACGGGGGAACGCATTGGCCCTCTCACTAAACGCCCAACCTTGGAGGGAAATCAACATGGGACAACAACTCTGACAGCTGCATCCTCAACCCCTATTGCTGGGACTCCTTTTATTGCTCCGCCCAAGAGTGTGTATCCAGGCAACTTGTTTCCGGGAAATGTCATCCTTGGAGGCAACGGCAAACCGATTGGGCCTCTCTCGGAGAGTCATTACCACGACCCATTCCCCTTTGGATATCCCCATACACACCCTTATCACTCGTCGGGCGCGTCGACGATGGTGGGTTCAGTGGACTGGATGCGTCAACGGGATGAAGTCTTCAGTATCCTGGAGGACATGTCCAGAGTTCCTTCGAATGCCTCGGATGGGAACAAACCTTATCGGTGTTCAGTGCCTGGTTGCGACAAGGCATACAAGAACCCGAATGGACTCAAATACCATAACCAACATGGTCACTCTTCTTCCTCCATGACGGATGCAGACAACCCAGAGGCACGACCCTATGTATGCACGTTTCTGGAATGTGGCAAACGGTACAAGAATTTGAACGGGCTGAAATATCATATTGAGCACACACATTCCAACATGGTTGCCGCTCTGCGCGCACATCAGGCAGGACTCTTGACCAACCCGTCCTTGTTGATGAATGGAGGGGTGTACGGGATGAATCACCAGGCTGCCATGACTATTGCGGCTGCTCTATCCGCCGTTGAACAGAGCCCCATGATGGCCATGGCTGCCAATGCTATCTTGTCAGCTCATGCTGCTGCCACTGCGGCGGCGGCCGCCGCAGCTACGGCTTCTGTCCAGTCTGCCTCTATAGGTGCATCAGGAGATGTTGTTGGGCACGAATCAATGTCTGCATTGGCCTCTGAGAAGGGATCATCCCCCATGAACACTGCACCTGTTGGTGCAGGGGCAGATGCAGATGCAGGGGCCGTGGCCGTGGCGAGCGGACCTCTCCAAATTCCACCAACACAGGTCACCCATTCAGAACGCACCCCATGAAAGCCATGTCACATTTGGTAGAGGAACCTGCAAATAAAAATCCTGCAACGACTGCAAATTAGCATTTTTGTTTAGAGCCCTTTTTTTTTCCATTATGTCTATCTTTCACACCTCTGTCTCGTTCTAACGTTTGGGCTGCGCCGCTTCTGGGTCCATCCATGTCTCCTCACAAAACGCCCAGAACCGCAGTAGTGTAGGTTTGATCGCGTATATTGTGAATCGGCTCCTATAGAGGAAGAAGATAAACAGAGAGTATCACAGGTAAGCAATCCTGTTCCAATGGGGGAAGAGGTGGTAGTGGTGGGGATTGCAATTCATTACCATCACACAAAGAAAAAAAAAAATTACCTCGTGTCAGGCAACATGGGGTACTGTAACCTTGGGATAGAGCTGATAGTTTCTCCAGAGATGAG
>Ga0247824_10000944_pt1 | contig 15410 bp, 12 predicted proteins | sample 13C_PalmiticAcid_FD_194412 | JGI IMG/M metagenome (GOLD analysis project Ga0247824, IMG submission 194412) | Soil microbial communities from agricultural site in Penn Yan, New York, United States - 13C_PalmiticAcid_Day48 | ecosystem: Environmental > Terrestrial > Soil > Agricultural land... | reverse complement strand
ATGCCGGTGGCGCCGATGCGCAGGGGGAAGAATGGCACCGACGAGTAGCGTTCCAGCGTTGTCGGGCTCAGAACACTGAGCAATGGCTCGACGGCCGCCACTTCGCGTCGGACGGCGGGAACGAGTGCAAGCGGATCGCCGTCCGCGAGCACGTGCAGCACGGGTGTGCTGCCGACCCACTGCGCATAGGGCAGGTAGATGAACGGTGGCGATGGATCGTCGAGCGGCGCCGTGAATTCGTATTTGCCGTTGGCGGCAACGCCGATCACCATCAGCTCACGGTCGCCGGTGCGGATCGTGCGTCCCTCTGGATCGCCATCGCCCCAGAACCGGCGCGCGAAGGCCTCGTTGACGACGGCGACGTCCTGTGAGCCGTCACGATCGGTCGCATCGATTGCCCGGCCGTGCAGCATGGGAATTCCCAGCGTGTCGAAGTACCCCGGTGTGACTCGATTGGTGAGGAACGTCATCGACTCGCCTGGCTTCGGGACGTAGCCATCCACGCGCGTCTCCACGGACCAGTATCCGAGAAAGCCAAGAGGCACGAAGGTCCCCGCCGACGCGGCGCGAGTTCCCGGAATGGTCGCCAGCCGCTGCACGATTCGTTCGATGATCTGCTGTCGGCGTGGATCGCCTTTGATGCCGGCGATCTCGAAGTCCACGGTCGCCACGAGGATGTGCGGTGCGTCGCGGAAGCCGCGCTCCACCCGCTGCAGTTCGTCCAGGCGCTGCAGGAAAATCCCCGCGGTCACGAGCACGGCGAGCGAAAGGGCGAACTGCGCGCCAACGAGTGCGCCACGCAGGCGCGCTCCCGACGAGGTCGCGCCGCGCGTGCCGCCTGTCAGCGACACCACGCCCGCGGCACGCACCGCGCGCAATGCAGGGGCGAGCCCGAAGGCGACGAGCGTCACGACACCAACCAACGCGACGACGATGACGACGCGCAAGTCGATGCCTGAACCGACGGAGACCGGCAGCGGCGAGTCGGGCATCACCGAGGTAATCGATCCCTCGCCCCACGCCGCGAGCGCCAGGCCCAGCGCGACGCCCGCTACCGCCAGCAGCAGGCTTTCAGTCATGAGCTGCCGGACGATGCGCGAAGGACGCGCGCCGAGGGCGAGGCGCACCGAGAGTTCGTGCTGCCGGCCCGCGCCGCGAAGGAGCAGCAGATTCGCGACATTCGTACAGACGATGAGCAGCACGAGCACGTTGATCGCCAGCATCAGGACGAGCAGCGGCGCGAGGCGCTCGGTTGGACCGACGTCGAAAGAGCGGGCGGTCAGTCCGCGATCGCGGTCGTCGAGATGCATCGCGGCGAGACGCGTGCCGACGGTCTGCGCCTCGGCTCGTGTGGATTCCAGCGCGCCATCCGGCTCCAGCCGCCCGAACACGCTCAGCCAGCGGACGGTCCGATCCTCGAAAATGGGTGCGCTCGAGGAAAATGCGGGTTGCATCGTGACCGGCATCCACAGGTCGAACGAAAGACCCGAGATCGTGCCGATGAACTCCGCGGGAGCGACGCCGACGATCGTGAGCTCTCTGCCGTTGACCCACAGCATTCGTCCGAGCACCGCTGGATCGCCAGCAAAACGTCGCTGCCACAGCGCATAGCTGATGATGGCAACAGGTGCATTCCCCGGCGTCGCGTCTTCGTTCGGAAGAAAACCCCGACCGATCAGCGGTTTGACGCGGAGCACGTCGAAGTAGTTCGAGCTTGCGAGGATTCCCCACACTGGCTCGGCGTCACGTTCGGACGCCGTCCCTGAAACCCGCAGGTTGTAACGACGGATGCCGAAAGCGGCGAGCCCGCGGAACAAGGGGGAGCCGGCGCGAGTCTCGTCACGGATATCCAGGTATGCCGGATAGGACGTGTTCGACTCGTCGTCGCCCGAGGTGACCTTTACTGAGAACAGACGATCCAGGCCGGGCACACCTCGAACCGGACGGAAGACCATCGCCTCCATCCACGCGATGACGGTCGCCGTCGCGCCGATACTGAACGCGAGACACAGCACGATCGTAGCCGACGCCATGACCGACCTTCGCATGACCCGCACGGCGAACGAGGCATCAGCCAGGATCTTGCTCGACATCGGCGACAGTGATGGTATCAGCGCGACAGATGGGCGCGGAGGATCTGGACGATCTCCGGTTTGTGGAAGTACTCCGCCCAGCCGAGCGGATCTCTGTCGTGCATGCTGTCGCGAATCGTGGGATTCGCTCCAGCCTCGAGGAGCGAGCGCACGAGCACCGCATGGCCACGCGAGGCGGCGAGGTGCAGCGGCGTCACGACAGCGCCACCGCTCGACCACCGTCCGTCGACGTCCGCACCCTTGTCCAGGAGCCACTGGACAGCTGACAGGTCGTTGCGCTGAGTGACCAGGTGCAGCGCACCGCCACTCGCGTCCACCACCTGCGGATTGCCTTTCAACAGCCGTGCAGCCATATCCCAGTCGCGCAACGAGAGCAGCGCGACGAGATCCAGGGATGTGCCTCGTGGAGCACGCTGACCACGGTCGGCGCTGAGCATTTCCGCCGCGACCATCACGCGGATCCGTTCCATCACCGCGCGGTCGATCGCGGCATCGGCGGCATACGCCGCAACGGGCTGACCGACGCCGTCCACGGCAAGCGGGTCAGCACCGAGCTCGAGGAGCAGCGCAACCATCTCTGGACGCCTCTTCATGACGGCAAATTGCAGCGGCGTGCGATGGTTCTCGTTACGACTCTGTCGCTTGTTCAACGCAGACGGATCCGCCCTCACGATGTGCCGCACTTCGTCGGCGAGGTTCATCGCGACAGCGGAGAAGATGTGATGCCTGGCGCCCCGCCTGACGAGGAAGTCGGCGACCGCACGGTGCGCCACGTCATCACACCCGTCCCAACAGGCCGCCCATCCGATTACTTCGAGCTCGTGGTCGTCGCCCTGACCGACGACGTCGCCGCCAGCGTCGGCGAGGCGCCGCACGACGTCCACTTCGCCCGCCGCAGCGGCCCAATGCATTGCGTACGTGTTGTCACCCCCCTCACGCGCGTTCACGTCGACGCCACGGGTCAACAGCACGTCCACCGCGGCAAGATGACGCGCCGCAGCGTGCAGCAGCGTCCACCCGTACGGCTTCGAACGCGCGTGCAACCGGGCCGGATGTTCGTCGAGCAACCCCGCGAGCCTCGGTGCGTCTCCTGTGCGCGCGGCGTCGAACAGTTGTCCGTCCAGCGTGAGCGCCTCGACGTGGGCTTTCAGCGCCCGCCAGCTGGCAAAGCCGTACTGCTGCGCGAGCTCGAACTGCGCACGGGCGAGCTGCGCCTGGGGATCCTCTCTGCGAAGCTCCTCGAGGCGGCGCTTCGCCTGCTTGCGGAGCCAGCCGATGTCCGGATTGTCGGGGAGAGACTCGGTGCGAGTGGACTCGTCGGCCATGGATGGACCTTCCTTCCTTTTGAAAGGGCAAGCCCTTTCAGGCGCCCCGAGGTCCGCATCGATGGGGCGAGGAACAGAAGGTTTGAAGCTGAAGACGCAGGGCGGGTTGAACCCTTTACGCGGACCGTCGGCCGCCCTTACGGCACTCGGGCCGAATAGTACAACGGCGAGAGGGTTTCGGCTATAACAGACGAGCCGTGCACGGCAGCTGAGTCAGAAAGAGTTCAGGTGGCGAGCGAACTGCTGTGTTTTCAATGTCGCGTCGCGCCCGGTACAATCAAAAGTAGCAGCGCGAACGCCTCGCCCTGCACCCCGAATAAATGAGCAAGACCGCTTTCGTTCTCATCATTGCCGCCGCTGTGTCCGCAGTGCCCGGCAATGCGTTTGGCAACAGACGTGTCTCAGCGAGTTCATCCGTAGCGAGCACATCGCGTACGGCGGAGCTGGAGGCGAGCGCTACTACTTCGCGCTTCGAGGCTGCCGCCTGGGATGCGGCTGAGATCGGGAGCGTGGAGGGCGATGTCTTCTCGCTCGCGCTGGCGAGCGCCGAAAAAGCGGTTCAACGGGGAGAGGCGGATCCGGCAACCCTCACCGTCATCGATTTCTCGCGGCCGTCCACTGCCCCACGCCTGTGGGTTTATGACCTGCGACGTCGCAAGCTCCTGTTTTCGGAGCACGTCGCGCACGGTCGCAACAGCGGCTTCGACCTGCCGACACAATTCTCCAACGAGCCTGAAAGCAACATGTCGAGCATCGGCCTGTACAGGGCGTCGGAGTCCTATATCGGCAAGCACGGCTATTCGCTCCGGCTCGATGGTCTCGAGCCCGGCTTCAATGACCGCGCGCGGGATCGCGCAATCGTGATCCATGGCGCCGAGTACGTGAACGCGAACACCGCCAAAGCGCAGGGCCGCCTCGGTCGCAGTCTCGGGTGCCCTGCCGTTCGCCCTGAGATCGCGCGAAAGCTGATCGACGCGGTCAAGGATGGTGGCCTCGTCTTCGCTTACTATCCGGATCCCTCCTGGCTGCAGACTTCCCGATTCCTCAATTAGCACGTCCACCGGTTATCCTCCCGCATGCCCGATCGTAACGGCGCTGGCGGGGTGACCGCGATCGCCGGCTTCATCGTCGCGGTCATCGCGATCGCGCTGCTGGCACTCAGCGGTGAAATCTTCGCGCGGCAGCCGCTGCTCATGCTGGTGCAGGCGCTGGCAGTAGTGCTCATGGTGTGGGCGCGACTGACGTTTGGGCTTCGCAGCTTCAATCCGGGCGCCGCCCCCACTGAGGGCGAACTCGTGACGACCGGACCATATCGATACTGGCGTCACCCGATCTACGCGGCGGTGATCATCTTCGTCGCGACAGCGGCGGTCAGCCATGCAACGTGGAGGGCCGCGGCGCTCGCACTTACCGTGGCTGGCGGCTTGTACCTGCGCATGCGCAGCGAGGAGCGGCTGCTTGCGAGGCGCTACGCAGATTATCGGGCCTACGCTGCGAGGACGGCGCGCGTGATCCCCGGTCTGTTCTGAATCCCGATCGACTTCGCGTGCGGATGCCCACCGCGCGCGAGGGAACGCCACTTGATCGGCGGTCGGCGCAGAAGAAAGAGGTTTTTGATCCACCAAGACTGGGATCTCCTCGAGAAACTCAGCCGTCGGCGCAGGCGGACAGAAGTGTCCCTCTTAAAAAACTTTTCCGCGAAACCTGTTCGGTTGGGTCAATTGCTTCGTTTGTCAATTAGACGGGCCGGGCGCGAGCACACGTCAACCGGCGCCGTTGAGCTTCGGATCGGAGGAACGGGATGGCCTTCACGGACCACTGTGACCTCTTTGGCAGCGTCCACGAGGACGGCATCAACATCGTCGTCGCGCACCTGATGCGGCAGCGGCCGTCCCTCTTCAATTACGCCACGGTCGCGTTTCACAACCAGCCGCATCTGTTCTGCGTGCCGATTCGACCGGCGCAGACCGTCATCGACGCCGGTAATCCGCTCTTCACCGAGCAGGATCCTCTGCCCGTCTTCGGCGCGCCGTTTCCGATCGGCATCAACTTCTGCGTGCAGATCACGAAGGCGCAGGTTGACTTCCATCCGGGCAACGCTGTTCAGCTGCCGCCGCAACTCCATCCACTACCGCAGCAGCGCTTCGCGCTCCGGGCGCAGGCGTGCGCCGGCATCGGCTGCCCGCCGGCGGGCGTCATAGCCGACATCCTGCCCGAGGTCGAGCGCACCCTGATCGAGCAGCAGAAGCTCGCGGTGGGAAAGCTCAAGGAGCCTCGGCCTCGTCCGCCGGACCGTCCGCGGGATCCAGTGGTGCTCCACTCGCGCGAGTTGATTTGCGTGTGCCTCGAAGTCTATGCGGTCGGGCATTTCGAGTGGGGACCTGTTCCGGGCTCCGAGCAGCTGTGGCTGAAGCCGAAGCTCGATGGCCTCGAAATCGTGGATTTGAAGCCTGACAACCTGGAAGCGGCACTCGAGTGCTACATCGCGACGGTGCTGCGCCTCGGCATCCTGCCGCAGGTGATGGTCCCGATCGAGAAGATGGTCTTCGACATCACGAAGCAGGCGAAGAAGTGGGGATTGACGCTCGGCAAGCAGGTGACGCTCCAGCCTTCCGCTGTTCCCGCTGACGTGCCGAACAATCCGGCGGTCGAAGAGGATCAGTTGAAGGTCTTCGTCAAGCTCGTCGTGACGCCGTAAGGGAGGATGCCGTGGCACATCTGACCGTTGCCGCATCTGAGCGCGCCTTCAAGACAATGTTCGACCTGCTGGTCGCGAGCATCGGCTGGGAAAAATCCGACTCTGCCAGCTTCGGCCCGTTCACGGCCGGCTATCACATCAAGGGGCACCTCGAAGGAGGCTCCGTCGATCTGCGGGCCGACAACACGATCCAGGTCAAGGAACTCGACATCAAGTGGGACATCCTGCAGGTCTCCCTCGGCCTCAACATCCCGGAGATCTGCGTCGGCGGCGGCTGCATCAACATGCCGTGGCCTATCCCCGACATCTGTCTACCGCAGGTCTGCGTGTTCGACGACAATCCTGACGTCGAGATCTCGCTCGACCTGGCCCAATTCGTGGCGCAGGAGGTCAGCTTCACCGGCAGCCTGGTTGCCCGCTACTACGACGCGTCGCTGCCGCCGCCGCTCATCGATCCGTGCGACATGCTCCGCGACGTCTTATCGAACGCCGGCCTGATCGAACCGCTGCCCTCGCACAACCAGTGGCACCTCTTCATCGATCCCGAGACGGTGGACATCGACCTGTTCGATTTCCCCGATATCGTCGGCGACCTGATCGAGAACGCACTCACGAACGCCATCGTCGCGATCATTCCTGGGGGGTGGGTGCGCGACCTGATCCTTGCGATCATTGGCGGCGTCGCGGATCTGATCAGGTTCATTCTCGATATCCCGGACGAGATCGACGAGTGGCTGAGCGACCTGTTCAATGTGAGCTTCGGATTGTTCGACTTCCTGGTGACGCTGGTGCTGGATATATTCGGCCACTGCGTGCCGATCCATCGGATCGATGACCCGTTTACGATCCTGGAGGAAGAGGTCAGCACGTCGGTGCGGCTGGACGGCGCGCCGGTCACGCTCGTGCCGGTGCGCGTCCCGATCCTGAACTTGAGCGTACTCGTCAACGACGTCGAGATGATCGTCCAGGCGGACGCAGGAGCATGAGATGAACCCGACTCGTCGTCCGGCCGTGCTGAACCGCGCGGTCTTCTCCAACCGGACCTTCGACAGCCGCGCACTCTCGGTGCTGACTACGCTCGTGCACCGATTCCTGGAGGCCGGGCATTACGAAGTCTTCGTCCGCCGCGCCGGCTCGATCGTCCACCGCACCGACGTACACGTCGCGCCCGATCACCCGCGTCTGCAGGTGAACGTGGACATGGCGAACGTTCCCGAGTCGAAACGAGCGTGCGGCTGTCAGGGCGACGACGCCATCGAACTGCGCACCGGCGGCGCGATTGCGTTTTACGTCTCTGCCGGCGTCGGTGGGTATTCGGTGACGGTCGCGGATCGGCGCGCGGGCGACGAAAAGACTGGAATGGCGCTGGACAGCAGTCAAGGCGTGCCCGCGGGCGGACTCTTCGCGCTGACGCTCGTGCAGCCCGGCAGCTACCGCATCAGCACGAGTTCGAGAGCCGAGGCACAGGTCGCCGTGAGGCTCCCGCTTCGCGAAAAGGGCTACCGTCCGGACCGGGTTACGGTCATCACTCTGCGCAAAGACGGATTCGATCCGAAGTCGGTCGAGATCTTTTCGGGTCAGAGCGTCGCGATTCAGTGTGAGATCGGCGCTGACATCCGCGCAGATCTCATCAAGGAGGATGGCGGCGCACCCTCGATCGATCGCACGCGCGCCACGTTCCGTCGCCCGGCGCCACCCGCCCGCGAGGGGAAGTAGAGAGCTATTCGCGCTTGATCCCGAGCGCTGCTTCGACCTCGCCCCACTGCGGGTGTCGTTTGAAGGCCGCGTCGTCGAGCGTCGCAAGCAGCTCGAGCTGCTTTGCGCCATCCGCGGCCAGCAGGCCGCGGACCGACTGTGGGTCCTCCGGCAGCGCGGTCGCACTTCTGTAGATGCGCAGCTCGAGCACTCGCCCGCCGCTCTCGCGACCGACCGGCACGCGTACAGTGAAATCGCCGCGGCGCAGCTGTCCGAAGGAATGCTCGAACTCCTTTGGACGTGCGATGGCGCGCTGCGTGAGCGGGTCCTGCATCGTGTCCCACCACACCGTCTCGCCGCTCTCGCGCCACTCGTAGACCCATGTGCCGACCGTCCGCCGAGGAACGTCGAGCTCTTCGTTGACGACCATCGCATGCATGAGATCGAGACGGCTGCCCTCGATCTGCACCGTCAGACGCAGGTGCTGTGTCCGGTTGACGGTTGGTTGCGCCGTTTGTTCTGCAGCCATGGCGTGCCTCTCAGGGAATCGGCAGAATGCCGCGCAGGACCCGTTCGCAGACCGGACAGAATGGCGGCGAGTTGGTTCGCATCCGGCAGGCGTCAACAGGGCGGAACAAGCCGGTCTCGAACGTGCCGCAGCCTGGGTACGCTCCAACCGTCGTGTTGCTGTTTCCGCCTGAAGGAACGCTGTTGGTAGGCAGAGGAGTGGCAGGATCGACCAGATCGGCCCACGGCAGCGTCGTCCTGTTCGAGGTCGTCGAGCAGTTCGGCGGCGAGGCCCCTCCCGGGAAGCTGCGCCCGCTCCTGAAATACTCATCCCCGAGGCCTCCCACCGCGTGACCGAGCTCGTGATAAAGCGTGTCCCAGCCGACACCGCGCGTGACCGCCAAACGATTGCCGCGCGCGCAGCCGCCCCAGCCACCGTTGTTCAAGACGATTATCACGTTGTCGGCTCCGGGCGCGAAGCGCGCGAGCGCACGCGTGACCGCGGGAACCGTGACCGGCGTCTCGTCCATCCAGCAATGCGCCCACGATCCGGAATACACGTAGCCGAGACGCGTGAAGCGGAAGGTTTCGGAGGTCACTGTGTCGTCGCTGCCGTCGTTCGGCGTACCGGCTTCGTCGAAGGTGCGCGTGCTGACGCCTGACTCCACCGAGACGAGGTCGATACGGATCACGTTGAACGACGTGCGGAGGGCCGAGAACAGGTCGCGCGCGAACACGCCGTTCATCAGCTCGTTGTCTACATAATCGCGATACGACTGCAGGTCGGCCTCGGCAAACCCGTCACCGATCACGGCGAGCGTCCGGCGGCGCGGCCGCAGCGAGGTGTTGTCGAGCAGCGTCGCCCGCGTGTCGTGCAGCAGCGTTCCGTGATCCACCCAATTCCAACTGGTGCCGTTCCAGAAGCGCTCGAAGAGGTGATCGTTGGCCGTTCCGACGAATAGCTTCGAGTTCGCCATCGCTGCGCCTGGAGCGGTCGTCACGCTGGTGCCAGGCGGACGACCATGGTCGACCCAGACCCAGGCGGAGCCGTTCCACCACCGCTCGAACAGCCGTCCATCCGCTCCCGCGGCGAAGAACTTCTGGTTCATCATCGCCGCGCCGGATGACGTCGCGATGTTCGTGCCAGAGGGGCGGCCATGATCGGACCAGACCCACCCCGATCCGGTCCACGTCCGTTCGAACACGCGGCCGTCTTCGATGGTGACAAACAACTTCGAATCCATCATCGCCGCGCCGGGAGGCTGCACGATCTTCTTGTTCTCAGGACGCCCGTGGTCGTTCCACACCCAGGCAGTGCCCGTCCAAACGCGTTCGAACAGCCGCCCGTCCTCGATGACGACGAACAGTTTGCGATTGAGCATGCCGGCGCCTGGCGCATGCACGATTGGCACGTTCTGCGGCCGGCCGTGATTCATCCACGCCCACGCTGCGCCGTTCCAATGACGCTCGAACAGCCGGCCGTCCTCGACAACGACGAACAGCTTGCTGTTCAGCATCGGCGCCGACGGCCCGTGCACGATTGGTACGTTCTCGGGCCGACCGTGGTCATTCCAATTCCAGCCGGCTCCCGTCCACACGCGCTCGAACAAGCGGCCGTCGTCGACGGTCACGAACAGCTTGGAGTTGAGCATGGCTGCGCCAGGAATGCCCGTGACCGGTACGCCGGCGGGACGACCATGATCGACCCACAGCCACTCCGCGCCGTCCCAGAAGCGTTCGAATAGATTGCGCCACGGATCCGCTGTGCGCGTGACGAACAGCTTGGCGTTGAGCATCGCCGAGCCAGGTGCGGTGGGCATAAGTGGCTCCGGAGGTCGGCGCATTATAGGCTGGGCGGGACTAGATACGGCGCACGCGCTGGGCGCGCGTGAGCCGTCTTCGCACGCCCATCCAGAACACGACGTAGTAGCCGAGCACCACCGCTCCGGCGGCGAGCGAGCCTTGCGCGCCCGAGGCGGCGAGCCACGAACTCGTGTCTGCCGCGGCCGCCCACGCGTGCCAGCTCCGCCAGATGCCATAAATCAGGCGCGCGAAGATGACGAGCGTGAGGCCGAACAGCAGGGGCCGGCTCGGCGTGTAGTGCAGCCCGCCGGGTACCGGTTCCCACCGCGTCAGCGCGAGGCCGAGCAGACCAGCAAGACAACCCACCGTCAGGCCGGCTACTGAAGATGTGAACGCACCTGGAATCCACGGTGACATCACAGCGGCGGAGAACATGAACAGGGCGGTCGAGAGTGTGACGCCGGTGAGATTCAGCGTGATCATCCACCCTCGCGCGGCCCGTCGTCGAGTACCGAGGCGGTAGCGCTGAACCAGGGAGATCGGCAGGAGCAGAACGGCGAGTGCCAGCACTCCGATCAGCACCAGCACCGCAACGATCAGGGGCATGTCGATCCACTGTGCACGTTCGGCAGTAACTGGCAGCGGCGGTCTAAGCGGTCGCGCCTGGGGGATGTTCTGAGTGACCGGGGGCGATCGGGTGATCAGCCGCTCTTCTTGCGCCGGCCTGCGGGCAAATCCATGGACGCCATGCGAGGCTGGGGTGTCGAGGATAACTCGCCGGATTCGTCCTCGCCTCGAACCGGTTCGCAATATCCACAGGCAGGAGCGTCGCAAAACCAGGCGGGGATGCCGCCGTGGCTGTCGGGCAGGCGGTAGCGATCACTGAATTCAACCGAGGTCGACCCGCACCGCGGACAGATCTTTCGATCTCCATTCGCGGGTCGATTACCGACGCGACGGTCGCGGATTGGCCGACACCAAATCATTGGGCGCCTGCAGTTTGGAGGTGGTTGTAGGATACTCTCCGCCCCGCCCGTTCGCAAGGCGAATCCCCTAAAACGTAAGGCAGCATCTTCGCAAACGTCCTGGCGACGCGCTCCGAAATGGGACCGGTCCTGCGATTGAGTACTTCGAGGATGGCTATACTGCGCTATCCCGAATGGTCCTTGCGCCAGGCACTCGACTGGGTCCCTACGAACTCACCGGCGCACTCGGCGCCGGGGGGATGGGGCAGGTCTACCGGGCACGCGACACACGGCTGGAACGGCATGTTGCGATCAAGTTGCTGGCCGACGCGAAGGGCGCGGGCGCGCCTGACCGGCTTCTGCGGGAAGCACGCAGCGCGTCGGCGCTGAATCACCCGAACGTCTGCACCCTGCACGAAATCGGCGACGCCGACGGTACGCCCTTCATCGTGATGGAGCTCGTCGAAGGGGAACCGCTGGACCGCCGAATCGCCGGCAGCGGTCTCTCGCTTCCTGCTGTCCTTCGCATCGGCGCGCAAATCGCGGACGGGCTTGCGCATGCGCATGCTCGCGGGATCGTCCATCGGGATCTCAAGAGCGCGAACGTGGCGATCACTTCGGATGGCCGTCCGAAGATCCTCGACTTCGGGATTGCGAGACGGCTCGCCACCAGCCATCTCGCGGAGGCCACGCAATCGATCGCAACGCTGACGGCCGACAACGAGATCGCCGGAACGCTCCCTTACATGGCCCCGGAACTGCTCGAGGGACGGTCCGCCGATCCACGCTCTGATCTCTGGGCGCTCGGCGTGATGCTCGTGGAAATGGCGACGGGGTCGCGGCCATTCCGCGGTGAAACGGGCCTCGCACTCTCCACGGCGATCCTGCGCGACCCGCCGCAGCTTCCCGACTCGACCCCGGAAGCGTTGGCGCCGATCGTCCGCAAGCTGCTTGCGAAGAACCCAGCAGACCGTTACGCGTCGGCCGTCGATGTGGCGGCGGACCTTGGACGCCTCGCAGAAGCCGACAAGATGCCTGCCGAGAAGCCGGTGAAAGGGGGCGCCGCGTTTCGTTGGATGCTTGCGGCGGCGCTCGTCGCGGTCCTCTCGTTGGGCACAGCCTGGTGGTCGCTGCCCTCACGTCGCAGCAATGGCGCGCTGGCGCGGGCATCGATCAATTCGATAGCGGTGCTGCCCCTCGACAATCTATCGGGCAACGCCGATCAACAATACTTCGCCGATGGCATGACCGAGGCGCTGATCTCTCACCTGTCGGCCATCGACGACTTGCGTGTCATCTCGCGTACCTCGGTCATGCAGTTCAGGAACACGACACAGCCGCTGGGCGCGATCGCCGCGGCGCTGAAGGTGGACGCGGTGGTCGAGGGGGCGGTGATGCGTACGGCGGATCACGTGCGCATCACCGCGCGCCTGATCGACGCAAGAACGGAGCGACCCGTGTGGCGCGGCGAATACGAGAAGCCGCTCAGCGATGCCATCGGTCTGCAGCGCGAGGTCGCTTCGATGATCGGACGCGAGATCCGTGGAGAGCTGACGACGGCCGACACCGCACGGCTGGCGCGGCACACCGATGTGGACCCGCAGGCCTACCAGCTCTATCTGCAGGGACGCTTCAACTGGAACCTGCGCGGCAAGTCGGATCTCACCCGGGCCGCCGCGCTGTTCGAGCATGCGATCCATCGCGACCCAGACTTTGCGCCAGCGCACGCGGGACTCGCGGACGTGTACGTGCTGCTCGGAGACTTTCGCGACATGCTTCCCGCGGAGGCCTACGCCCGCGCCCGCGAGGCGGTGGACACCGCGCTGCGGCTCGATCCGACGCTCGCCGAGGCGCATACGACACGCGCGTGGCTGTCGTTTGCGGTCGATCGCGACTGGGCAGCTGCCGAGCAGAGCTTCGGGAAGGCCCTGCAGCTCAACCCCGGGTATGCGACGGCGCATCAGTGGCGCGGAGAATTTCTCGCCGCACTGGGACGCTTCGAAGAGGCGTTCTCTTCGTTCAAGCGCGCCGAAGAACTCGATCCTCTCGCGCCCATGCCGCAGGCCATCCACGGCTGGACGGCGTACATCGCCGGCCGCTACGAGGAGGCGATCAACCTGTGCGAAGGCGTGCTCGCGCGCGATCCGGGCTTTCGTCCGGCACGCATGTACCGAGCCTGGACGCGCATGGAACAGAACCGTCTCGACGAAGCGGAGCGCGAAGTGACGTCCATCCTGCAGGCGTCCTCGAGTCCAGGCGTGCCGGTCGCAACGCTTGGCAGGATCGAGGCGCGCCGCGGCAACCGCATCGCCGCGCACAACGCAATCGAACGATTGCGCGCGCTCCCCTATCAGCCGTCATTCGACATCGCGAAGGTGCACGCTGAACTTCGCGAACGGGAGGAAGCACTGAGATGGCTCGAGAAGGCCGAAACCGAGCAGAACAGCGCCGTCCTCTACATCAAGGTCGATCGAAGCTTCAGCTGGCTGCGCGGTGACCCGCGATTCGATGCGCTGTTGAAGAAGCTCAGACTCCTCTAGCGGACCTCGACGCTATTGGTGGCATATGCTCGTCGCGATGGACGTCACGCTCGTCTTCTACGACGGACTCTGCGGCCTGTGCGATCGTTTCGTCCAATTTCTGCTGCCACGTGACCAGCGCGGCGTGCTTCGCTTCGCGCAGCTTCAGGGTGAGCTCGCCCGGCGCGAGCTGCCGCCGCAGGGGTTCGACCCCCTGGACCTCGACACGGTCTTCGTGATTGCCGACTGGCACTCGGAGCGCCCGCGACTCCTCACGAGATCGCGCGCCGTGCTTCACGCGGTGAGTCGACTCGGCGGAACGTGGGGTGCGCTGGCCAGGGTCGCGACAGTGGTACCGGCGGCGATTGCAGATCCCATCTACGGGTTTGTCGCGCGCCGGCGGTATCGGGTATTCGGCAGGTTCGAAGCGTGTCCGCTGCCGCGCCCGGAATGGCGCGAGCGGTTTCTGGACTAGTCCCGGCTCGAACTCAGATGATGGGCGACTTCAACTACACGATCCTCGACGAAACGGCGCACCGCCCCTGGCCCATGCCGGATTCACCCTGGGTGATGACGCAGACGTGGCACGACCTGCTGTTCGCGCATTGGCCAATGGACGCAAACCTCCTGCGCGCTCGCGTGCCTTCTTCATTCGAGATCGATCTGTTCGAGGACGAGGCGTGGCTGGCCATCGTGCCGTTCCGGATGGCCAACGTCGCGCCGCGCGCCGTGCCGGCCTTGCCGTGGATCTCCGCATTTCCGGAACTGAACGTGCGGACGTACGTCCGCGCGGGCGGCCGCGCTGGCGTGTACTTCTTCAGTCTCGACGCGACGAACCCGGTCGCGGTCGGCGTCGCGAGGGTGATGGCCCACCTTCCCTATTTCGTTGCCTCGATGGAATGTGTCGAGCGCGATGGATGGATCCAGTATCGAAGCGAACGATCGACAGGCGCTGCGCCCGCGCGGCTCGTCGGACAGTATCGCCCGCACGGCGCTGCGCGTCCGCCCGTGCCCGGAACGCTCGAGTATTTTCTGACCGAGCGTTACTGCCTGTTCACGCTGGACGGCAGCGGTCGCCCGTACACGCTGGACATTCACCATCCGCCATGGCCCCTGCAGGCGGCAGAAGCACATTTCGAAGTGAACAGCATGGCCGACGCGAACGGGTTCGAGTTGCCAGCAACCCCACCGTTGCTGCACTTCGCCAAACGGCAGGACATGGTGGCGTGGCCACTCAGGAGGCTCTGAGCGTCAACGCGCGGTGTCGGCGTTCTTCTCTGTCTGGGCCGCATCGAATCGGGCGGCGAGGGCAGCGAATTGTTCCGTAGGGCCTTTCCACTCGAGCTCATCGACCGAATCGAACACCGGGATATCCGTCCGCAGCGTGGCGAGGTCTCTAAAAAGGAACGCGAGCTCGCGATCGCGGCGCAGGGTCGCCGCCAGCGACACGGCATTTGCGGCGTTCACGTGCCACTCCCGCGGGTCCTCGGGAATCCGCTCGAGCTTTTCGAATCTGGCGAGAACCGCCGCCGTGGACTTCGCGCCCCACCCGGGCAGCCCCGGATATCCATCCGACGAATCTCCTACCAGCGCGAGGTAATCGGGTATGGACGCAGGACGCACACCGAATTTCCGGACGATCGCCTCCTCGTCGAGCTCGACGTTCGTCCGTCGGATCAACTGGACGATTCGGCTGCCGCGGACCGCTTGACCGAGATCCTTGTCGGGCGTGCAGATGAGGACCTTCTCTACCCGGGCGTCCTCCGCAGCGCGCTCCGCCGCCGCTGCAAGCGCGTCGTCGGCCT
>Ga0247824_10000943_pt1 | contig 15422 bp, 24 predicted proteins | sample 13C_PalmiticAcid_FD_194412 | JGI IMG/M metagenome (GOLD analysis project Ga0247824, IMG submission 194412) | Soil microbial communities from agricultural site in Penn Yan, New York, United States - 13C_PalmiticAcid_Day48 | ecosystem: Environmental > Terrestrial > Soil > Agricultural land... | reverse complement strand
AAGAGCATAGTTCTCGAACGACCTTGATAGTAATAATCGGTATGAAGGGTTGAAGTATTTGGTATCGGGCAATGAAATGAATTGATGAAAAAAAAAAAAAAAGTCGGCGACACGACAACGTCTTTATGCATGGTTGGTAAAAGCAGTCCAAAGTCGATCGCGCGGCCCGCCGCTGAGCGTCGACCATGCCATCGAGTCTAACACTGATAAGAACGAAACTAAAGCGACATTACACCGCTGAATCCACGCTGCTTCTCTTGGTACTTGGCAATCAAAAAGGCCATATCCAAGGCTTGTTCGTAGTTGAGCCGAGGGTCGCAGTGGGTCTCATAGCGATTCAGCAGTTCCATGTCCGAAAGTTCCATTGAGCCACCAACGCACTCTGTAACTCGATCTCCAGTCAGCTCAAAGTGTACGCCTCCAAGATGTGATCCCATTTGTTTGTGGACTCGGATCGCTTGCGACAACTCCTTGGTAATGTCGATCAAATGTCTCGTCTTCAATCCTGATATTGATTGCTTGGTGCTAAAGGTTACACGAAATAGATAATCTGTCAATCAATGATCTTGTAGATCGGCATGTGCATCGAATATTGAGCAAGGTGTTCACAACTTACTTTCCGTGCATGGGATCACAGGCCCAGACAACAATGTGTCCTGATTCTTGGACAGCCTTAATGTGGCCAGGCAAGTACTTGTCAACCTGGTCGACACCGTAGCGAGTAATGAGTGTCACCTTACCAGGCCGCCTGTCAGGATCCAGGATATTCAAAAGCTCCACCAGTTCTTCCGGCTTCATGCTGGGACCGCACTTGACTCCGATAGGGTTCTCAAGGCCTCTAAAGTACTCAACATGGGCGCCATCGATTTGTCTTGTGCGATCGCCGATCCAGAGGAAATGGGTTCCAACATTGTAGTATCTTTGTTGGGTTGGGTTGGTAGGGTCGGTCATAAGACGAGTCAACGCCTGCTCGTATTCCAATAAAAGACCTTCGTGTGAAGCAAACATGTCGACTGTGTTAAGAGTGCTGGCAAGTTTTCCAGGCTGTGAGCCAGGTCCATTGGGGTCAGCACCGATGGTCTTCATGAAATCTAGGGCATCAGTCAATCTGTCGACAATGCCCTGGTACTCCTGACGGAGCGTAGATGATTTGACATGGTGGAGGTTCCAGTTGGAAGGATGGTGAAGATCAGCAAAACCCTCTATTGATTGCGAGATAACAGATCGAGTTTAAATCTCCGGTTCCAATCAAAGTGTGGCCTATCAGCAATCCAAGGTCACGGTGAAGGTGATCTTACCAGCAAGAATGGAGCGGACATAGTTCCAGGTTGTTGTAGAGTGGAAGTAAGCTCTGCAGAGATAAAGGCGAGGTCGTATTAGAGCAGCTTCCTTTGAATATAAACATGGTGAATCGCAACAAGCACCTTCCACCTACCCAAGAAGACGCTCAGGATCAGGGGTACGCTCGTCCGGATTATATCCATTCACGTTGTCGCCACGATAACTGAGGATTTCTTGACCCTCATGCATCTCTGTGGGCTTTGAGCGAGGTTTGGCGTATTGTCCAGCCATGCGAGCAATGCGTACAACTGGCATCCGTGCGCCCCAAACCAACACAAGGGACATTTGCAGCAACACCTTCAGCTTTGACTCGATGGCTCCCTAGAAACAGGTTTTTGCAACAATGAAAAATGTGTGAGCGGCTGTAGGTTTGGTCGTTCAGCAAGAAGCTCAGGGCAAACGTAGCAATACAGCCCTGCTATTGAAAACAATAGGTGTGTCACCAGTCATTGACATTGATCCTTGATAACAAAAATTTGTGACCCAGAAAGAGTCATAAACCATCGCAGACTGTGCAGCGGGCGAGAGTAGTCGGTTCTCGGCTCTTACCTGAGCGCAATAATCAAAGAGCTCGGCGCAGTCTCCTCCTTGGAGTAGAAAGGCCTTTCCCAGGGCGACATCGGCCAACTGTTGACGGAGACGGTGGATCTGGATCGGAAGGCAGGATACAAAGAAGGACCAAAGTTTAGAGAGACATACATATCCCTGTTATGCTTCCTAGGACTGTCGGCAACCTCATCTGTGCATGCCAAACGGCTGGCCTACCTCTCCAGGAACAACCATGGGCGGCAGTCGGCCGATTTTCTCCAAGACCCTGTTCAAGTGGGCCTGATCAGGATAGTCGACATCCTGCTTGATAGGCTTGGATTGCCACGAGGAAGGAGTCCAGTCCTTGGCCGACACTATGGTAGCCTCCAGTGTAGGTGTCATGGAACGAGACGACGACATGGAAGTGGGCGAGAGTGCGTGTAGAAGTAAAAGCCAAAGGAAGGGAGACGGAGACGGTGGAGGGGAAAGAAAAAAGTAAAAAGACGGAGCCGCAAGGATTGCCTGTGCCATGAGCGTGTGTGGCTTGGTTCCTGCATCTGAGCAAGGCTAAACAATGGCACCCGCAATCCTACCGATCTCGCACGTTGAAACGATCGGCTTGACCCTCCACTCCATCATCATCGCTTCCCCACTCTACTTTACAACACCCATAACCATGAACTTCCTTGCTCGCTCTGTTCGTGCCGTCCGTCCAGTCCGTCTGGGTACGACCTCGTCCTCTCGCAGGGCAGTACTTTCTGGATCTCGATTCCTATCCTGTTGATGACCCGATCCATGCAACCTTCGCTGGCGACCTGAAGCAACCGGATACGAAGTGTTCAACGCGTTCGACCGTTCGATCTGCCTTGAATCGCGTTCCATATCCATGTTTCTGTCACTCGTCGGACACGGTTGCTACACCCTATTACCACCCTGTTCAACCACGGCTTTCTCTACCCGATCGATTGAGCATAGTATCCTAATCCTGGACCATCTTATCCTTTCTTTTCATCACCTACAGTTCGCTCCTATGCTACTGAGGCTGCTGCCACCGGCCTTCGCTTGAACTTCGTTGTTCCTCACCAGGTATGTGCCGAGAACAGCCAAAGCATTGGATCAAGTCGACTTTTGCACTATGACACTGGACTCACATTACCCACGCCTATCACTTCTGTAGTCCATCTACAAGGATGCCACTGTTACTCAGGTCAACATTGCTGCTGTTTCCGGTGACATGGGTGTCCTCGCCAGCCACGTTCCTTCCATTGAACAGCTCCGCCCTGGTGTTGTTGAGGTCCTCGACGGAACTGCCAGCAAGAAGTTCTTCGGTAAAGTGTGTTCATTGTAACGGGCTGGGATAGACTTGACGACACTAATTGCTGGATGGATTGCAGGGAATCACTCTTTCTCAGATCACGACATACCATATCGCCCACTCTTTGCATTGACCATTATCACGGCTAATTGATATCCAGGACTCTTTTGAATGGTACCTGTTCTAATATGGGGATATGCTCGTCTTTTGTCTTCATAGTCTCTGGAGGTTTCGCTACCATGAACCCCGATTCTACCCTCAACATTAACGCCATCGAGGCCTTCCCTATTGAAGAGTTCAGCCCCGAGGTATGTTTGCGTTTCTGCTGTGATGTTTCCCATGTCGTCGTCCCCTCTCGAGATTACTCATCGGGTACCAATTACTTTTTTTTTTGTATCTTATTAGACCATCCGCAACAACCTCGCTGAGGCCCAGCGTGTTGCTAACTCTGGTGCCACCGAGGAGGAGAAGCTCGCTGCCAAGGTTGAGGTTGAGGTTCTCGAACTTCTTCAGGCTGCCGTCAACGCCAAGTAAATTGGCAGTACGAGTTGATTGACAGACCATCGTTGAATATCAGAGATAGAACTGCCATAAAAAACAAAACTTGTCTGAAAGCCTCAAAGGATTCGTCCTTTCCTTTTGAACTTCAGGAACAGGTGGAGGTTCTCTGCTCCGCACACCCGAGGTTCAAACTACCTCAGGGAGTTCCCCGAACCAATTGACAACAACTCTTCAGGTTCGCACGAAAAGCAAGTCTCAAGTCTACTTCGTAATCAAGGCGAACCATGAGTTGTTTATTTGGAGAACATGAGGGGAGAAGCTGACGATGATGTGTTGAGTGAGAATGTGTGTGGTGATGATTTACAGGTTGGAGATGATGGCGAAGGTAAAGTCGGTGGTAGTGCTGGAGCCGCCCATGTCAGGGGTCTTGACAGCACCGCTCAAAATGGTCTTGGAGACGGCATAGGCAATCTTGTTAGCGTGGTCGTCGAGACCAAGGTGACGGAGCATCATAACGGATGAGAGGACCATGGCCGAGGGATTGGCAGTGTTACGTCCCTGGATATCCTTTCCAACATGACGGCAGCCCTAAAAACACGTTTGAATTGAATTAGTATATCCGTCCGTGCAACCCTGAACACGAACAGTAGGGTAGATCAATCCGAGGTATCAGGAACTTACAGGCTCGAACATGGCGAACTCGCGACCAATGTTGCATCCGGGAACAATACCAGGACCACCAACAAGACCAGCACCAACGTTCGACACGATGTTTCCGTACAAATTGGGCATGACCATGACGTCAAATTGCTGGGGTTTGGACACAAGCTGCATGGAGGCATTGTCGACGATCATATCGTCAAACTTGATGCCAGAGCTGGCGTACTCCTTGGAAACCTCACGGCAGGTGTTCAAGAAGAGACCATCAGCCAACTTCATGATGTTGGCCTTGTGAATACAGGTGACCTTCTTGCGGCCATTGCGGAGAGCAAAGTCAAAAGCAAAGCGAGCAATGCGTTCTGACTTTGAGCGGGTGATGACCTTGAGAGACTCGACCACTCCAGGGTACGACTGGTGCTCGAGACCAGAGTACTCTCCCTCAGTGTTCTCACGGATGATAGCAAAGTCAACATCCTTGTGGCGGGTAGGGTAGCCGGGGATGTTCTTGCAGAGGACCAGAGAGGCATACATATCCAAGTCCTTACGGATGGTGACGTTGAAGGACGAATGACCAAGAGACGAGACAGGGGTGTACAGAATTCCCTTGAGACCGACCTTGTTGCGCCTCAAAGACTCGACCGACTGCTTGAAGGTGTTATCATCAGCAGAGGTGTATCCAGAGACGTCGAACTGCTCCCAATCCACGGGCACGTTGGCAGCCTTGAAGATGGTCTTGACAGCCGAGGCAGTCTCCTGACCCACTCCGTCACCGGGGATCAAGGTGACAGTGTAACGACCTCCAAGCTTGGAGTTGGGAATCTGTTCATATCCAAGCGTGTTGTTAGAAGCCAGAACGCACAACCGCCGGGACATGACAATAAAGGCCGTAAAAAGCGAGTCTGAAAGCTCTCATCATTGATTGCTCTGCGACAATGCTTTTGGCGACACGAGATTCTCCACAAGTCAAGTTGCTGTTCTCTGTCGCGACACTTACATCCTGATACTGGGGGACAATAGTCGAGGTGCTCATAGCACGGGGACCCATCTATAAGAGATACAACGCAAGAAGTTGATCACGGTCAAAACGGTTCCCAGGGATCGAGGCGATGAGATCATGAACGATCAGATCAGAGTTGTCCCTCCCGAGTCCAGAGGTGCAGGAGGCAGAGGCAGACTGACCTTGATGGCGGCAGCCAAGGGCTTGGAGAGGGTGATGGAGCGCAACATGGTCGAGTCTAGGGAGTGGGGATCGAATGAGGAGAGGGAAGAAAGAAGTGAAAGTGAATATCAAGCCTCTCGCTGCTAGCTTTGTTATCTGACAGGCAATCAAAACGATCTGTAACTCCGCCACGGGTGTTCCACATCCAGGAACAAAAGCTGCCATGCTCCCCTCGCTGCGATCCCATGGGAGTGTTGCCTGGATCGGCCGCTGGCACTCGTGGTGTGAAGGGCATGGAGGTGGTTGGTGGACATCCACCCATGCCATTGGTGATGCACACAATAAGGGTCTTGACGACTCTCTTTGCACCCATCCAAGGTCGTCAACAGGCAGCGGTGCCTGTCCAATTGGCTCAGTGTCGAGTTCCCAAACATGGTATCCCGTCGCACTATCTCCACTCTGACCTTCGTGAGCCCCTCTGATATCGACGTCATTTGTTATATATGTGTGGATTAACTTCACAGGTATATAGTATATATATAAACTGCTCGCTCATGCACATCCCCTCGACACGGAGAAGGGCGTCAAGGGAATCGAGCAATTGAGGGTGGTGCAACCCGTTGCTGTGTCCCCAATTCCACTTTGTGTCAACACCGTGCGCGCACACACACCTCTCTCTTCACTTCCTGCCTTCGCACACTCCCACTCTACCCATCGCTCATCTTTCACACGAGTGATCGTCTTCACTCTTGCCCTCGCTTTCTTTCCCTCTCCACTCGCTCTCCACAACCCAGCCTCACATAATGACCGCACTCGATTCTGAGGTTGTGCAAGAACAGACACAGCGACCTACACCGGCAGCTCTTCCATTCCATGTCAATATCTCGTTATCCTTGCCGGTGACACGCACAAAAACGTTGTCGACTTGCCCTTTTTGCCCGTTCACGTTGCCACGGAGTGCGAACACTCTTGAACAAGACCCCGCTGGAAATCACAATGACCGACAATTGCCTGCTACAGGCAGGCTATCTTGAGAGGCTCATGGATGGAAAAAAAAAAAAAAAAAAAAAAATACGGAATCCCTGAGCAATTGTAGACAGAACTGCGATCTGGCATTGCATGGATCTTGATCCGACCAAGTGAGGCTAACCTGCATGGTACTTTGACAATCTTTTACGCCGCCGGAACAAGTACTCGGTGTAACGGTGCAACCGCCTCGAACCTTGTTCAACACGTCCATGCAATGTCATTAGGTAACAAAGGGTTCACAAGCGACGGTAGGCAATGGCTCGATCTATCCAACCGAGTTGCAATGAATCTGCCTTATCAATCACTGGAGAGCATTTTTGAGCGAGGTTACATTCACAAGGGTCAAAGTCTGGAGTCTCCTGAAAGGTCACAGTACCCTGTTGGCCATCACATCGAACCTTGTCAACCAAGTCTACCACCACAGGGGGTCGAGTCATCGTGACCCAACAGTCTGCGTTGCAGAAAATGAGTGTCTCGTGAGCATTGCGACCCAATCCATCTCACTCGAGATATCTGGCTCCTTAGACGATCCATCTCCAGCTCATTGGGAACCATGCCACAGAACGAGGACATGTTGCCTTGCGAGGCGGGTCCACCACCAACATCCAGGCTTCCAGAACATATCAGGATGGAGTACATCAGCTCGCGATAAGAAATTTCCCTCGGAAATTCCTGCCATGAACTTAGCCTTGCCTCCACCGCACAGCCACAGGTGCTCCACTCCTCAACTCCCGCCACTGAGAATCTCTTCTTCTTTTCTCATCTCATTCAGTCATCGATCACCCCTCTTCTCAGCTCATCGACCCAACAGCACTTGCTTCCTTCCTTCTCATTGTCGATTCTCCTGTCGTCTTCCTCCTTGTCTTCCTTCTCCTTGCCACCCCTCTCCTTTTAGTTGCTCGCCTGACAGCTTTGTTGTGTTGCACAATACGACTGGTCAACGGACCACTGGGGCGAAAGCTGCATGCTAGTCCCTGCCCACAATGTCTTCAAACGGCACACACGAGGGAGCAGATATCTGCACTGAGAAGCACATCCATCAGGAGAACGAGCGAGGCAGTAGCATCACGCCGGCTAGTAGTGTTGATGGCAACGAAAGCGATGTCGTCAAGGATACTCAAGGCAACATAACAACCTCGAGACACCCTGATAAACGCGCCGCTTGCTACAGCGACAGTCTTGCCAGACATCATACAGACGTTAGGAGGACATCTCCATTCACCAGTGTCCGTGAGGAGCTTTCTCGTAGCCCCTATCAAGGACCATCTGGAATGTCCCAAGAGCCCTCGCCGAACCACTCCTCCACGCAGCAGTTGGATGTAGGCCATGATCCGTCACCTCTAGCTCGCGCAACCAAAGAAGACATCGAGTCAGAGCATTCGGGAGTGTTAGGACAGCAGAGGACACCAATATCACAATTTCATCGCACGTTAACAGACTCCACGCTTGAAAACAACTATCGGGTGCTTCCACTTCTGATCGGCTGCATCATCCCTGTAAGTGTGAAGGATATCAGCTATGGTACAAGGAATGCCCAGGAATGCCATGCCCTCCTACTGATCGATGCTTAGTACTCCATTCAGGTTTCCATCTTGATCAATGTGCCTTCTATTACTTCACCTTGGGTTGGGACAGCTAGGTAAGATCCAGTGTACACTTGAAAGTGATTTTAGACGTGGCACCTTGAATGGTATTGTAATCGCCAGTCTGTTGTATATCCTATTGCGCTCTGCTACCCAATCTTTAGGTACAACGAGACGACCCAGGACTGGGATGATATCAGTACTCTGCCGATTCCGCACTGGTTGAACATCCTGATCATTCTATCGCTCGTCATGTCCGTGATCTGTAACATCTGTGTCCTCCTACGTTTTCTTGAGCGGTACACTTGGCACGCCGTTATATTATCTCTTATTACAGCTACTATTCAAGGTAAAGCTCGCCTCTATGTTTGTCGTCTCACCTATTGTCGATCAGTCGATTGATCACCACCTCGTTCAGATTTTCTATGTATCGGTGTAGTGATTGCATTTTGTATCTTGTTCCCACCTCACAGTGGGGTCTTATACCTGGAAGGATTCTGGACTATGATCGCCTCTATGGTGTTCTCACTCACTGCCACGGTGCTTATGTCAATTGATCTACACCGAACACCGCATTTCCGGCTACTTGGGTCAGGGGTCACGCACAAACAGCGCCTTCTAATCGCTGAAGCCATGGCTCTCTGTCTCTACCTGGCAATCGGCGCCTTGATATTCGTCTATCTCGAGCAATGGACTTTTCTGAATGCTCTGTAATCATACGTCCTGAACTTGCACTTTCGGTTATCTGAGAGTACATCCGTCTCTACTAACAACGGGTGGTTTATGTTGTTGTCACACCACACATGTAGGTTCTTTGTCATGGTGACGATCACAACAATCGGTTTTGGCGACCACGCTCCAGTCACTACAGGTGGTCGTATTTTTGTTATCTTTTATACCGCAGGCGGCATTGTACTACTTGCATTGGTCGTCAACTCTATCCGATATGTTATCCTGGAAGATCTGCATGGCAAACTGGCGGCACGCGCCAAGGAGCGCAAGGCGAAACGTCATGCCAAAAGACAGGAGCAAAAAGTAAGTGCTCGTAATGAGACGAACCAGCAACGACTCCGAGGTGCTCAAGAGGATACTGTCACTGGCGCAGGACGGCCCACCCTTACCCATCTTCCTCGTCAATTCAGTCTTCCTCATGGGAATCACTTGAGGCTACCCACAATACATTTACGAGGCGCATATTCGCCTGATGGTTTTGAAAAGCGGAGCGCCGGGCACTCACATTTCAGGCCGGACGATGGATGCAGGACAGAGACGATCGAGATAATACACAAAACTCCCACGCGCGAGTCAGCGGACGGACGTGTACAGGACATGGTCCTTCCAGGCGAGGATCCAGTTCCAGATCAACAAAGCAGGACGGATGATGAAGCGGTTCATTTTATGACAGTGGACCCTTATCGGACGCAAAACCTCGATAATACGCCATGGTGGAAAAGACTTTTGACATTCATGCGTAGACCCACGCCGACAGCGAGACATCCGCTCACTCAGGAAGAACAACGAAAAGCGGAAAAGGAGGAAGCTGAGATGGAGAACATGAGGGAGTATCAGCTTCGACTTTGGTCCAGCGCTATGATGTTCATGGTCTTTTGGCTTGTCGGGGCTGTCGTTTTTACGTTCGTCGAGTCGTGGAGCTTTGGATCCTCAATGTACTTTGTGGTCATCGCCTTTACGAGTGTTGGATATGGCGATCTCGTTCCAAGGACCATCGCTGGGCGTGCTATTTTCCTCTCTTATTGTCTGCTGGGTGTTGTTACTCTGACGTCGCTTGCCTCTCTAATTGCAGAGGTCTTGAGCAAGAGTATGAGAAGGCATGTGGTGGAGACCCAATTGAGAAGAGTGGAACTACTGGAAGCTTTCGAGGACGAAAGGAACCTACATGGAGGGAACGGTCGGGACCTTGAACAAGCGGAGCAGCAAGTACTGGGTAATGAAGGAGGCCAACAAAGTGAGCGAACGCAGGTCCTCAGTAACCTTGTTGCAGAGGGATCCGAGGATCATACCGCACCCCCGGTGAGTAGTTCCTGTCAAGGAAGTCTTCAAAATCTCGTCAAGATCTCCAAGGATTTGGATCGAGCACTTCAGCAAATGCTTGGTCTAGATGACCTCCTGAATGATGAAAGCCGAACAACAACACTACCGCTTGCAACTCCATCAGCGATCGTGGACTACCTGGAGAAAGAAGAAGGCGATTCGTCCACGTACTTGAGTCCTTCTCTATCCAGAGATATCACATCAGCGAGCTCCATTCACCGGCATTCCATCCGCTCGATAAAACAGGTGCATAAATCTTTCATGGATACCCGCTCAAGTACATTTCACGGTCTCGGCGATGGAACAGTCGATGATGGATCTCAGATCAACATAACAGCCTGGCCAACCCGAAGAGCAACTACTCTTGTCCCTCAACCTTCTAGACCTGATCGAGGGCAAGGGTTTTTACCAACGTCTTCATTGCAAAGGTGCACAACTTCGACATCGCTCTCGGTACATCAACGCGGGAGAAATGGCACGAATATTGCTGCGGTACAATTGCAGCACTTTGCACAATACGTGAAGCAGTTTAAGGCCTTGACTGTAGCTTGTGAGGAGGCTTTACAAAAAGTCGCTGTATGGGAGGCATCTGAGAAAAGACTGCGCGAGAGGCGGTATCAAGTGCGCCGTCGTCAAAAACAATTACTTCAAGAACGCCTGAGGCAATTGGAGATTCATGAAGCGCCTCATGGCGCAGTTAGCCAAGACGATGATGAGGAAGAAGAGCTGGAAGAGCTGGAGGACTGGGAGGAGGAAGGGAGTATTGACGATGAAGAGGACGAGGCATTGGACCAAAGACGGTCCAGGATAGCAGCATCACTCTTAGGCCCTTCAAGTATGGTCCGCCAACATAACAAGGGTCGCGGTCGGCAATTGATCCCTCGAGACGACCAAAGCCCTCACCACCAAGGATAAATTCTAGACGTACCTAAGAACGACCCGCATCTTCGCCACTGACGGGGCTGTTATCGCAGCAACCTTGGTTCGGACGAAATTGAGCCAATCCCTCAGAAATCAAGCTGTGCACCCCCTTGGGTGGCTGAAGGGAGCAAGAGTGGAGTGTGTTTTCTTGCTTTCCACCCTTCCCTCCGCGTCTGTCATCGCCACCATAGCATGTCATCCGAGGCTCGTATTGCGGACAGCCCTTCCAACGAGGCGAGAGATCCCGCCTACTTTGGCTACTATGCCATGCTGCAGCATCAGGTACATCCTTGCATCACTTGACACAGGAGTGGAGAAGACGATTCGATCGCGACTTTGCCAACACCTCACCTACAAGTACCAACTCTAATAATGGACCTCCTCTGTTTAATGGACTAATGGATGCTGCCTGGCTTGTGCTATAGCAAAACATGCTCCAGGATAACGTTAGGACGTCAACCTACAGGTCTGCAATCTTGTTGAATCCTGAATGCTTTGAAAACAAGCTTGTAATGGATGTTGGAGCAGGTACGATCAGCACAATCACGTACCGGATCGTGCACTCTATTCTTGCAACAAGTTTACATCAATTGGTGTCTGACTTTTAGTTTTCATTGGCTACTCCTTACTCGCGCCTTAGGATCGGGTATTCTGTCGTACTTTGCAGTCCAGGCAGGGGCCAAAAAAGTCTATGCAGTTGAGGCTTCCGATATGGCATCGAAGATGAAGAAACTGGTGCAGGTAGCATCACTGCCCCCAGGAAAGTCCAAGAACGAATTTCTGAAGGACAGGGTTGAGGTCATTCAAGGTACGATTGTATGGAACCAGTATTCAAAACGCTGGTGGCGGGCGCCCTTGACAAAGTGATCAGCCTTTAAGCATTTAACGTCTTGTTTATGGTGGATGCTTTAGCCAAGATTGAGGATTCCAGCGTGAAAGCACCCAAGGTGGACACAATCATTTCGGAGCCAATTGGTAGGTGGATGCAAGACGTGCACGTCGTGGGCTACATTGACATACCTTGGCACCCCCTTTTTTTTTCCGATTGGTAACCATTGTGAGTTTGCATCTGATTGAAAGGCGTCTTGCTCGTTCACGAGAGAATGGTGAGTATCGTCATGTGTCTACAACGACGTTACCATGTGCGATGGTAACAGAATGTCGAGTTGTGGACAAAGAAAGACTGAAAATTTAATGTCCTCTGGATAGATCGAGAGCTTTATTTATGCCCGCGACACGTTCCTGAAGCCTGGAGGTCACCTTTTCCCCAACAAGGGCACCATGTACCTTGCACCTTTCACGGACGCATTGCTGTTCACGGAGACGATGGGCAAAGCACGCTTCTGGGAACAGACAACCTTTCATGGAGTGGATCTTTCTCCTCTTTATCCTGACGCCAAAGCAGAGATGTTTGGTAAGACCCACAACCCAAGGGACACAGTCAGCTTTCCATACCATGTGCTTATTGATACACAATGGCAACAAGAGTGGAACTGACGGATTCTCTTTTGATGGCTTAATTGTAGGAATGCCCGTGGTTGGACACTTTGATCCAAAGTCTCTTCTGGCAATTCCTATTCTGGGCACGGATGGCTACGAGATGGACTTTAACACTATCACAATGAAGGCTCTGCGGGATTTTGTGGTGCCTTTCTCTTGGACCGCTCAGTACACAGGATTGATGCACGGTGTTGCAGGATGGTTTGATCTCTTGTTCTCCGGTAACCCACAGTCAGAGGCGAGCCAACCAATCGAGATGTCGACGGGACCCAGTGCAGAGAAGACCCATTGGCAACAGGTTCGATTCTTGTTTCGGGAACCTCTAGCTGTCAATTCTGGTCAAGTTATTCGTGGGTGGATGCACTGTGTTGTCAACGATATGAGATCGTACACAGTTGACATTGAGGTCATTGCAGGACCGTTTGGAGAGCTCTCGGACCCCAGCCAACCCTTTGAGCCATTGCTAGAGAAGCAATATAGAAAACAAGGGAACTCTACGCGGACAACACTTACAGCGGTGGTGGAGGATGGCACAACGGAGGAGATTGTTGTGATGGAAGAGGATGGAGAGGTGGATCCCTTACAATTCACAAGACGGAGAGGACGTTGGGAGTTGCACGAGCAGAGCTACAATTACTCGTACACCGGCGCGAACGACCCGTTGACGAGACCAGAGCATCTCTGCATGTACGAGCCTCAGGCCACTGACGACATCTACGGAGGTGTTACTTATTCAGCGTAGTGCAAAAGCAAGGATCCAACTTTATTAGGTTGCACAGTGAACATTGAGAGAGGCGTTGATTAAAGACTGTCGCAGGTCATACAGCAGGCGTTTGACAGGATAAGCCCACGCTGAGTACGACTGGTCCCTTTGTCATTCATCACGCTCCAACGCGGACCGATCTGTTTGTGTTCACCTGAAGGTTGTTTGGATTTTTCAAGCTTTCATCCATGGCCACGGATGTCAGGACTTTAAACATGGAGTGATCGTTGTCTTTGGTGAGCAGGTTGTCTCGAACACGGATCGCATCGTCCATCAGGACAGAAAAGAACTGTCCGAGTGTCAATCCGGATGCTTTTAAGATCTGAAGGCATTTGTGGTCGATAATAGCATGAGGTTAACAAGATGTTCGGAGCGCACAGGATGAGACTGCAAGAATCTTGAAATTAAGGTTCGTACCTTCCCCATAGCACAGTTTTCATCCTCGTCAATGGAGCAATTCGCTAGTGGAGAAGGAGACAAGAAATGTGAGAATACCGATTGTGTTCGTTTTGTCACACTTGCAACACTCACAGAACATGTGTGACACTCTTTGCTTTCCATAGTGAGTTACCATTCACGTCGACGACAAAGACTTGACCAGTTCGATTATCCTCTCTCAGGTCCATGCGGCAGTAACCATTGCCTCCAAAGCTAGCGTAGATGGCCTTGGCTAGCGGCTGTAACCGTTCTTGATCTACATCTGGACAGATCTGCATCCACCACGACGTTGTGTCCACAGTTTCATCGGAGCCATAATGGTTGACGCCCCACTTCATTTCGTGTGTCAACATCCGCTCGCGTTCTGGAATTCTTGATCGGAATACACGTTCCAAGACCTTGTAGACTTTGATGCCAGTCTCGAACGATCCAGAGACCAAGACGGTGTATTCGCGACCTAGAATTCTTCAATCGTGAGAAGGTTGATGACAATATGCTATCGGTGAAGGAAGGTTAGGAAGAAATGATCCTCATACCTGCTATGTACTCTTCAACGTAGACTGGTCCCCAGATGCGTTTTGTTTCCATTGCACGTTCATACGCCTCCTCTGGTGTGTCGACTACGGATTTCGTAGATATACCGCGACTTGAACTCGAGTTTGCAGGCTTGACCAGCAATGGGAACCTAAGCTTTGAAAGGTCTTCCAGGATGCTAGCTTTGTTTGGCAAGTCTTCCTCTTCCATCCATTGCAGGTCTCCTTTTGCCTCAGAGTTCGAATCTGTACCATCAGGTGGATATCGCAGAGTATCCAAGTCCTTGTCCTGTAGCGAATAGACATTACAATAACCCGGTGTTGGTGTACACGACTCGATCAAGTGCTGCTTGATCAAAGCCTTATCGCTATCCAAGTAATACAAGGTTGAATTTGCACCCGTAAAGGCCAAACGTCGCTGTTCAAGACCCCGAATGACCGAGATCCCAGGCCATCCATCTGTCTCCATGCCGTCTGTGAAGTTGAGGATGACGGTCTTTAACAGGACATTCTTATTGCCCAAGTTCGTGGATAGATGATGATCTGACAAGCTGAAGGCTTTGTTGTTGTTGGCACAGTCAAAGTTGGGAACCAGATGACCCTCAAAGTCGTGATCCAGTTCAGAGACTAGGATGTTATCCAAGACACTGTTGACAGAATCAAGACCGACATAGTGCCAGGTCTGGCGGTATACTTGTGGAATCGTGTCGACGGCTAATTTGATACCCTGCATGGGAGAGAAAGAGAGAGCCTGGTCAACCCTGCGGTCGTTTGCAAAAAAAAAAAAAAAGAGTCTGCAACGATGTCGGCATGAATGTAGCTTACCAGTCGCAGCTCTGGATTCCACTCTGTAACCATTTGTTCGCCATGCTCGAGTGTGGTGATAAAGTAACTGTTGTCGTGCTCGATATCGTCCTTATTCTTGTCGATGTTTTTGACCAGAGCGTACGGAGCCAGGACTGACGGTAGACACCAAAAAAAAAAAAAAAAAAGAGTTCTTTTGTTTGTTGTCTGCAACCTAGCATATGCAGTCTATGGTCAAACAACCTTACACTACATACCATGGACACTCCAGAGGATCGTAGGGTCCAGAGCACTA
>Ga0247824_10000942_pt1 | contig 15432 bp, 18 predicted proteins | sample 13C_PalmiticAcid_FD_194412 | JGI IMG/M metagenome (GOLD analysis project Ga0247824, IMG submission 194412) | Soil microbial communities from agricultural site in Penn Yan, New York, United States - 13C_PalmiticAcid_Day48 | ecosystem: Environmental > Terrestrial > Soil > Agricultural land... | reverse complement strand
TGCTACATAGAGTTGCAAAGGGGGAAACAGGTATGAGCGGCACAAGTATCGGGCAAGGGAGTCAGGTACTCTCGAACAAATGTGCTTGTGGTTCGGTTCAGATCTGGTTTTGAGCACGCACTCCAGGCAATTGCTTGCTTCTTCCCGCTGGCTGGCATTGCTCCCCCCCCCTCCCACTCTCTCCCTTCGATGCAAAGTTCACACACATGCAAGCCAAGGCAAACAGCATCATTGCTTCAATGGTCCATGTATATACAGTGCTTGGAACCGCCTCCTGTTTTGTCTTTCGTTCTATTAGTCGAGCCTTGAATAGGGGTGACAAGGGTTATCTTGGTTCATTCATTGGACGCTACTGCAACTTGGCGATCATGTCCTCTGAGAACTGCATCAACTGCTCAAACTCTTTCGTCTTAACGTCGAGCGCCTGCTCCAACGTTCGCAACTGCATGTCCTGCCGGCCCAATTGAGTCTTTAACATCACAATCTCATTGTCGTATGCTATCCGTGCTTGCTCCATCTCCTGGCTAGCCTGCTTCATCCTCGAGTCGGCATGGGCCTTCAGGCTCTCGAATCGACTCTCACTCATCTCGTAATCCTGTTTCAGCACCTCAATTGCTTTTCGCATAATCTCTCCATTCTAAAAGGTTAAAAAGGGACAAATGCACAAATGCCATGAATATAAAGCAGCTCTGCTCAAACAAGGAAAAAAAGAAGCTTCTACCTATTTTCTCGATTCATTACCTCGACGTGCTTGTGGTTAAGATCCTTTAGCTCGTCATAGCGTGTCTTGAGAAGCACAAACGCCTCCTGGGTCTCCTCCTGGCTTTCTGTCAACATTTTGTTTTGCTCTTTGAGGGTCTGGATTTCTCCTACCGTGCTCACTAGAGAGAGAGAGAGGATGAATAACAGAGGCAGTCAAGTAAGCATCTATAGCATTGCTTATATGGCTCGTTCTGTGCAAAAAATGCAGGTCATGCCGTGTCCTGTACCTGCAATATCGTCAAAGCTAGACACGTATTCATCGAGGACGCTCTTTAGCTGATCCTTTTCTTGCTTCTCCTTCTCTAGTGCCGCCTTCAGCTCTTCGATCTCTGCTTGATAAATAGTCGCTTCTTGTTCAGCCTAGGGTTTCGGAAAGGGCGAACAGTTGAGAGACGTTGTCCAGGCGCCACTGCAGTCATTCAACTATTCCTAATGACAGATCGCCAATAACAAAAACTTACCGACCGCTCATACTCTTCCTTGATCTCGTTCGTGATCTCAATACGTAGCTCCATTCGGACGTTCTTTTTCATATCCTATTGTTGACATTGACATGTAAGAGCTGTTGGGTGAGTAGCCCGAGTGTGGAGCAAAAAAAAAGTCGCCTCCACCCCATCCTCTAGGATACAACACTAAGAATGCCACAGATGATTACCTCCATTTCTCGGATGCTATATCGCGGTGCATCCAGATTAGTAGAATCTCGGACTCTTGAAGAAAGCGTCATTCCACTGGGTCGTCTCTTTAAGCCCAACTCTTTACGCGATGTTAAGCTGGTTGGACGATCATCATCTTCAACAGATTCTGATTCCTCGAGCTTTTCAATAGCTTTGACATCATCCACGGCTGAGAAAGAGACGGAAGCCCCTCCCGATGTTGAATCGGCTGAGGACGGTTCTGAAGACTTGAGACCGCCTTCTATTGAGCTCTTGGCCCCCCTGGCTTTTGCCAAAATGTCTCCCATGAGTGTCGAGCGCTTTTCCAGCAACGTTGACCGTTTTGTTGCACTGGGGGATGTGGATGAAACAGGTGAAGCAGGATTTGCTTCGGATGATGACGATGATCCTGGGGTATATGATGAGGTGAGGACATTAACGTCCCCTGGTTTTGAGGTGAGTAATGATTTTCCCGTTGTGGACATGAGGAGGTCCAACCCGGCTGGCTGAAGGAGCGAAGATGCTGTTCCAAGAGATGAAGTCGGTTGTTCTCCCGATATTGACAGTGGGTTGATATCAAGCTTTGAAATCTCTGCGCTGCTAGACATCCACTCTGCAAACGACCGAGCTTGAATTTCGGGCATGTCGACAGGGTCGTGAAGCTGAAACTCGCCGTTCACAACAGGCAGAGTCTCTGGATGACCATATGGAGCATGGCTCGTACTACCGAGACCAGGGTTCCCCACACCTACACTATCATGATTCGAGATACCATGTCCCGCAGATCCTGGTTCATCCTTCTCATTAAAGTCCTGAATAACAATGTCCACTTTTACACGTCCATTGTCAGCGTTCTCTTTGCCCTTTCCTGCGTCGGCACTTGATCCCAGTGAATCCCCAGCAGCGTTTGGAAGATTGAATGTCGACTGTGAAGACATGTCATTGGGGGCATTGTGCCCTGACAACGGTCCGAATTGCGTTCCATTTTGCAAATCTGGATTCTGTAGTTGTCCATCGGAACCTTCCTCAAGACCGCTGTTGCCACTAAGAATTTGATCTAGCGAAAGCTGGACACCAGAATTTGCAGGCGGACCGAGTAGCACGCCGTCCATATGTAGCCTTGGCGAGGCTCGTGTGACGGCCCTCGCCAAGGGGCTGGACGGGGTTCGCGTACCTGTCCTTGATGACCTGAGCTTTGGATTGAGCTCTTTGTCCGACAATGCCTCGTCTGTTGATTCCAAAAAGGATTCATCACCGGCCTCTGTTTGCCGGAGCCTTCTGTTCCGGTATGCTGGAGACTGTCCACGAGAGTTGCTCTTGATCGATCCAAAGGGTGAGGTCTGCTGCATGAGACTGCTCAGATAGGCGTCAGCATCAGGATCGATGACACTCATACTGGGACTGAATGGATCCTCGATCTCTCCTTCGAGGATTCTTCGGTGTTCTGGATCCGAGACGACGAACGACATGTGTCCTGAACGATTGAGCTCGTCGTCGTCGTCGAGGTCCTCTTTGTCCATCATGACGTTGAACGAGTTGAGGCTATCAGGAGAGAGTTGGCGGGACTGGTATTTACCATTGGAAACACGAGAGCTGGGGCGTGATGTAGGCCGCGAGTTGGAGCGAGATGTGGGTCGTGAGGTGGGTCGAGAAGACGATGGTGTAACAGCGAGGTCATTGGGTGCCAATGAATTGGAGCTGATATTGACTGGACTACTGGCACGTGAAGGAGAGCTTGTCCCTGTCGCATCGAGAAGAGAGGTGTTCCCTGCAGGAGAGGCAACACGATTGAAAGAACGGAATGGCCGCGATCTCCTCCCACGTACCATGGAGGTATCTGGAGAGTGTCCGCTGTCGAGCGTGTTCCTCTTGCTGTCCATGAATTGATCCTCTCTATCGGTACCGACTGCAGCCGGGTCGCCATGCAGGTCGTCATTAAGACCAAAGCCATTACTTTTATGATGCCCGATTCCTACTTGGTCCTGAACATTCCCAATCACGCCTGCATTGTCCATAAAGTCATCCGTGGTAGAATTCTCCATGGGTGGCTCTAGATCGGTCCTTCTTGGCGCAGCAAACTTGTTCAATGTACTCTTGAGATTCGACACCCTCTTCCGAGTGGTAGAAGCCAACGGCTTCCTGGCAGAGGCCTGAGGTCGTTCGGACGACGCACTTGCATAATCTTCGTCATTTGCAGGGGTCGGATAGGGAGAGTTGTTGATGGAAGGTGTTGAGGAGGAGGAGGAGGAGTTTTGGGACGCTCGGAACGAAGCAGGAGACGAAGAAGCAAATGGATTTGCGTTGAAGGATGTTTTTGATGCTGGCGGAGGAATGGCAAACTAACAAGAAAGAAGAGGCACCTCATTAGCTGTTGCCTGAGGGGAGAGAGAGGAAGGGATGGGGTGGGGAGGACGGGATGAACTAGGGTTACCTCTGCGTCGCCAGCAGCAGCGAGGATGGCGTCGATGTCATAGGCGCCCCGTTTCAGAGGTGGGAGTTCCTAGAGGGGTGTGTGTGTGTGAAGGTGAGCAGGCGTGCAAGACACAAGCAAGAAGCAAGGATGAGAGGGATGTGCCTGTCCATACGGGTGATTCATCCATGACCAAGAGATGAGTAGCTGGGGGTTGCGAGGGGGAGAGGCAGGAAGAAGAGAGAGACACGACCGACGACCGACGAGTGTCAGAGAGAGTGTTCAGGAGAGGGGGAAAAGAATGTGAACAAACGAAAAGGCTGCCGGTGACGTCCATCTGAGAGACCGCCACAGAGGTACTACAGGGTTCGGTGGGTGGTGTGCATGTCCATCTTGTCCTCCTCCTCCCTCCTTGTCTCCTTCTCTCCCTCTCTTCGTTTCTCAACAGCCTTCTCTCTCTCTCTCTCTCTCCCTCAGGGCTCCCCTCCTCCGTTGATCCTTGATTCTACATCTCTCTGTGTACAGCTATGTAGTATGTGTGTGTGTGGGGGGGGGGGGGGAGGATCCCACGGCATCTCGCGACGGTGACACCAGCGCTCTCTTTCGTCCCCGTCAAGGTGTACCCTGCGTTTTTGCAGTGTACATACATCTGTGTGTGTGCCCTTCCGCATTGGTGCATTGGTGCACACCCCCTTTGCTTTGTCAAAAGCCATGCAACTGCCACCAACACCCGAAAACTCACTCTCGCTCTCGGACATGTCGGACATGTCGGACATGTCGACATGGTCGACGCGACCTGGCGGTATTTTTATCCTGCACTTGTAGCCTGTGTGCCTGAAGAATGAAACAAAAGGGGACCTCCTTCGTCTCCGGAACGCTTTTCTCCTCTACCTTTTAATACGCTTTGTTTTGTTTTGTTTTTTTGTCCGATATCATGAACAAGGCCTGTGTGCCTCTCCAGGTATATACCCCATTCGAGTAGTATAGAGAGGTGGCAGAAGGGGGGATTGGGTGGCACAGGCATGTTGAACCCATTTGTTCTGTTGTGGACTGTTTCATTGTGTTGTGTACAGCTCCATGCACCGAACACTGCACACATATTATACACAAACACACACAATCGGGGCACCGCGTGGAAAAAAAAAAAAGAAAAAGGCCTGACCATTGGGTCAAAGGTCGTCGCCCCTTTGTCAGGGTATGTGTGTGTGTGTGTGTGTGTTGGGGAGATGAGATGTGAAATGTGTGTGTGCATGGTTGTTTGGGCTGTAACTTGTGCCTGTGACACACTAATAGTTGTCTGTGTTCGCCAAATAACACTGGGCAGGTCTATTGTTAGGATCACTCTGCTCGCGTGTGGGAGTCGAGTCGGCGAAGAACTTTTTTGAACGACGTTCCCTCCGCGTTGGTCGTTTTCTTTCTTCTTTCCTCTGCTTCGCACCACGCCCTGCCTCCCTCCTTCCCACCACCACTCCCACCACTCGGACTCGACTCTGTCTGTCTGTCTGTCGCGGCAAGCTGTGCCCAGTCTCCCTCTCTGTCCCTCACTCTCACGCTCACACTCTCACACTCTCACTCTCACTCACTCTCACTCACTCTCACTCACTCTCACTCACTCTCACTCACTCTCTCTCATCACCCACCCACTCTTTTATATCTCCTCTCTCTCACACACCACACTCCTCTCCCAGTCAAAGACTCGAATCAGCCAACAAACCTTGTTCATCTCCTCCCACTTGCTCGCACTACAACCGTCCAAAGGTGAGATGGCATTTCTCTGTCGCGATAGAGTACCCGACAAGCGGCTCTTCTCGCAGAAACAACAACAACAACACACCAGTCTAGTCTATTTATTAGGCATTCTCGCTGCCACTTCCCCCTTTCAATCTCGGCCTCTCTTTCTCCTGATGCTTTATTATCATCTCTCTCTCTCTCTCTCTCTCTCTCTCTCTCTCGCCACCCTCCTCCTCCTACTACTACTTCTCCTCCAACTTCATGTGTCTTTGTCCGTTGCCTGGTTGCCTGTCTCCTGCATTACAGAGTAAAAAGGCACCACCTTGAACGAGCCCTGCCGCTGGACACAGGAGGGCCAGTTGGTGTAGGGGATCCATCCAATAACCTCAGCCTCCTTAGAGTTCGACTCTTTCAGAAGGTCTCCCCCCCTTCATTTCAATTTACCTTTGTGCCTATTGACACCTCTTCTTCACTTTCCATCTTTCCCCCCAACCCCCATTCTCATCTTTTGCTCTCAATACTTACACACTAGCCCTATTCAACCTGCGCTAGGCAATAACAATATGAGGCATCTCCGTCGCTATCACACAGTGGCAATAGTGGCCCTCGCCGCACTCTCATTATCACTGCTCTCAACGACAACAACAACAGATGCCTGGCCACTGCGAGAGGGCACTGATGCAGCAGTCCATGCCGTATCACTTCAGAAGCGCCAGATACCCGCCCCAGGTATACCAGGGAAGCCTGAAACCTCCGTGGCGGCAAAACCCACGACAGAACCACCCGTCAAACCACCTGCAACAAAAGATCCTGTAGTGCCTCCCAAAACCCAGGCTCCACCAGCCCAAACCCAAGCGCCCAAACCAACGGCCACCAACCCCGCACCCCACCCAGCAACATCAGACAAAGCACCATCCCAAACCGGTTCAGGAAACGCAAGTTCAACTCCTTCTGGTAGCAATACTGGCCCTCAACCTACAGGATCCGTCCCAGGACCCAACGATGAAGGCGTCCCAACACAAGTCTCGCAAAAAGTGCTTATCGGTATCGGAACGGTGGGAGGAATGCTTATCTTTGCGCTAGGTGGACTCGCTTTCTGCCGTCACCGTAGAAAGAAGAATCTCGCCAAAGCACTCCTTCAGCAGACAGCTCAGTTCAACAATAACAACCCTTACGCGAAGCTCTCGGAACCTGGTACACCGGCCAAGGAGAGCTTGCCAATGACGCCGACTAAACCTTTGGGATCCTTCAATGCTGTATCGGCGTACATTCCTCAGATGACGGATGAGATTGAGATTGGTGTCGGCGACAACCTTACCATCAACCAGGAATACGATGATGGATGGTGCTTTGGTACGAACAACACGAGGGGTGGTATTCGGGGAGCATTCCCAAGATATATCTTTGAGGGACACTACGGAGGAAACGACCAAGTAGGAGGAGGACAAGGAGGACCAGGGGGACCAGGAGGACCAGGAGGGCCAGGAGGACCAGGCTATTACCCGCCTGACCAGGGCTTCAAGCCTATGATGAATAAGCGCATGAGCTCCATGCCTGTAGGAGGAGGATGGAACAATGGACCACCCGGTGGCTACAACGGAGGGTATGGCAACCATCCTCCCAACTCTAACCAATATCAAGGCCAAGGTTACTTCAACCCAGGCGGTTATTAGTCACCTTGGCGATGATATGTTGCTAGTAATAATGATATTGTAATCCTGCAGGAGGCTCTATCCATCCATCCATTTGTGTTTACGTTATCGCGTTATCGAGGCTGCTCTACCTAGATTCTCAAACCGTCTCCTGGAAAATGTCCATCTTGTGCATGTTCGCGTGGATGGCATAATAGGAGCAGGGGTACTTGGGTGTTAGATGCACTGCGCACCAGCAAAACATGTAGTGTCGTTCCTGTGTCGCCTTTTTGCTCTACAATTTCTGAGCTTATTGTTCACGACTTGCGCGCGCGCTTTCATGACGCGTTCAAGGCTCTTTGGTCGCGTGGGATTTACCCGACCAGCATGCACCCCGGGGGAGGGGCGATACAGGAGACGCCTGTTGCAGGCCGTCTCTCCACAGCCAGATGCGAGCCTCTTACCACCACGCAGAAACTTTGTTGCTGTTTGTGTACCCACCCTCACACCCTCAATCAAACAACCATGCATCGTGTTCTGTCGCTGAGCCTCACTTTCCTTGGAATCAAAGCCCCGTCTCTCTTCCAACTGTTCACAGGTCATGAGCCCTTGTCGTTTTTCGTTTGCAGATCACTCTCTTGACAGACCAGACTGACAGGCGCAGCAACGAATCATCTCACTCGCCTCCACTCTTGCTCGCACACTCTCTCACATGCTCATCCACTCTTGCACACCTACAGTCTTGTCTCTGTCCTCTCTTTCTCTCTTCTTCTTCTTCTCCCACCTCTCAGCACCCTCTCTTTCTCTCTCCGCCCAATATCATTCACTGCATTGACCATTGGGCCTGCTATCATAACCAGCATTGACTATCGTCTCTTTCTCTCTCTCTCTCTCTCCTTCAACTCCCGGATATATTGCCAAGCAATCACCTATTGATGTTCCAACATCTCCGATAGACGTCCGTGAGAACTAGAGCGCTATTGGCAAACCTTTCTGCTCTCTCCCCTCGCACGCATATACATATTTCCCGTATCTGCATCACACGCCTTCGTTTCCTTGGGGAAGCAGTAGCGCGATCTGTTCACATCCAGGCCTTCCGTCATCCAAACTTGCCCAAAGCTCAGTAGCAGTGTAGCAGCAGCAAATAGCTGGGCCATCCAAAGCCATCATGCGCGACTACCCTCCCATGCCTGATCCACCTCTTAATACAGCGGCGAGGCCTATATTGGCACCCAGTGAGGGACTGTTCATGGGTCTGGCTCTCAGTGGGTCTTCCTCCTCTTCTTCTTCACCTTCCATCCACCGTCCTTCTATTCACCCGCCACCATTGCTGCCCATCAAAGAGAGCCCGTTGGCACCCAAGTTGGAGCCCAGGTTGGACCTGAGCATGCCAAACCTGCCTCAAAAAACTCGTAAAAGACACAAGGTTGCTACATCTTGTAACCGATGCCGCCAGAATAAGGTATGGCTTGTCTTGTCTGTTGATGCAATACCGGACAAGTTTTGAGAGCATCCATTTGAACACTATCTTGCTTTTGCCTTGTCAGCGTAAATGCGACAGCGGGATACCATGTTCGAACTGCCGGCGGAACAAAGCAGACTGTCTGTATACGGATGCGCAGCTATCTCGTTCAACTTGGGGGGACTCCCCACTCAGTAGGGAAAAGATCATCGGCGTTTCCACGGCCGAAATGCTTGAAATGGATTCGCAGCTAGTAAACTCTACAGAAGCTACAGTGTCGGGATCAGGTTCGCAGGCAGCTTCCAGAGGAAGTTTAAAATCTCCGGATAAGCCCTCTTCATCTATCAAGAAGGGCTCTACGTGCAGGAAAGGGTCTACAGTACCCATTTCCAACGCTCTTGCCTCTCCAGCTCACATGGCGACTTTTTCGTCCTCTTCGACAGCATCCTTCAACCCTGGACATGCGTCCATTGACCCTACTTCAGCATTCGACAGGAGGAAAGAGCAATTGGCCAGCCAGACAAGGGAGATCGCCAAGGTTATCCGGATTGCAAAACCTGGACCACAGCTGGATCTTTCGAACATCATTGCTCCGAGAAACCCCGGTCCGGCTCTTAGTGTACAACCAACGATCAAAGACCATCATAATTATCCTTTTGCAGGATTGGAGTCACCTCATTCAAATGCAACACAGAGCACCACTCCAGACCATGGGCGATTCCTGGCTTCTGTTTCAACCCATTCTCCATCCAAGATCAGTTTTCACCAAGTCACGGATACAACACAATCCCTCTCGTCCTTGCCGCAACAGGCGCAGCACGCACTCCAGATTCAACAGGCTAGACAGGGAAACCTAGGTGGACTCATTACCAGCACCACGCAGCTCCCCTTGTCATACCAGGACGGCGGAACAAATGAAGAATTTGTGAGGCTCTCGTCGTTAGTTCGCTCTCGGGGAGACTTGAGTACGGCCATACATGAACATCAAAACGGCGTTGCCATGGTATCACCGGGCGGAGAAGGTAGAATACCATTACACCAATCATCCAACCTTCAACCCTCGAGCTCAGGACTGAGCAATCCTTCTGTTCAACAGCAAAGACATGGTGGTCTATCTCAAAGTTCGGTGCTACAGGAGCAGACGTCTCATCATCAATACTTTATCCAGCACCATCATCACCAACAGCAACAACAAGAACAACAATCAGCCTCCCCTAGCCCAAATCTAGGAATCCCACCACTGCAGCAGCAGTACCCATATCCTCAACAGGCAGCACAGGATTCGGGAAAGTTGGCAGACTCAAATCATGCAATATCATCTGCCGCACCTGTTTCGTCCATTGGTGTCGCAAGCCAGTTTCCTTCGCAGGGTGGATGGGGAACACCATCGTACTCGATCCATGCGCAGAATGGCCAGGTCGGATGGAAAGAGTCAGGCATACCACACCAATCTACAGGATATTCGGACCAAAGCATTATTTCTCAGTCTGTATCGCACTCGCATCAGCAACACATATTACATACTCATGCACCAGTTGTCACAGTCGAGGCGGTTGTACCAACGCCAGTAACAACACCCTCCTTTGTGGTCGACGAACGGACAGACGCCATGAGGATGCGTAGGATAGCCAGAGACATGCTTGATTGCAAGGCTTACGACTACAGTATCATGCTTCCCCGACACATCTCGCAAGAACAAGATGAGATCTGGGTCGCTCCTCAATCCATCGCCACCTCCAACAGTCTTCAAGGGATTCCTCGTCAGCTTTTAATGCTCCCAAAAGATGCAAACTTTTTGGCTGATGTTTTCTTTGAGGTTGGATATTGTCGTTTTTTTTATATATCTTGCTTGCAAGGAAGGCTTTTGTGTTCAAGTGGCATACAGACGTACTAACTCACTGGATCTACCAGCATGCATACTTTTACTATCCCATCATCAATCGTGCAATCGTGGAACTGCATCTCATGGAGCCACACACACCTCAAGCATTGCTCCTGTTGAATATCGTTTTCATGGGTGCCTGCAAGCATTTGGGCAGGAGCACCGACATCAAGCGCGCCATACAGTTCCGAGAACGTGCTCGTGGTTCGTTTTTTTTTACACCCATGTTGAAGTCTATGCCTCATTGTCGACCTTTTAAACTAACATTGTTTGTTCTTGAATGTCAATCTATCCTAAAGAAATCCAACATTACATAGACGGAAGAGTACGAATCACCGGGATGCAGGCCACCCTGTTAGGAGCCCAAGTCATCTATGGTGTTTTTGTTCCTGTGATGGGACTTTCTGTGATTTGTGGAACCTATCGAGCCCTGCGAACCATAGATACCGTCAATGTCGATGAAAACGAGGCGATGATTGATCTGGCTGCAGAAAGCCACTCTCTAGCAGCCAATAGGGGTCTCATCCCTGAAGCCGCTTATCAGCAACGTCTATGGACCTTCTGGGGACTCTACACGCGGGAAGCCATGGGTCGACTCTACTTTGGTTGGCCACATGGAATAGACCCCATGATCGTCGATTCTGAACTCCCCAAAATCAAGGGATGCGTTGGTCTTGGTGGGACGCGAAGGAGCTTGAATGGCAATAGTGGACTGGATGCAGCAGCTACAGGAAAGCGTAGAGGACCCATCATCTCAAAGAAGCAGGCTCAACGCGAAAAAAAGTTGTTGAAAGCCGAAGCTGCAGCGAAACAGTCTGGCCGTGAGGTGTATCGAATGGCCTTATCTCCAGGCTCTGACGACGAGGATGACGACGATGAGGAGGCTGAAGATCAGGAAGACGAGAGCGATCTAGAGCAGGATAATGTTACGGTCATTGGCGCAAGTCAGAACGAGAGCGGGTTGCCAGAGAAGAACAGGCGGTTCAAGCTAAACTCAACAGTGTCAGCCGAAACCTCAGCCTCGACATCACATCCTTATGCCAAGGACCAGGCCTTCTCCTTCTCAGGACTTTCCAAACAATTGCTCGAAAGGCAGAGTCGTGGTGAAGATCTCACTCGCCGTCAAGGGGTCTCTGGATCAGGATCCTCCTATTCTGCACAGGTCAGACGTCATATGGACCGGATGGAGATGCTTCTAGATGCCGAGGAAGACATTACAGATGGAGGATCGTATGCAAGGATATTGTTTTTGGAAGAGGTCAAACTCTGGTCGATCGGTCGTCGGGTGGGTCTGTATCTACAAGGCCGCAGTACGTCTCACAGCGGGAGCCCAGCGGCGGCTGTAACTGGATCGTTCTCGCCTTATGATAAACTCGCTTCAAGCGACGCGGCTCGATGTTCGGAGAGCGCATGGCGGGATGACAAGGAGCTACAAGCGCTGCAAGCAGAATTGATCGCCTGGGATCAGGCATTACCATCCATGTTCAAGTTTCGCCAAGACTTGGAGCAGCCAGACATCAACCACAAGGTCAATGGCAGACTAAGTAAGTCGGATGGCAAAAAAAAAAAAAAGGGTTTGGAGTTCGGCTTCGATACTTGCAAAAAAAAAAGATGTCTTTAGCTGACACTGCCTTTCTCTCAACTCGACGGCATGGCTTCATTAGGTGTCCTGAGAATGTATTACTACTCCATCACGATCATGCTTCAATCCTCATATCTCCCGATTCCACAATACCTGTTATCATCCGCCCGCTCCACAGCGACCAAGTCGCCAGAGAGTATTAGTCAAGAGTACGATGGATTGTTCAGTAGAGCTGCCTCCATGACCGGATCCGAAGAGGGTGGGCCTCGCATCAAAAGTGAAGCGGAAGAGTACTTTCAAACAGGACGATCGCCTCAACCCAGCAATTCCAATGGCTATTTCAACACTCCTCATAGGATGTGCACCCAGCTGTCGAACGTTCTTTTCCACCACATTGAACTGATGATGGACTCTTATCCAAACTGGTGCTCGATCCAAATCAAAGTGAATCAGAGTCTAACAGCAGCTATCCGTGTCTCTTGCTTGAACGCGCGATTGAGCAGCAACTCAAAAGCTATTCGGGAGGAGGCCAAGGCTGGATTCAAGATGGGGTCCGAGCTGTTTAAACGTCTCGCCCTTTTACCTGAACCACTTACAGTCCGGGATTGGCCAGCAGAGGAAGATGTCCAGGTGATGTTAAATCTGGAGGAAGAGTTCAAGGAGCTGATGACCACCCAGGATGAAGAGTTGGCCCGGGAAGAAGCTCGCAGCCGAAGCCAGACAAGGGATGATATCGATCATTTGGAATTGGGGCATCATGGGGACCCTGGCGACCATCTGTTGTACACACCCGAACTTCAAGATGGAGGCCACGACGGTCTGTCCTTCGAGACCACTGTCCAGCCGCAGTATGATATCTTTGGCTTCAACACGGAGGGCTTTCAGTTTAGTTACGGTCTCAACTAGCAATAAAACGACAACTGTCTTGCAACTCGAATGATAACGTTGACCCTGTCGGATGGTATGAGGAACGTGGAATGTTCGCCGAATGGCCTCGAGTGTCTGAAGGATGAAGGGGAGACTGAGAAAGAGAAAGAAAAAAAAAAGACCTTGTAGACATTATTGGTTGTCCACACTTTGAAGATTTTTTCAAAATGGTTTGATCATTTTTGATCGTATCCCGGCACATCCGCGAAAAGTATCAACGACCAGCCAAGCATTCTGCGAGGACACGCTGCCTTTGAACGCCATATGCAAAGCACTGTTAGGAAATGAGACTGACGTGAACGTATTTTTACGATGAGCATTGCTTGGTTTGTAGGGTGTACACCAATTGATGATGAACAATGATTGGCAGTTCCTGGTACCCTGTTCTCTTCCTGACACGAAGAGTGCTTGCCACACCAACAGTTCCATTGATTTGAATCATAACATGGCGTAGCGTTCTGAAGTTGACTTTGAGAGTGAGGAGACGTTTTTCTTCTTCTTCTTTTTCTTTGTGTCGTTGAATGGAGGAGTGGTGTCAGTCCGGGTTTTATTGCGAGATAAAATACAGAATGCAACACTCGGGCAGCTGTACTTTCGATAGCTTAGAAAGTAAGGGCCTGACCTATATATCCATCAGAAAAGATCAAGGATGAATGGTTAGAATCATACAAACTCTTGTGGTCGTCGAGAGCAAAAAGTGGAAGCGAGACTTGTGCTTTGTGCAAAAAGAAACATACCCTTCTGCTTCTTGTCACCACCAAGCTCAAAGTGCTTGCAACGCTTCAAGGCCATCTGGTGCTTGTACTTGCAGACCTGGCACTCCATACGAAGGACGACCTTCTTGGTAGTCTTGGCCTTCTTGTGGAAGACGGGCTTGGTCTGACCACCATAACCGGATTGCTTTCGGTCGTAACGACGCTTTCCTATGGGTTTGTTTGAAAATTGATGTTGACCCCGATTGCACAAGGAAGACTCCTCCCCATGGTCAGCTCCAATCCGTTGGTTGTAACACTATTCCCATCTCAGCCTGCTGTTTCCTGAACGCGACAGAAAAGGTCCAATTACCCTGAGCGAAGAGCGAAGCCTTGCCGGTCTTGTATTGCGAGACCTTGTGGGCAGTGTGCTTCTTGCAGGTCTTGCCCTTGCAGTAGGTGTTTCTGGTCTTGGGGACGTTAACCTATCGAGAGATATGTATAACGACCGTTTTAGACACGAGTCCGTTCATGACGATCCGCAGTGAGTGTGTTCCTTCGAGCTAGAGTGCTGACAGATCCTGCTGTGTTCTTCCTGGTGGTTGTTTGCGAGCAGTTGCGAGTTTTCCATCGCTCTCCCTCCTGTGTTGTCCACGACTGAATCGATCGATCGCACAACCGTCGGATCTCTCTCTCCCCCGCTCTCACTCTCTCCCTTTCGATCGTGTTACATCGCCCAAACTCCCAGATCGCCGCCTCGATACAGTCCTCGTGCGTCCTCCACGTGCCCATTGTCCAAAGGGTTCTCTGGAGAATCGTAGCTATGCTCGTTGTCCTTGCTACACTAGATTCCCTTCTCCTGAACGACTGATGTTGGCTGTTGAGAATGAGGATGAAGAAGCCGAGTCGCTCACAAGAACAGAATCCTGGACAGTGCTCAGAGGACGATGGGTTCGTAGCATCGTCCGATCGGCGTTGAATCAGTTTCCGAGCTGAAGGATCCCGATCAACGATCCAAGATCCCTGATATTCATTAAGCCCGAGTGAGGTTGCTGTGGATGAACATCCTGCACTGGGAGAGAGAGGCGGGTCGTTGTCGCGATCGATCGATGGATGTCATTGTCCTTTTCCCCCTCGCACCACATCCATGGATGGATGGTATCCAATCCCGCTTTTGTAGTACCATCTTAAGAAGAGTGAACGATAGAGAAGGACCACTCAAATCTGCCCATCGCTCACATTTTGGCCAGCTCGCCACCCTTAATTACAACTCGACGCGTGCGAAATGAGACTCGCACACTCTTCCCGTGGCCAGTTCCCGAGTTTGCCTTCCCCCGCCCCACACACTCTGGCCGCTTGGAGCATTCCTCACCAACACAACCAAGTAGCGGCTCCGGCTGATACCTTCTTTGGGTCGAACACGGAGGGGGTCTTTGATCCTATCATCGAGATTCATGTTGAGCGAGGCAAACTTACTTAGCCCGCCACTTTGATTTGGTCAGGAACGTTCTGCGCTCTCTCGCATCAATATGCTCAATCTCCATCTCTCTCTCCCTCACCACAAATATGCCGCTTATCCCTTGCCAGCTTCAAATAGAGTTAGAGTAAGCTGTGTTCAGCATGGTTCAGGACAACTGTCGCCGCAGCACGAAGGACGCATAAGGAGAAAATCTTACGCCCCTCGTCTCGGAAAGGAC
>Ga0247824_10000941_pt1 | contig 15449 bp, 1 predicted proteins | sample 13C_PalmiticAcid_FD_194412 | JGI IMG/M metagenome (GOLD analysis project Ga0247824, IMG submission 194412) | Soil microbial communities from agricultural site in Penn Yan, New York, United States - 13C_PalmiticAcid_Day48 | ecosystem: Environmental > Terrestrial > Soil > Agricultural land... | reverse complement strand
GGACAGGAGGAAAGGCCCTTGAGCCCCTCGACTTGGTGTCGTTCCAGGATGCAGACCTCCCCGCCGTCCTCCTCGCGCTGTGGAGGCTCAACAACTTTGACAAACGGACTTTCTCGCCCCTCTCAAAACCCTCCCAGCTCCAGTCCCTCTTTTCCAGCCAGGACCCGACAGTTGGACTCCTCGCCATCAGGATATTCTGCCAGCTCCATGACGCCTCAGACCAGAAGCTCGAGGCCCTCGTGGCCAAGCACATCCCCAAGGACACCAGTCTCGTGGCCGAGTTGGACGGGAGGAGGGCGGATTATGCGTTTCTGAGCCTGTACGAGGCCGCAAGGAGTGAGGAGATTCGGCGTCTTCGCGGTAGTCTTCAGCCAGCCGGGCATGTCGCGTCTGAGGCTCCCGAGTCCGCCCAGACACGCGCCCCAATCCAAAATCTAACTCCTCTTGTTGTCAAGTATGGCAGGACAGTCCTCCAACGGCCCCTGGGCCCTGTGAATACTCCCACCACCCTAGCCCTCACATCAACCACCGTCGAGAACCTTGAGAATCTCGCCACTCTTCTCCAGCAGCCGGGCCCGATCCTGCTCCACGGGCTGTCCGGCGCCGGCAAGACGTCGCTTGTTCACGAAATCGCGAGGGAGTTGGGCAAGCAGTCCGAGATGGTCACCTTGCACCTCAACGAACAGACCGACGCAAAGATGCTGCTCGGCCTGTACACGACAGACTCGAAGCCCGGCTCCTTCCAGTGGCGCCCGGGTGTTTTGACGACGGCGGTGAAGGAGGGGAGATGGGTCTTGATCGAGGATCTCGACCGCGCTCCCACCGAGGTCATGAGCACCCTCCTGCCGCTCATCGAGCGTGGGGAGCTTCTGATTCCCGGCCGCGGCGAGAGGATCCAGGCATCCGCCGGCTTCAGGATGTTTGCTACCGTCCGGACACTCCTCGGCATGAATGACCGCGAGAATCTGCCCAACCTGGTCGGCCTGCGCCTGTGGAATCTCCTGCACGTCAACGCCCTGCCGCGCGACGACCTGAAGGAGGTCATCGTGGGCCGCTACCCCTTGCTCCACAAGTACACCCCCGGCGTGCTGGCCGTGTTCGACCAGCTCATCGCCTGCACCAGCGGATCGAGTCGCCTCTCCCTCGGCCGCACAGCCCTCGACCGCCCCATCGGCACCCGAGACCTCCTGAAATGGTGCAGCAGACTCGACGACATCCTACGCACCGCCGGCTGCAAGACTGGCGACGAGCCCATCACCGACACGACCAGAGACCGGATGTTCCTTGAGGCCGCCGACTGTTTCGTCAGCTGCATGCATGAGCCTGTCTCTCGCAACATCCTGATCACCGCCATTGCCAAGGAGATGCATCTGTCGTCCGAGAGGGTCCAGCACTACCTGACCAGCTACATTCCAGAGATGGAGGACAGCGAGACGAGGCTCACCGTCGGGCGGGCCTCGTTCATCAAGCCGAGACGGACGAGCAGAGTCAGCAAATCAAAGAGGCCGTTCGCCACCACCGTCCATGCCAAGAGGCTGCTCGAGCAGATCTCTGTCGCCGTCAAGCACCGCGAGCCCCTGTTGCTGGTTGGCGAGACGGGTATCGGCAAGACCACTGTCGTCCAACAGCTGGCGCAGTCTTTGGGACATCAGCTGGTCGCTGTGAACTTGTCACAGCAGAGTGAGGCTGGTGACCTTCTGGGCGGATTCAAGCCTGTCAGCTCGCAGAGCCTGGCCATGCCCCTGAAGGAGGAGTTTGAGGATCTCCTCGAGAAGACGGGCGTCTCGGCTGAGAAGAACAGAGACTACATGGAGCGCATCTCCAAGCGGTTTGCCAAGGGCCGGTGGAAGGAGGTCTCCAAGGAGTGGCGGAAGGCGCCCAAGATGTTTGAGGCCATCTTGGCCAAGGTTGAGAGCGGCCAGGCTCGCACCGAGGGCGCTGATGGCCAGCCCGCGAAGCGCCGAAAGACCGAGTCAAGCAAGGCGCAGCGCTTACTCGACCTCAAGCCCCGCTGGGAGTTGTTCTCCCAGAGTCTCGATCAGTTCGACAGGCAGATTGCGAGCGGTTCTGCTGGCTTCGCCTTTGCCTTTGTCGAGGGCAAGATTGTCAAGGCGGCCAGGAACGGAGATTGGGTCCTTCTCGACGAGATCAACCTCGCCTCGCCCGACACACTGGAGAGCATCGCCGGGCTGTTCCAGACAACCCCGTCCATCCTTCTCTCCGAGACGGGAGAGATCGAGAGGATCCAGGCTCACCCCAACTTCCGCGTGTTTGGCGCCATGAATCCGGCCACCGACGTCGGCAAGCGTGATCTCCCGCTTGGCCTGCGCTCCCGGTTCACTGAGATCTACGTCGGCAGCCCGGACCGGGACAAGAAAGACCTCCTTACCATCATCAAGACGTACCTGAAGGGCAACAACGCGAACATTGATCGGCTGGCCGACGATGTCGCCGATCTCTACCTCGAGATCAAGAAGCGAGCAGAGCTGAAGATGCTTGTGGACCAGGCCAACGAGGTGCCGCACTTCAGCTTGCGTACCCTGACCCGCGTCTTGACCTATGCCAACGACGTCGCCCCTTTCTACGGCCTCGACCGCGCCCTCTACGAAGGCTTTTGCATGTGTTTTACCACACTGCTCAGCGAGGAGTCGGAGCGGACCGTCATGCCCATGATCCACCAGCACCTCTTGAAGCGGTCCAACATCCTCACCCAGCCCCCCAAGAAACCCACTGACGGGAAGAACTACGTCTCGTTCAAGAACACAAACAAGGATCACCAGTACTGGCTGCTCCAAGGAAACGAGCAGCCAAAGGAGCGAGACGACTACATCATCACCCCCTACGTTGAGCGGAATCTCCTGAACCTGGTCCGCGCGACCTCTACCCGCAGATACCCCATCTTGATTCAGGGCCCGACGTCGGCCGGCAAGACCAGCATGATCGAGTACCTGGCCAACTACACCGGAAACAAGTTTGTGCGAATCAACAACCACGAGCACACCGACCTCCAAGAGTACCTCGGTACGTATGTGTCTGACTCCGAGGGGAAACTCAAGTTCCAGGAAGGTGTCCTCGTCCAGGCCATGCGGGAAGGGTCATGGATCGTGCTGGACGAGCTGAACTTGGCGCCCACCGATGTCTTGGAGGCACTCAACCGCCTGCTGGACGACAACCGAGAGCTCCTGATTCCCGAGACGCAAGAGATCGTGCGTCCAGCCGAAAATTTCTGCCTTTTTGCTACCCAGAACCCCCCCGGTCTGTACGGAGGCAGAAAGGTCCTGTCTCGGGCGTTCCGCAACCGCTTCCTCGAGCTTCATTTCGACGACATCCCCGAGAGCGAGCTCGAGACGATCCTCCAGAAGCGCAGCCGCAACACCGCGCCATCCGACTGCCGCCGCATTGTCGCCGTCTACAAGCAGCTCACCCGCCTCCGCCAGGAGAGCCGCGTCTTTGAGCAGAAGAACAGCTTCGCCACGCTGAGAGATCTCTTTCGCTGGGCGTTGAGGGCAGCCGAGACTCGGCAGGAGATTGCCGAGCACGGCTTCATGCTGCTTGCGGAGAGGGTGCGCAAGCCGGAGGAGCGCGACGAGGTCAAGAAGGTCATTGAGGAGGTCTTTAAGGTCACCATCGACCCCGGCCGCCTCTACGACTTGGAGACCGCCCCCGAGCTGAGCAACGTCCGCGCGAGGAACAGCCAGGGCGTCATCTGGACGAGGGCGATGCGCCGGCTGTATGTACTGGTCAAGCGCGCCATCAGTAATAATGAGCCGGTGTTGCTGGTGGGTGAGACGGGCTGCGGCAAGACCACCGTCTGTCAGCTTCTGGCTGAGTTTGAGAAGAGGGAACTGCACATCGTCAATGCGCACCAAAACACCGAGACGGGAGATCTCATTGGTTCTCAGCGGCCGGTGAGGAACCGTGGTGCCATCATCGATGCTCTGTTTCGGGATCTCGAAGAGGCTGCGAGGATATTGGGGAGGGACAGGGACTCCCTCGAGGCTTTGCAAGAGTGGTACCGTTCCCTGGCACCTGGAGAGTCCGCCAAGCTACCAGAGAGCCTGAGGTCCAAGATCCAAGCCGGCGCCACGCGGAGCAAGGCACTCTTCGAGTGGAGTGACGGCAGCCTGGTCCATGCCATGAAAGAGGGTAGCTACTTCCTGCTCGACGAGATTTCCCTCGCCGACGACTCAGTCCTTGAACGCCTCAACTCGGTTCTTGAACCCCACCGCAGCCTCCTCCTCGCGGAGAAAGGTATCAGCGACTCCTTCGTCCAAGCCACCGACGGCTTCCAGTTCTTCGCCACCATGAACCCCGGCGGCGACTTTGGCAAGAAGGAGCTCTCTCCCGCGCTGCGAAACCGCTTCACCGAAGTCTGGGTGCCCGCCTTCTCCGAAGTCGACGACGTCCATGACATCGTCACTTCCAAGCTCGACAGCAAGTTCACCAAGCGCAGCGGCGCCAAAAAGCACGCCAAGCCCATCTCGCGCATCATCGTCGAGTTCGCCTCCTGGTTCGGCGCGACCTTCCGCCCCTCCTCCGCCACGGCCTTCTCCGTCCGCGACATCCTCGCCTGGGTCGAGTTCATGAACACCTCCTCCTTCCCCTCCGCCGAGCTTGCCCTCCTCCACGGCGCGGCAATGGTCTTCATCGACACTATTGGCGCCAACCCCTCCGCTCTTGTTGCCGTCGACCCCCGCGAGATGGCCTCCCAGCGCGAGCTGTGCCTCGACCAACTGAGCGCGCTGTGCGGCGTCGACCTGAAGGGCCATTACTTCCAGGAGCCGCAGGTGACCATCGACGAGCGGTTGCTCACGATTGGGGATTTCTCCGTCGACCGGTCCATGGCAGGCGGGAGCATCGACGCGGGGCACGAGTTCAGCGTGCCGACGACCAAGATGAACGCGATGCGCGTCATCAGGGCGCTCCAGGGGACCAAGCCGATCCTGTTGGAGGGTAACCCGGGCGTGGGCAAGACGACGCTGGTGACGGCGCTGGCGCGCGCGTGTGGGCGGCCGCTGACGCGGATCAACCTCTCGGATCAGACGGATTTGATGGATCTGTTTGGCACGGATGTGCCGGTGGAGGGCGCAGAGGCGGGGAATTTTGTGTGGCAGAATGCGCCGTTTTTGGAGGCGATGCAGAAGGGGGAGTGGGTGCTGCTTGATGTGAGTCTGCCCCTGAATGACTGGTTGGTTTGTGGAGGTGAGGCTGACTGGGATTGAAACAGGAAATGAACCTCGCGTCGCAGACTGTGCTGGAAGGTCTGAATGCCTGCCTGGACCATCGTGGCGAGGTGTACATTGCGGAATTGGACCAGGTGTTCAAGCGGAACCCCAACTTCAAGCTGTTCGCGGCGCAGAACCCTCACCACCAGGGCGGCGGCCGCAAGGGCTTGCCCAGCTCGTTCGTCAACCGGTTTATTGTGGTGTACTCGGACGTCTTCACGAAGCAGGATCTGCTGCATATCACCGCCAAGAAGTTTGACAGCATCGGAGGGGAAACTCAGCAGCAGCTTATTGAGTTCATGTCGAGGTTGGACGATGAGGTCGTCAGCCGCAGGTCGTTTGGGGCTCTGGGCGCGCCCTGGGAGTTTAACTTGCGAGACACCCTCCGCTGGGGTGATCTCCTGACCTCGCAGAGCGGGCTCCTGGCTGGTCGCAAGCCAGACGACTACTTGGACGTCATCATCCGGCAGCGTTTCAGAGCAGACCGCGACCGGAAGGAAGTAAACAAGCTCTTCGCCGAGATCTTTGGCCGCATGCCCGAGGAGCATGGGCTCTACCACGACATCAACCCCTATCTTGGGCAGGCCGGGCTGGCGACACTCAAGCGGAACCCCCTCTCCCAGCCCACCCCGTTTCCCGCGATTGATCCGGTGCCGAGGCTTAAGGAGATCGAGTCGATCATGATCTCGATCGAGCAGGACCTGCCGTGCATCCTTGTCGGGCCGTCCGGCAGCGGCAAGTCCGCGCTGCTAGCGCACGTTGCCGCGCTGGCGGGCAAGTCGCTCGTTATCTTCCCCCTGAATGCCGACGTCGACGCCATGGACCTCATCGGAGGGTTCGAGCAGGCCGATCCCCACCGCGACGTGCAAGCTTGCCTGGCGAAACTCCAGCGGGTGCTTCAAGACCAGATCCTCCGCGCTCTGCCCAACCCCGTCCCCGACACCGCGGTCGACCTGATGGCTGCTCTCAACTCTCTCACCGGCGACGTGCACCAGTACGAGGGCATCCTGCCAACAATCGAAGCCCTCCAGGCCGATCCCTCCATCCCATCCGACCTCGCCGCCCTCCTCGCCACCGCCTCAGAAGCCCTGCGCAAGCCCCTCACCCTCGAGAACCCCCGGTTCGAGTGGCTCGACGGCGTCATCGTGCGCGCCGTCGAGACGGGCGCCTGGCTGGTCCTGGACAATGCCAACCTGTGCAGCGCGTCGGTGCTCGACAGGCTCAACTCGCTGCTTGAGCGGCCGAATGGCATCTTGAGTATCAATGAACACAGTGGCCCGGGCGGTGAGCCGAGAATCATCAAGCCGCATGCGGATTTCAGGATCTTTTTGACGGTTGATCCGCGGTATGGCGAGCTCTCACGCGCCATGCGGAATCGGTCGGTGGAGATTTATTTGGAGGCGCTGCCCGCGGGGACGGTGGGCGTGGAGAGGATCGCGCCGGTGGAGGGGGGGTTGCAGAGGTTTCATACCGCGTCGGAGATACTGGGGAAGCAGGCGGAGGAGGGCCAGTTGGCCGAGCTGGCTTTTGATGTCCTGTCGCTCGGGGACAGCAACCGCCTTGAGACGTACGCCCAAGCCGCGCGCGAGGGGCTGGCGGGTTCCTCGCCGTCTCTCGTACGATCGCCCGCGGCGGTTCAGCAGCTCGGCCAGCTGCTGGCGTACATCCAGTCTGAAGACGCCGGGCCCCTGAGGCAGTCGCTCGCCAACCTGTACGATGCTGCGCCAGACAAGATGCTGATGCCGCTGCACCCACTGCTCAACTCGCCCATGATCCAGGTGCTGGAGCAGGGCCGCGAGGGGCTGGCGCACTGGCTCGCCAGCTGCTACGAGTTCTACCTCGCTATCCAGACCTTGGAGAAGGCGATGGAGGCCCAGCTCTCCAGGGTCAACGTCAGCAAACCGTCGTCGATGAATCGTCTGCAGCGATCGTGGGCTGCCGACAAGGTCGCGTCACTGTCGAAGGACTCGACGGTTCATGCTGTGCGGTTTTTGGTGTCGGTGCTGAGAGAGGTTAAGGGGTTCCTTTGTGAGAGGTCCGGCGAGCCGGGGGTTTGGAAGCAGCGTCGAGCTGCGCTGAGAAGGATGTTGTTGTTCTGGAAGAGGACGTTTGAGGCGCTTGTCTCGGTCTCGTTCGAGGAGGCACGCTTCCAGGCACACCTCACCCACGGCTCGAGTCTCCTGCAACAGAGCATGTCTGCGCTCCAGCAGGCGGACGACCACAAACTGCTTTCGGCCCTGTCCGGATTCCTCGACCGTGACTTCGTCGTCGGCTTCAAACTCACCACCGGCCTCAGCATGGAACTCCTCTGGCACCGGCTCCGGCCCGCCCCGATTCCCGACCTCCAAACACTCGAGCAAGTCCTCGAACTCGAGCGCCTCGCAGACCGCTTCGACTCGCTGCGCTGGCGTGTCGACGCCAACATCGCCACCCTCCGCACAATCCAGGACGCGATGGCGCGCGTGTACGCCCTCATCCGCTCCGGCGCCAGCGACGCCACCAGCCTCGTCACAGACCTCCATTCGGAAATCACCACTCTGGAATCCAAAATGAGCGAGCACGCCACCACCCACCGCCCCTTCTTCGCCGCCAGCTTCGAAGGCCTCCGCCAGGCGCTGGTCCTCCACCACGCCGACCGGCCCTCTCCACCACCTGGTTCCTCAGACGTCGATGTCCTCGCCAGCATCCCCACCCCCAGCCTGATGCGGTTACAATGCCTCCGCAAAACGGGCCTGCACGCGGTGGACTACCTCCTTGCGCAGGAGGCCGCCGGCGGCGCGGTCCACCCGTGGGAGGGCGCACTGGCTAAGACCCTGCTGCTCAGGTACGAGGCGGCCGCCTCGGCCAGTCTGGACGAGCTCCGCTCGCTGGAGGTGGAGATGCCGATTATGGGGCGGGCGCTGGCGGGCGCGTCGGAGGCGCTCGCGGCGAACCCGCTGGGGAAGGTCGAGGGGTTGTTGTTGAGGTTGATCGGGGATGTCTTGGATGTTCATGATGGGGGGTGTGCGGCGAGGGTCAGGGGTGTGTTTGAGGAGTTGGTGGGGAAGGGGAATGTGCAGGTTGGGGAGCTTGGGGCGTGGTTGGAGCAGGGGCAGCTGTTTGGGGGGCTGCAGATGCCGGAGCCGCTTGCCTCGGTGTTTGAGAGGCGCTTTGCAGGCGCGCTGCTCGCGCTGGTGGCCTCGGCCAAGGGGTTCCAGCCGCGCTCAGCGTCGACGTCGGTCGCGTGGGTGCGGTTTGCCCTCGGTTGCATCGAGCTGTTCGTACCGGACAAGATCTTCGACCCGCACCACCGCGCGCAGGTCGAGGCGGAGGAGCACCAGGAGCTGTTCGCGGGCTTGCAGAAGGAGATTGCTGCGCTGGAAGCGTTCGAGCTGGCGTTCACCGGCCAGCGGGACAGCCCCCGCGCGCAGCTCCGCCTCGAAGAGGCTCAGGGGCTGGGCGCACCCCCCGAAGTGCAGCAGATCTATCGCCCCGGCGGCGGGGAACTCCGCAGCCTGCAGGGCGAGTTCAACAATGTGCTCAACTCGCTGGTTGGGAACGATGTGGCGGCTACACATCTGCGCTCGGTGGTCTCGTCAGAGGCGGAGGCGGCCGAGGAGGCGGCGCTTGTGGAGCAGAACGTCACGCTTCTCATCGCCCGCTTGACGACGCGCTACGGCGCCTACCAGGACCTGACGATGCCGCTTGTCAGCTTCCTCCGGTGTTTGAGGATGGGCTTGTCGCTTGGTCGGGGCGTTGGGGCTGGGAAGCCGGCTGAGGAGGGCGACTCGCTCGCGCTGCTTGGTGTTGCGCCGTTTTTGAACGGGACAGTGTTCAAGGCGGAGACGGCGGCGCTGCCGGTTCGGTCGCTCGAGTTCCTCGCGTTTGTTCAGACTGTTACCGCGGTGGAGGGTCTGGATAAGCTGCCGGTTTCGCTGCGGCAGGCTGTGCATGAGTCGCTGGCTGGTTTCCATGAGGAGTGGAGCAGGAAGCTGGAGGCGGACCGCAAGATCGAGGAGGCCAACACCAGCCTGTTCCGGTTCAAGGGTAGCCTGGAGGATCAAGAGGAGTATGATCAGGAAGAGTTTGATCAGCTCTTTCCCGACTTCACACCGAGTGAGGACGGGGCCCCGAAGAGCAAGAAGCCCCGCCGTGGCGGCCGCGAGCTCTCTGTCATGCTCGCCGAGGCGCATGAGAAGATCTTCCTGTCCACCCAGGAGCCTCAGCAGAGCATCAAGGGGCTGTGCACTCAGGTCGCCCGCCGCGTCGCCCGTGAGAAACGCGACAGCACTATCGCGGAACCCGAGCTCGACAACATGCTCCTCCCCGCGACGGTCCTGGTCTTCGAGGAGCAGGTCAAGGCCTTCAGCGCGAGCGTGGACGGGTCGAACTACAACTTCTACACCGACGCCAACCTCGCCGAGGTCCGCAAGCTGCTTGGTCTTGTCAACTCGATCAAGCAGCGCTTCCTGGAGCTGCAGGGCATCGACGAGATCGGCCACCACCAGACCCTGGCCGATGTCATCGCGGCATGCGACAAGGTGCTGGAGATGGCGATCGATGACCCGCTGGCTAAGCTCATCACCGCCATTGAGTATCTCCACGCTCATGTCTACGAATGGCATGAGGGCGGCTGGGCTACCAAGGCGCACAAGGCGACGGTGTTGTATGAAAAGCTCAGGGACACCATCTGTGATTGGCGCCGGCTGGAGCTGTCGAGCTGGTCGCGGCTGCTGGACGCTGAGGTGAAGAAGAACTACGACGATGCCAAGTCCTGGTGGTTCATCGCATACGGCTCCGTCATTCTTGAGCCGTGCTCGATTCTGCAGCAGGGTCTGGATCTCAAGCACCATGCCGTCCAGCTGTTGAGTACGCTGGAGTCGTATTTTACCGGCTCGAGCGTCGGGCAGTTTGCCGCCCGTCTCGACCTCCTCAAGCAGCTCAAGAACCAGCTGGATCTGCTGGTCCTGGACGAGCCCGCTCTCAGCTTGATCCGCGATGCCGTGCAGAACTTCATTGCCTTCTACAGCCGGTTTGAGGGCAAAGTTGGCGAGACGATCAAGGCTGGCCGGGCGCCCCTGGACAGGAGTATGAAGGACGTCCTGCTGATGGCGAAGTGGAGGGACAAGAACATCGATGCCCTGAGAGAGAGCGCGCGCAAGTCGCACCAGAAGCTGTTCCGGCTGGTGCGCAAGTTCCGCGCCGTGCTGGACCAGCCCGTCAAGGTCATCACTGATCAGGGTGTGCCTGAGGAGCAGCACAACACTGCGGTGTCAGAAACTGGCGCGAAGCTTCTCGAAGCCCAGGCTCAGGCCGACCCGCAGGCCCTCGCCCTCTGCCAGCAAACCCTCCCCAACATCGCCAACCACCCGCACTGGGCGCGGATGTCCAACCTCCCTGCCGTCCTCAAGGCCATGTCCAAGCACGGCTCACTCCCGGCCGCCGCTGTCGACGCCGCAGATACCCTGGACAGCTACATCACTGACCTCGTCTCCTCCATCGCGTCCCTCAAAAAGGAGACCCCCGGCACGCTGACCGACGAGAACAAGGAGCTCGTCCGCCACCTCAAGACCCGCAAGGTCACCCTCTATAGCGACACCCTCAAGACCCTCCGCGCCATGGGCTTCAGCCGCAACCTCGGCACCAACCTCCTCGAGCGGCAAGCCTCGACCGCCATCGTCCTGGTCGGCTCGGGGGTCGTGCAAGACCTTGATGCTGCCGTCTTGGGTGCCAGCGAGTACTTCTACCACAAGACGCTTGACCTGGCGCCGCGGGTCCGCCACGCCACGCTGGACCACTCGGAGGATCTGAACCGTGAGGTTGTCCACCGCAGTGTGGGGTACCTTGAGAGCGTGCTGCATGTCATGTTCCGCCAGCGGCAGTTCCTGGCCCGCGCAGCTGGTGAGGGCCGCGCTCTGCATGCTGCCGTGGAGACGGTCGGGGATCTCTCCAAGGGCGGTGATGAGGGCTTCGTGCCGCAGGGCCGGGCATCGAACTATGCGCAGGTGGTTCGGTGGTTGGTGCAGATTATCAAGCTTGGGCTTCATTTTGTTGAGGTCCACGGCAGGCTTGGGGGGGTGGACAACGGTGCTGTCCGCACCAGGCTTGAGAGCTGGGTCGAGACGTTTACGAAGTTGGACGCTGCTCATGAGCGCTTACCACGCCTTCCGGATGGGTTCAGCTCGTCAGCGGGTGAGAAGCTCCAGGACGAGATGGAGAGGGAGTTGGCTGCACTTCGCGTCTCCCTTGAGGAGATGGCGCAAGAACGTCCTGATCTGGCGTTCGTGGTGCGACAAGTACAGCTGTGGACCAGCGTCCAGGCGACCGAGGTTGTCAACGGCGTCTCTGGCGACGACATCAACGGCTTTGCCACGGCAGCGTTGACCCTCTCGAGCAAGATCCTCGTCGCGCTCCAGAACTTCCAGAAGGCCACCATCTCGCTGCCCCCAACCACAGAAGACGCCGGCTGGTTCCTCAGCTACAGCGACCGCCTCCAAACGTCCATTGACACCCTCCGCATGGCCAAGCTCACCTCCGAAATCGCCTCCCTCACGCACCAACTGCAATCCCTACCCGCTTCCCACTCATCCACAGCCTCCGCCCTCCTCCGCCTCATCCACCCAGTCCTCTCCCAATACTCCGCCATCTGCACCCGCAACCTCACCGAGCACGCGGCGCTGCACCGCGCCACCTGCCGGCTGGGCTACCACCTCGCCTCGTCGTTCGTGCAGATCTCGTCGCAGGGTTTCTGCACGCCGCAGGAGAAGAGCGACGAGAAGGGCGAGTCGGGCAACGTCGAGAGCGGCACGGGGCTCGGCGACGGCGAGGGCGCCGAGGACATCAGCAAGGACATCAAGCCGGACGAGGACCTGTCGGAGCTCGCGCAGGACCCGAATAATAAGGCGCAGGGGGAGATTGAGGAGAATGAGGATGCCGTGGATATGGGGGATGATGAGATGGAGGGGGAGTTGGGGAGTGTTGGGGAGAAGGAAGAGGAGGAGGATGATAAGAAGAAGGATGGGGATGAGGATGAGGAAGGGGAGGATGACATTGAGGAACAGGCTGGTGACGTGGATGACTTGGACCCGACCGCGGTGGATGAGAAGATGTGGGACGGAAGTGGCGAGGATGATGCCGAGAAGGGTCAGAAGGGTGATCAGGAGAAGGGGAAGAAGGACGAGGACCAGAGCGCGGCGGCTGAGGCGGACGCGCAGAAGAAGAAGGGCGAGGAACATGACGAGGGGAATGCCCCGCCGGATGAGGTCGGGGAGGAGCAGGGGGATGAGGACGCCGAGATGGAAGCAGGACAGGAGGAAGAGGGCGCCCCGCAGGAGGAGCTGAACCGGCAGGATCAGAACGTTCAGGAGAATGAGACGCTGGCGCTGCCGGAGGATATGGATATTGAGATTGATGATGGGGAGGGCGAGAGCGGGGAGGAGGATGACTTGGATGCGTTGTCGGATGCGGAGAAACCTGAGGAGAAGGATGTTGATGTGGCGGATGATGGGTCGGTGAGCGGGGATGAGGAGGAGAAGGGCGAGGAGGAGCATCAAAAGGACGAGGATATTGCGGAAGACGAGGCTGAAGAGGAGCAGGAGATTGACGCTGCTGGTGATAAGGAGGAGGAGATGGACGTGGATGCGGAAGAGCAAGGAGAGGAGGGCCAGGATGAGAAGGACGAGAAGAAGCCACCGCTGCCTGACGACGGAACCGGTGCGAACCAGGACGATGTCGCGCCCAGCGATGTTCAGAACGGCGGAGGCCAGGCGGAAGACTCCAACATGCAGGATGACGGGTCGGATAACAAGGCCGCTCAGAGGGAGCAGGGTGCGCTTGGCAAGCAATCGGCTGAGGAGGACAAGGCCCCCGGCCAGCAAGGCGCGCTCTCAAGCATGGATCAGGAGCAGGGACCCTCTGACCAGCTTGAAGACGCCGACTCGAGAGACGCACAGCCGTTCAAGAAGCTTGGTGATGCCCTGGAGCGGTGGTACCAGAACCAGCGCGAGATCCAGGCGGCCTCAGAGAGCCAAGACAAGACAGAGAAGTCCGCTGAGGACATGGCTCGCGCCGAGTTCCAGCATCTCCAGGATGAGACCGCCGAGGCCGATACTCAAGCCCTGGGGACTGCCACCAACGAAGAGGCCCGGCCGATGGACGACGCAATGGCGGTTGACACCGAGATGGACGAGGGCAACAACCAGATTCTGCCTGAGGAAGAGCAAGAGGACGAGGGTGGCGATGTGGAGATGGAGGATGCGGAGCCGGCCGAGGCCGACGATGCTGCCAACAACAAGGATCGCGAGGACGGCCGGTCTGGCGTTGCTACGCACAAGGGTGCATATGAGACGGATGACAAGGACCAAGCCACCCGGACGGAGACCGGCGAGGATGCCGACGACGAACAGATCCAGGAAACTTCCTCTCAACTCCTGGCCACGCACCTCACCGAGGATAACGAGCGGCCGCTCCGCGACTACAACGAAGCGCTCGACATGTGGTCGACCTTCCAAACCAAGACCCAAGCCCTCTCGCAATCCCTCTCCTCCCAGCTCCGGCTCATCCTCACGCCCACGCAGTCCACCAAGCTCTCGGGCTCCTTCCGCACCGGCAAGCGTCTCAACATCAAAAAGATCATCCCCTACATCGCCTCGAGCTACAAGCGCGACAAGATCTGGATGCGCCGCGCCATCCCCTCCAAGCGCGCCTACCAGATCCTCCTCTGCGTCGACGACAGCTCCTCCATGTCGGACGGCAACCGCTCCTCCTCGGGCCGCCTCGCCCTGGAATCCCTGGTCATGGTCGCCCGCGCCCTGACCGTCCTTGAGGCCGGCCAGATCGGCGTCCTCGGCTTCGGCACCGACGTCTTCGACGCGCACGCGCTGACCGACCCGCCCTTCACCTCCGCCGACGCCGGCGCACGCGTGCTGCAGAAGTTCTCGTTCGGCCAGGAGGGCACCGACATGATCCGCCTGCTGCGCGCGACCATCGACCGATTCCGTGAGGCGCGCCTCACGCAGGCGGCTGCGCCCGGCGGGGAGGACCTCTGGCAGCTGGCCCTGATCCTGTCGGACGGGCTCGTCCAGAGCCGCGACCACGCGCGCTTGCGGCCGCTGCTGCGCGAGGCGATGGAGCAGAGGGTGATGGTGGTGTTTATCGTCATGGATGATGTCCGCGGCGGTGGTGGGGAGGGCGGTGGTGATGGCAAGGGGGCCAAGCAGCACAAGAACAGCGTGCTCGAACTCAAGGAGGCGCGCTTCGGCCCCAATGGTGTGCCCGTCATCCACCGGTATCTGGACTCGTTCCCGTTCCCGTACTATCTGATTGTGCATCACCTGGAGGACTTGCCGGGGGCGCTGGCGGCGCTGTTGAGGACGTGGTTTGCGGAGGTTAATGCTTAGGGGGAAAGATAGACTTGATTTGTGGGGTTTTGTTGGTTTTCATCTTTGTACCTGGCGTTTGGTATGTGTTTAATTAATTTGGAGTCAGGGAGGGAAAACTTGGGTTGTGGCTTGATAAAATAGAAGAATGGCATTTACTCCCGAGATCGTTCCCGGTTTGAACTGAGTGGTGTTGATGTTTTGTTACCCCTGAAACCCTTCGACCCACCAGCTCTTCAACCATCCTATCCCGCTTTGTCTCCAACCAGCCAGCATATTTGTTCCAGCAACGGAACTCTGACAGCCTGGAGCAAGACAATCAGAGCAGATCGCCGAGGGAGGAAGATGTCCCGCTTTAGACATTCATCGACGACATGGCATCCATACTGGCTCTTGACAATCCGGTGACGGTGCCCCTTCCACGTTTCACCTCGACTCACCAACCTGCTCACAATCCACCAAGCTCACATGTAGATGATGCAGAATGTATTGAGCCTAAGCAAGCAAGGTGCGCGCGCGGAATATGCAACACTCATGAGACACTCTCCTCCCTTACCTCCTCAGAGACGGAGAGCAAACAGTACCATACAACAAGTAGGAAACATCGAGAAGAGAAAAAAGCAGCAGTCTACCAAACTAGCCTCCCATTCTCACCACCCGGCCCTTGATTCCATCCACCTACAAACACGACCGCGACGTATAAAACTAAAACGGGGAAAGGGGTGGAAACAGAAATATCGAAACAAAAACCCCAGACCAGACCAGACCCAACCGCCTGAATGAACCCCCCTCCCGCCAATGTCTCCAAACACACATCATTTTGTCCACCACCCCGCTTCAATCCCCCACCTTCAGCGCAAATAAATCC